>Ga0154020_10003915_pt1 | contig 17795 bp, 11 predicted proteins | sample Klosneuvirus_201_FD_109709 | JGI IMG/M metagenome (GOLD analysis project Ga0154020, IMG submission 109709) | Active sludge microbial communities from wastewater, Klosterneuburg, Austria - Klosneuvirus_20160825_MG | ecosystem: Engineered > WWTP > Aerobic digester > Activated sludge | place...
ACATTCTTAAATTCTGCAATCCCTCGGTAGAGCATTCTATTAGAGACAAATTTCAAAGTCTCCGGATTGGGAGTTTGTTCAGTATAGAGCAAAACGTGAGGTTTAGATTCCGTAGTCGATTCCATGGTTAAATATTTTATTGGTAGACAATTTTAATTTCATTTTGTTCATGTTTACTTGAAAATATAAATGGAACAAACGATCCTAAATTATTTGTTTTCAAGGGATTGTATCACTTGTTGGTGGATGTCTGCGAGTAAAGTTTTGGCTCTTAGCAGGGATTTAATATTTTCTTTGATCAATATTAAATTGTTAGTGGATTGTTTTAAAACGAATGGAAATTCTGTTTTATCAGCGCCAATTACCTTTAAAAGATGTTGGAAATATGGGGATTCAAAATAGGGTGAATTAGGAATGGATATAAAAAAGGCCTGAAGTTTTTTCTTCTTGATGACGACCCGTTCGAAGCCCATTTCTTTGGCGATCCACCGCACCCGCAATCCTTCAAAGAGTTCGAATACAGAACTAGGAATAGGTCCGAACCGATCTAATAATTCGGTAGAAAATTTTTCAATTCCCGATTCCTGATCTATTTTATCCAATTGTTGATACAGATTCAATCGTTCCTGAATATTGCTCACATAAGAATCAGGAATATACATATCTGCATCTGAGTCAATGGTGACATCTCTGACAAAAACTTTGACTTTCTTTTTGTCTTCATCAAATAGTTCTGCAAAATCTGTTTCTTTTAATTCCTGAATGGTGTCTTCAAGTATTCGTTGGTATGTTTCGTAACCTATGTCTGTAATGAATCCGCTTTGTTCGCCTCCCAATAAATTACCTGCACCGCGAATATCTAGATCACGCATAGAAATATTAAACCCACTTCCCAGGTCAGTAAATTCTTCCAGGGTCTTTAATCTTTTACGAGCTTCAACAGTTAAGGTGGATGATGGTGGTGCGAATAAGTAACAATATGCTTTTCTATTCGATCTGCCAACACGACCTCTTAACTGATGTAGATCACTAAGTCCAAAATTCTGGGCATTATTGATGATAATGGTATTGGCATTTGGAATATCCAATCCCGTCTCAATAATATTCGTGCAAACGAGAACATCAAACTTGTGTTCAATAAATCCCATAAGCACTTGTTCTAAATTATTGGCTTCCATCTGGCCATGTGCTGATGCCACTTCGACATCAGGACAAAGTCTTCGGATCATTTCTGTTATTTCGCCGAGGTTTTTTACTCTATTGTGTACAAAAAATACCTGACCGCCTCTATATACTTCATTTAATATGGCGTCTTTAATTAATTCATCATTGAATACTCTTCGTTCGGTATGTATGGGTTGACGATTCGGTGGTGGTGTGTTGATAACACTCAGATCGCGAGCAGCCATTAATGAAAACTGAAGTGTTCTTGGAATCGGTGTAGCAGTAAGTGTAAGTGTATCCACGTTAACTTTAAATTGTCGCAATCGTTCTTTGGAGGCGACCCCAAATTTTTGTTCTTCATCAATGATTAATAATCCAAGATCTTTAAAGGCCGTTTTTTTATTTAATAAGGAATGTGTGCCAATGATAATTTCTAGAGAACCAGCTTCAAGTTTTTTAAGAATTTGTGTTTTTTCTTTTGCTGTTCTAAATCTTGAGACATAATCGATATCGATCGGAAATTCTTTAAGCCTGTCTGATAAAGTGCGATAGTGTTGCATTGCCAAAATGGTAGTTGGTACTAGTATTGCAACTTGTTTTCCGTCCTGAACACATTTGAATGCAGCGCGAATGGCTACCTCAGTTTTTCCAAATCCTACATCACCACAGATGAGACGATCCATGGGATATTCTTTTTCCATATCCGCTTTGACATCTTGTGTAGCCTTATATTGATCGGGAGTGTCTTCATAAATGAAGGATGCCTCAAGTTCTGCTTGAAGATAATTATCCGGCGAAAAAGCAAAACCTTTAGAAGCTTTTCTAGCAGCATAAAGTTTGATTAATTCTTTGGCAATATCCTTGACTTTTTGTTTGGTTCTAGCCTTGAGTACTTTCCAGGTGTCGGAACCTAATTTATGCACTGCGGGTTCTGTTCCTTCCTGACCTACGTATTTAGAAATTTTGTGTAATGAGTGAATACTAACATATAAAATATCATCATTTCTATAAATGAGTCGGACCGCTTCCTGCAGCTGATCATTAACATTTATTTTTTCCAATCCTGCAAATCGTCCTATGCCATGATCCAAGTGTGTAACATAATCTCCGGGTTGTAATTCGCGCAGTATTTTTAGGGACACAGCTTGGTTGGAATTCAAACCTTGTTTGATTTTGTATCCATGAAATCGGGCAAATATCTGGTGGTCTGTAAAGCAAGCTAATTTTAGATCTTCATCGATAAATCCTTCTCTCAAAGATACAATAGAGGATTGAAAATGAACATCAGATTTTAGATCTTCAAAAATATTATAAAACCGCTCTATCTGTTTTGAATTGCTCGTACAAATGTAGTTTGTGAAACCTTTAGAGTCAAAATCATTTAATGATTCAATGAGCAAGTTAAAATTTTTATTAATACTGGGCTGTGGTTTGCTGTTGACTTGAAGGTGATGAAGTGGTTCTTGTATCGTTGGTTTTGTTCCGAAATAAACTTGCGAAAATTTTTTTAATTCACTTATAATAGTTTGAGGATATACGAAAGCTCGATCACGTATCATGCTCACGAGGCGATCTTCTTCATAATGCAACATTTTTTCGCCAAACTTTTCTGCAGATTCGAAACTAATTTGAAGTCTATCCAATAGATTTAGATCATCTTTGATCCATATGATTGTATCTTCAGAAAGCAATTCAAACAAACTTAGTTTTTCGTTATTTTCGTAATCTGAATTGACATTAGGTATTATCGTGAATTTACCTATTTTTTGTATTGATAATTGAGATTGTGTGTCAAACGTTCGGATGGTTTCTACCACGATGTCATCCAACTCAATTCGGTAAGGCAAATCACTGGCGAATGAAAAAAGATCTACGATGCCACCTCGTAGTGAAAATTGTCCAGGTTCATAAACAAAATCTACACGTTCAAATCCATATTGAACGAGTTTGTCTATGGTGTGATCCATGTCGATGACTTCACCCGTGACGAATTCTATTCGGGCAATATCAAGTTCCTTGTTGGAAACCATTTTTTCAAATAAAGCTTCGGGATAGCTTACGACGATATGTTTGGTTTCAGAAAACAACTTATCTATTGATTCAATTCTTTGCTGGACTTGAAACGGATCTATTTCTTCAAAAAACAGTGGACGTTTGAAAGAATCTGGGAAAAAACTGATATTGGTTTTGGGTAAAAACTGCTCCAAGTCATTTAAAAAGTATGCAGCATCTTCTTTGTCATTGGCAATGATCAAGATTCTTTGAGCATGTTGAGCTAAGCATCCCATAGCTAAAAAAGCGTCTCGTGAACCTGATAATCCCTGAATCCAAATTCGCTTCTTGTGTAATTCATGAACCATTCGATTCAATTCACGGGCTTGTGAATCTTTTAAGAAGAAGGAATCTAGAGGTAATATGTCGTTCACGGGACTGCAAAATTAAAGTAAGCAAGGCAATAAATGGTTATAATTTTTAGGATTGGTGAATACTTTGAGGTGTATTATGGCTTAAAATGGATAAAGTTAAATATCAAGGCTATATTCGGTACTTCTTGTCAAACGAAAATGAATAAGTAATAAAAAAGTCATTTGGGTTCTTTGGCATTCTTTCAAAGTTATAAAACTTATTTAAATGGGTAACTTTTTGTTCTTTTTTCATGAAAAAAAAGAACCAAAAATTCTAGGCTGTAAGGTCTAAGCCTAAAATGATTCCATAAAACCTAAATTCAAAAAACTCGCCTTAGGCATTTTATAAATTTCTTGGCATTACACTAGCTCAGCTCGCATTTATGTTCCATTCTTTACATTCTGTTGAGCTCATACAGTTTTGAATTTTTAACGGTTTCATTCCATCATTTTTTAACGGCTTACCCCTTAAGGCCGGTCCAAATTTCTATTACAACTCATTTACATCACATATTACTAGAATTTAGTTTGCGAACAAGCCCAACAGATGTCGCGTTATACTTGAACTGGGAAAGTAGTTCTGATGATTTTCAAATGTTTTAACCAAATTGATTTGTCTTCCATCATGGAATGATCATCAAGTCTAGTATAATTTTTTTAAAATAGAATTGAACGGGTTACAAGGATTCACAATAACCCAATTGGATTAAAATAAGGCCTTTAAACACAGCTTTATATATATGTAATGGACTTTAAGTTATGACTAGGAATGAAGAACTTATAGCCTCAGCTTATACCTATTCAGAATGCCCAACAGACGTGGATCTTGGATCATTTCAATAATTGCCTATAAATATTTTTTTAATACGTAAATATGTTCATCTTTACGTGAAATTTTGGAAATGAAAGAATTCATACTAACCGCTGATTTAAACTGGGAGCACGTCGGCTATTTCGAACATTTGGAATTAAGAAAAGCTAAGGAGACTGGTGGCTTGGGTTTATTTGCAAGTATAGATTTTAAACCCAATCAAAAGATCTGTTCTTTTTCAGCAAGAGAAGTGGTTCAAACTCCAAATTATTTAACTGTTCAATTGGATGATCAGCGTCATATCCTACTGTTTCCTGAACATCTGCAATACATAAATCACAGTTGTGCACCTACTGTTTTTTTTGATACGGAGCATATGGAGTTAATCAGCCTTGATCATTTAGTGGCAGGAACCGAATTAACTTTCTTTTATCCATCCACAGAATGGGACATGAATCAAAGTTTTGTTTGCAACTGTGGTGCAGAGAAGTGTCAAAAATTTATTTCCGGAGCAGCTGGTTTAGATAGAAATATTTTAAAAGAGTATAAGTTGAATCCATTTATTAAAAATAAATTAGGTGAATTATAATATAAAATTTGATTCATATAAAATTTGGGTTATTGCACCAGGATTAGAGACAGAAGATGAAAACTTAGCCTATTATTATGATTTTAGTCAAAGTATAGCAGAATATACCAAAGTATTTAATGATTTGAATCTGGAATGGGAGTGGATCACTGTTTATCATAACACAATCATTTCTACGATCCAGCTTATCGTTCAGTCCGATTCAAATAAAATTCCCTTGGTCATTAATTTATGTGATGGTGATGATACCAATGAAGTTCCTGGAATTGATGTTATTTATGAATTAGAAAAGTATGGATTAATTTATACAGGAGCCCAAGATTATTTTTACAAAATCACGACTTCTAAAATACCAATGAAACATCAATTTGACTTAGCTCAAATTCCAAATGCTGCATGGGAGGTCATAGATTCTGATGGAAAAAACATTCCTAGAATATTTGATCGATTGGGTAGACCTTTAATTATTAAACCTGCAGTATCAGGAGGAAGTATGGGATTGGGTATTAAAAATGTGGTTGATAATGAGGATGATTGTAGAGAACAATTATTGCGTATTCAAAATGGATATCGAGGCTGGAAACTCGATAGTGGAGGAGTGTTTGCAGAAAAATTTATAATAGGTCAGGAGTTCACCACATTTTTAGTTGGATCTTATCTTAAACCTGAAGAAATTATTTTTTATACACCAATAGAAAGAGTATTTAATCAGGAAATACCTGTTACAGAACAGTTTCTTTCATTTGATCGATTGTGGGAAACCTATGAAGAGGAAATGCCACTCGAAAAAGACGCTTTTTTATTTAATTATGTCAAACCAGAAGAGCAGCTTATTCCTATCTTAAAGAAATTAAGTATTGATGCATTCATAGCACTAAAAGGAACAGGATATACCCGGATTGATTTTCGCAGAGAGGCAGCAAGTGGGCGTTTTTTTGTATTAGAAGCAAATGCTCAATGTGGGATAAGTGAAGATGAAAACTTTACCTCTATAGGAGCTATCTTGCGTGTATCGAATTTAAGTTTTACAGCATTAGTTTGTGATATTATGGAAGAAGCAATACGACGAAATCAATGATGAAAATTTGTGTGTTACAGGCAGATTATGGGAGCTCAAAAGTGGATTATCAATATTTTGACCCAAAAAGAGATTTATCAGGTTTAATACCAGATGCTCATTTTGATCATGTTTTTTTAAATAAGTTAACTTGCTACAGACAACTTAAAGAATTGTCATATCAACAGTACGACATATTTGTCAACCTGTGTGAAGGATATTTGGAGTGGGATATTCCATCCATTGACGTCATCTACAGCCTAGAATTATTGGATTTACCATTTACAGGACCTACCACCAAGCTGTATGATCCACCCAAAGATCTTATGAAATATGTAGCTTATTGTGAAGGAATAAAAACGCCAGCCTATTTGAAAATAAATCGTCAGGCAGATATTCAAAAAATAGTTGACATTTTAAGGTTTCCAATGTTTGTTAAACCTTTGAAAGCAGGTGATAGTCTTGGGATAGACGATCATTCTAAAGTAAATGATGTGAATGCATTAAAAAATAAAATTAATGCATTACTATTAGAATATGATGATATACTTATTGAAGAGTATATTGATGGGAGAGAATTTACAGTCTTGGTAGCCGGGAATTCAGATCATGAAAAAGAATGTATTTGTTACCAACCTGTAGAGTATATATTTCCCGAACATTTTGAATATAAAACCTATGCTTTGAAGACTTCAGAATTACATCCTGAGTCTAATAAAGTATGTGAAGATTCCTATTTAAATGAAGCTTTGAAGAATGCAGCCTCCCGAATATTTAAAGCGTTTAATGGAGTTGGTTATGGGCGATTGGATTTCAGGGTTACGCCACAGGGAGAAATTTATTTTTTGGAAATTAATTTTACCTGTTCTGTTTTTTATTCAGATGGGTATGAAGGGTCGGCTGATTATATTTTGAAATTCGATGGTATAGGCCAGTCCGGTTTTCTCAGGCACATTATTGAAGAAGGAATGGCGCGACATAAGCGTAAATCAAAAAGATATGAAATGCAAGGCAATGCCATTTCAGGGTTTGGAATTTATGCTAAGTCTGCCTATACCAATGGTGAAATTATTTTTAGAGGTGAAGAGCGTGCGCAAAGAATTGTTACCAAAAGATATGTGAATCAACATTGGAATGAAAGTGACCAACGATATTTTAGACAGTATGCTTATCCTTTAAGTGATGAGGTGTATTGTCTATGGGATGAAGAGCCTACTGAATGGGCTCCCCAGAATCATAGTTGTGAACCCAACACAAGATATGATGGCTTAAATGTTATTGCGATTCGGGATATAGCACCCCATGAAGAGTTGACTTTGGATTATTCCGATTTTTTGGATGATCAGGCTGAGGCATTTAATTGTCGTTGTAATAGCGTCCATTGTAAAGGAATGATTCGAGGTGTTAAGAACAATTCAGTAACCAGTCGCGAGCAAAAAGCAAATACTCACAATACATAAAAGTATGATTTGAGATATTAGGTGTGAATGATTTTAGGTGACCGTGTTTAAAATCAATTTCATGCTGGCTGTTTAGTTGTATGCTAGACCATTTAGAAGCAAAATAAATGTACTAAAAATAGTTAATTATGAAAATAAATATTACTCCTGTTTTAGTTTTACTTACTCTATTTTATTTTGGTTGTCAAACATCTAAACCCGAAGTTAAAATAAATAATGACGAAGTATTTACATCCTTCGAGACCAATTTTTTAGATGCCTATTGGAAGGAATATCCTACGATGTCTATATATAATGGGTATGGTAAATACTATGATCACTTAGTTATTCCAGACAGTACTTTTTTTATCAATAATGTAATATTTTCAAAATTATGGTTGGATTCATTACACACCATTGATATGAACACCTTGAATGATAATAACAAAATCAGTTTCAATATGATCAAGAATCAATTGGAAAGTGATATATGGTATCGTACAGTATTTAAACAGCATGAATGGGATGCTTCTATATATAATGTCAGTGGAGAATGTGATTATATATTGAATCAACCTTATGCTCCGTTGGATGATCGCCTCAAACTGATGAGTCAACATTTGGCAAACACAGATGATTATTATAAAACAGCTTTGAATAATCTTAAAAAACCTACTAAAGAACATTTAGAATTAGCTATTTTACAGAATCAAGGTGGAATTTCCTTTTTTGAAACAACTTTGAAAGATTCCATCAAAGTTTCTAATTTGGTAGATGCTGACAGAGAAGCATTAAATAGTCATATCACCAAAACCATCCAAGCCATTAATAGCTATGTTATAGGATTAAAAGCAATACTCCAAAATAAAGATTCAGAATTTAGAGATTACAGAATTGGCAAAGATTTGTTTACCCAAAAGTTCAAATTTGATCTGGTTACCGATTTTACTCCGGAGCAAATTTATGATAAGGCCTTGGAAGATAAAGGCAAATATCATCAAAAGATGTTTGATAATGCCAATCAATTATGGTCGAAATATTACGGTAAACAAGTCATGCCTAAGGACAGTATACAATTGATTCAACTTGTGCTTGATAAAATTCAATTGCAACATGCACAACCTAAAGACTTTTTCGATTCATTAACGAGTCAGGTATATCAATTGAAAAGATTCATTATAGAGAAAGATCTATTTGATTTTGACACTGTAAATCCTCCTGTGATTGTCAGATATATGCCAGAATATGCCCGTGGTGTAACAGTAGCCAGTGCTGAATTTGCTCCACCTTATCAAGATAAAGGATCAACCTATTATAATATAGATGACCTAAGTAAATATACTGTAGATCGGGCGGAAGGTGTATTAAAGGAGTATAATAACTATGCGTCCCAATTATTGTCCATCCATGAAGCAATACCCGGACATTGTCTGCAGGGAATATATAATAAGAAGAATTCAAAAGATGTCTTGAGAGCAGTGTTTCAGAATGGAGCCATGATAGAAGGCTGGGCAGTATATACTGAAGGCATGATGATTGAAGAGGGATGGGGTAATCACAGTCCGGAAATGGAATTGGTACATGACAAACTCAAGTTGAGAGAATTAGCTAATGTGCTTATAGATTATGATATTCAATGCCTAGGTAAAGACAAGGAATATATTTTGAATTTACTCACAAAAGAATGTTTTCAGACTAGAGCACAAGCAGAGGAAAAGTATCATAGAGCTACTGTTTCTCAAGTTCAATTGTGCTCTTACTATTGTGGTTCTACAGCCATTCAAGCGCTAAGAGCGGAATATAAAAAGAAATTAGGATCGGCATATAGTTTGAAAAATTTCCATGAGACCTTTTTAAGTTTTGGTAGTTCACCTGTTAAATATATACGGGAGCGAATGTTGAATTAACGTATAATTGCACGGATTGATTGAAGCCCAATTAAAAGGAGTTTATATTAATCCATGTGTTATATTTATGTAAAAATATTATCTTAGCATATTGATAATGCTTAAAGCATGATACAGGCTTTTATTTTAGATGATGAATTTGGTGCGATTAAAAATTTGCAATTAATTCTTCAGGATATGGCGCCCAATATTGAAGTGATTGGTTATGCCACATCTACTAAGGATGCTGAATTAAAAATCAGAATGTTAAAACCTGATGTTTTATTTTTAGATATAGAAATGCCTAATGAATCTGGAATAGAGTTCTTAAAAAGACTGCATTATTATGATTTCGAAGTCGTTTTTGTAACGGCCTATAATGAGTTTGCGATTCAGGCCTTTAAACTGAATGCCATCGATTATTTGTTGAAGCCGATAGATCAGCAGGAAATGAAACATTGTTTGGAACGGATTAACGATCTATATGTATTAAAAAGTAATTATAGAATGACACTAACCAAAGAGAAATTGGAACACTTTTGTGATAGCTTCGAGGGAAATGACCATTCTAAAATAGTGTTAAAAAATAAAGATGCCATTGAATTTGTTTCTTTTGAGCATATCATATATTTAAGAGGTGATGGATCTTATACTGATTTCACTTTTGAACTTAAAGGCAAAATAACCAAAATATTGATGAGTTATCCATTGTCACATTATGAATCTATACTCCCTAAGAAAACATTTCTACGTGTACATAAATCGTTTATCATAAATACAAAATTCATTAAGCAAATTCAGAAATCCCCTGGTTACACTATATTACTTCATTCCGGCGAGACTATTCCCATTTCAAAGCGAAGGGTTGCAGATATAATCACTCAATTGCAGAAATAACTTTGATGAAACGATATGTTTTTTTATTTTACTTTTTATCACATTTTATTAATGCACAAGATATACAAGTTCCATATCGATCTTATTCTGTAAAAAATGGATTTATTACAGATAACATCTATAGTGTATTTAGGGATAGTAAAGGATTGATGTGGTATGGTACCGATAATGGTATATTACAATTTGATGGAACTACATTTAAGACATTTACGACCCAAGACGGATTGCCGGATAATGAGATCTTTAATTTCTATGAAGATTTGGATGGAAGAATTTGGTTTGCATCATTTAATGGGAATTTGGGATATTACTTTCAGGGAAAATGTTATAATCAAACAAACACATCATCATTAAACAATGATAATCATTTATCCTTTATTTCCATCATAGAAACTCAAAGGGATTCTTCATTGCTGTTTTTATATTTTGATAGTAAATCTATTATTGAGATCAAGGATAATCATTTAAGCCGGAAGACATTTAATTACAATAATCAATTGCTAGGAAATTTAGTTTACGTTTCCAAAACAAGTCCAACGGATTATATCGGTTACACCCCAAGGGCTAAACTTTTTTTTACAGATACAAATCTTACACATATAGATCAGGAGCAATTTATATCACGATTGTATTATTCTCGCAAAGTTTACACCAAGCAAGGGGATAGTTTGTTTGTTGTTACAAACGGGGAACTCAAGTTTGTCAGAAGAATCATGAAGCACCAGTTGAATACGAATAATTATTTTTTGGATGATAATGGTGATTTATTTGAAGGCACCCAAGTAGGTATATTTATATACAATGCTACTTCTGAAGTTCCCATTATTCAATTATTTAAAGATTGTATTGTTTCCAGTATTAACAAGGATATAGAAGGAAATTACTGGATCAGCACACTTAACAAAGGTGTATTTTATCTTCCCAAAGGTTTTTTAAACATTAAATTCACTGCATTCCCGCAATTGAATAAAATTAATACCATTAGTGTTCATGGAGATCAAACCATCTTATTTACAGAAGACAACAAGTTATGGCGGACAGATCAATCAGGTGAAATCACTCAAATATCAGGATATAGTACTTTAGAAGATTACAAAATACGTCCGGTTAAAAGGCCCATTTATATTGATTCTACCACCATTATGTTAGGAGGTAATAATATAGTTTATTTTAATGCAATGGAATTAAATCCGAAACTTAAGATAGTTATTCCTCGAAATCTAAAACATGTTTATGCAAAAAGTTTGGTATTCTTATCCGATACCCTTTATTTCAGTAATAACAAACAATTAAATAAAGTTATTCGGTTTAAAGAAGAAGCGTACCATACCAGTTTTGCACCGAGTGATCAGCAACGGATTTTTGCAATAGCCTTAAATGGAAATCAAATTTATATATCTACATTAAAAACAGTTTATAAATTGGAGCAAGATACATTGATTCCTGTTGAATCTTTTGTCAATACGCCCTTCAGGAAATTCCGGTTTTTTCAAGGCGTGTTGGTAGGTATTACGCATGACTATCAATTAATCGTGGGATTCCCAACACTAAATGAAAATCAATTTAGGATACAAACCATACTTGAAGATTGCTCCTGGATGGACATGAATTATATTTTTCACAGTAATGTATTATTGCGCAGTGATAAAGGTTATTACATACTCAATATTTCAAAAGACACTGCCACATTAACACCATCTGAAAATGTATTATTGCCGAGTTTTCCGCAGGAGATTGTGTGTGACAGTCCTTATGTTTATTTTTTATCTGTGGATAATACCATTACCCGAATACATAATGCTGAAGTATTGTCCATTCCTTATCCTCCAAAAATGATTGTTAGATCATTCATGGTTGATGGCAATTTCTTTAATTTTAATTTACCTATTAAATTAAAAAAGAATGCTGCTAGTAATATAGTTATTGAATTTACAGGTGTAGGTTTTGATCGAAAAAAAATTTCCTATCAATATTCAATCAATGAGGGTCCATGGATTGATGTTGAAGAAAATAGAATTTTATTTGTTGATCCGAGACCTGGAACATACAAAGTGAATATCCGTTGTAGGAGTGATAGTAGTGCTTTTAGTGATCCGTCTGTTATTGATTTTGTAATAGCACCACCATGGTACAATCATGTTTTGTTTTATATGGCTATGGTATTTTTATTGATTGTATTAATCTTTCTGGTTGGTAAATATTTACTAAAGCGAAATGCTCGATTAAAGGAATTAAAACATCAGGAGGAACTTAGATTTTTGACCTCAGAATTTAAGTCATTAAACGCACTCATGAATCCACATTTTATTTTTAATAGTTTAAATAATATTCAATATCTGATCAATGATGACAACAAAGTTTTAGCCAATCAATATTTATCTGTGTTTTCTAAATTAATTCGACAGAACATGGAGAATATTAATAATGATTTGATCAGTTTAGACAAGGAGATGAATTTGGTGGAAAATTATTTGCAATTGGAGAAACTTCGATTTAAAGAAAGGCTAAATTTTAGTATAGAATTATCTGATGATGTAGATATTAGCTCCATTCTTGTTCCCCCCTTATTGATACAGCCACTGGTGGAGAATGCTATTAAACATGGTATTTTGCCTAATGATAACAAACCAGGTAACATAAAGATAAATATTTCTGAACAGGGTGAATTCATTAAAATAAGTATTTTAGATAATGGTGTCGGATTAGACAAGTCATCCACACATAAAGGCCTTCAACAGAGTATTAGTAATATTAAATCCCGATTGAAACAGTTAGAGCTCATACATGGAAAGGTGTTTCGTTTAGAATTAAAATCCATGATTAATGCTTCTGGAATGATAGAAGGAGCAGAATCGACAATTACTATTTTGCAATAGGCTTGTTTCGTTCGTATAAGAATACTGCCGTTGGTGAAAGTATTTTTTTCATTTATAGGATTTTTAGTGTTTTAATTAAGTACATCCATTGGTGCTATGGACTCCACATTATTTTTGTTGGTATTAACTCACAAATAAAAAATATTATTATGAAAAAGTTACACATGTTTTGTTACTGTGCAGTCTTTATTTTAATTACTGCATGTCATAAGGAAATTCCGGATAGTACTAACTTGGTTACAGAAAAATCTATTGGAAGTAGAACTAATTCCCAAGATATTATTCCTACTTATGCTGATCCCAATGCATTCATCGAAGCATATTCAAATCTGGAAGAACAACTAACTGCTTCCATTCGTGCTACCTATGCACAATATCCCAATGGATTTACACTGTATGAATTAGAGTATACCGATCTTCCAAATCAGGTCTTTGAAACAGCAATGTCTCCATTGTCCGATTTTTCAAAAGATCAATCATATAACTCTTTGTGGAATAAAGTTCATGCTGAAAACTCAGAATGGTTATTGCGAGGTGCAGATAATTTTGATACCTATCCAGATAACCAATATGCGATTAGTGATATTATGAAAGCAATGTTGAATGAAAATGGCGAAATGATGATCGGTGATAAACTGTACCATTACTTAAATGCAAGTGTAGATGATAGAAATCACAATATTGAAGTGGCGAGTATTGAGATGTATGGTGATATCGAAGAATTTCATAATGAATTAAATAATACTTCTGCTAGAAAGGGTTTGAAATTATTAAAAGATAAACAATGGCCTCCAATTGATAAGAATGGTCATTACCACAGTTTTGATCCATTCGATAATTTGGATTTAAGCTGTACTACAAATCGTGCGAATTGGGGCACAGAGAATTATCATGACCGCAAGAAATATTACTGGAAAAATGGATTTAATTATGATATCATTGGATCACATTCATTTACAAATATGGAAGTGTGGCATAAATCAAGAGTTTTAGGTTGGATACATGATGTTCAGACCCTTTCTATCCCTGTACAACTAAAGACTTTAGAAAAAAATTGTACCGATGATGTTGATCAATATTCTTATTATACTTTATGGGCACCTTACTTACAGAATAATGCTAATTTTTGGGGCGATGATAAAAAAATTGAAAGAGATTATCTTCAAGCAGGTCATCATGTAGTGACTAAGAGTTTTTATGCTACACATAATTTAACCTGGCTGTAGTATTATTTCATGGACATTTCTTAGACTTTTCTTTTTATTCATTATTTATAAAATATATTATTATGAAAAATTTACTAATCTTTCTATTCATGTTTTCGTTAAGCGTTACGAAAATTGTTTCTCAAGACCAAAATGGGACTCCCAATCCTCATGGATTGGCATTACAGTATTGTTATGGAGGAATTAAAAAAGTGTACAACACTTCAGCGGGTCCGCATTATTTAAATGTCGTCAAAGGTATGGAACATCTGGTATATTGGAATCATTCATTGGGTGTTTGGGCTTATAATAATGTTGATGTTAGAATTTTTGAAGAAACATCACCAGGTAATTGGACTTTGGTATTGAGTCAATTCAATGTACCTTATCTTCCAATGTCCGGTTATACTTTTCCGGTTAAATTTACTTTCAATTCATCCAACTTATTTAAAGTTGAATTTTACGGACCGGGCTTATTAACCCCATTGGATATCAATAGCGGTTCTCAAGTTTACATCAAGCCATATGATATGGAGATTATTGCCATTCAACCATACAATACATGCCCACTACCTAAATACACTACGGGTCATGCGATTAATTATTCGTTGTGGCCACTTTCCGATCAAAGTATAGGTTGTTATCGGATTATTGACCCTGCTCATAATGGTTATAATAATATCGTGGATGGCACGTGGGATTTTGGAAAAGGATTGATATCGCAATTGCTCCAGGAATACGATTGTTTGGATTATGGATCCATTGAAGAGCCATTCAAGGATTGGAATAGTTACGTTTATTTACAAGATGGAATTAATGATCCTTGTTTTGAAGGTGCTGTGATAGGTGAATGTTATAGTTGGACAGGTGGTGCGCCGTGGGATATATGCAGAACGTATAAAATAAAAGTGGCTTTATGGGCTTATTCAGCTTCAATTTTAAATCCTGCAATGGATGAATACAATCCTTGCAATCAAATAAATTTAAAACAAGATGAATCTAAAAAACTTCCTAATTTTGCTTGTGGTACTTGTATTTCAAAAGATATTGTTATTTGTAAATTTTGCAAACCTGCAACCTTGCCTGGTGATCTAATTGATGTTCAGGTTTATCCCAATCCAATAAAATTTGGTGGAATTATTAATGTGGTAATGGATCATCAAATCGATCAAAATTATATTACAGATCTACAAATCGTGGATATCATAACTGGTGATCGAATACTTGGAATAGAAAACATCCCTTATACTGGACCGCGAAGTCTTCAACAAATTGATTTGGAAGAAACACAAAATGGGGTATATCAATTGGTTGCGACATCATCCATTGGTACAAGGATCGTTGTTGATTTCATCATCAATTAAAGAGAGCTCCTTACTTTATTAATAATATTTTAGACTCATTCCTTAAGATTTTATCTTTGGGGATGAGTTTTTTTTTATTGAAAGATTTTTCTATTTATTATTTGGGTAAAGGAATTGAAGTTTTTTGAAAACTAAATATAATTATTATTCTCGTTTATTTTTTGAAATTTGGCTTTTATTATATTTTCTATACATTTGGGTTTTGATTTATTTAAAACTTCTTTCACTAATCCTCAAATACTGAATCCATGGATATTTCTTTAGTACAACTTAACACCTTCATGTATGCGTGGATTGGATTGGCAATAGTCATACTACCCATTCAATTTTTTATCACGGCACCTTATGGCAGGCATTACAATACTGCCTGGGGTAAGAGCATGTCCAATCGATGGGGATGGGTTATCATGGAGGCGGTTTCCATTATTGGATTGAGTATTTTGTTTCTTGGCGCTCCGGGAGAGAAATCAATTTTTGCATGGGTTGCCTATGGATTGTGGGCATTACATTATGTGAATAGAAGTTTTATTTTCCCATTCAGGACCCGAACTAAAGATAAATTTATTCCCATTGGAATAGTTGCTTCTGCTATATTTTTTAATCTTATTAATGCTGGGACCAATGGATATTATTTGGGATATTTGGAGACCTATACGAATGATTGGTTTTTTGATTTGAGATTTATTATTGGCATTATATTATTTATTACGGGAATGCTAATTAATTTTTTTGCAGATAATTATTTAATACATCTTCGAAATGGCAATCCCAATGTATATCTAATTCCAAGGGGAGGGCTCTTCGAATATATATCATGTCCCAATCATTTTGGTGAAATATTAGAATGGATAGGTTTTGCCATTATGTGTTGGAATTTACCTGCATTGGGATTTGCTGTTTGGACTGTTGCTAATTTAGTCCCAAGGGCTTGGAGTCATCACAAATGGTATAGAAAAACTTTTAGTGATTATCCTGAAAAGCGGAAGGCAATTTTTCCAGGATTGTTGTGAGTTTAATTTATTTTGAATTTTTTAGTATAAAATATTTTTTTCCAAATGCATATTACATTAACAGGAGCGACCGGACATATTGGAAATAATATGATCAGACATTTGGTGCAGGATGGTTTTGAAGTTCGTGCTGTATATAGAAATAGTGATAAATCATGGATCTTTGATTCATTAACTTTGGAGCACTGTATAGGAGATATCCTTGATGCGGAGTTTGTAAAAGAAGCATTCCATAATACAGATGCAGTCATCCATCTGGCTGGTATAATATCCATAGCGGGTGATCCGGATGGAATGGTTCACAAGACAAATACCATTGGAGTGATGAATGTAGTGAATGCATGCAAATTTCAAAAAGTTAAAAGGCTCATCCACTTTAGCTCCATTCATGCATTTAAATTGGATATTCAAATTGGAGGTGTAATATATGAAAGTATGCCGTCAGCTGATAATACCTGTATGGCATATGATCATTCTAAAGCAGCGGGAGAAGCTTTCGTTATTGAAGCCATAAGGAATGGTTTGGATGCATACATCTTACATCCTACAGGGGTCATTGGCCCGCATGATTATTTTAATGCGCTAAGTGGAATTTTTCTAAAAAAATTATTTTCTGGAACATTACCAGCTTTATTAAATGGTGGATTCGATTGGGTAGATGTTAGAGATATATGTATAGCTACTGGGCATATCCTTAAGCTAGATGAAAATAAAACTACGAACATTTTAAGTCGAAGGTTTATTTTATCCGGACATTTTGCAACATTAAAGGACATCGCTATACGATGTAGTACGATTTCTAAAAGGAGAAAGCCAAGACTGGTATTTTCTAAGTCATTGGCTAAATTTGGATTGCCATTTATAAAAGTATGGGCTAAAATTTCTGGTTCTGCGCCCATTTATACGCTGGAATCTATAAGTACTTTATTGGATCGTGAAGTTCATTTTTCACATCAGAAGGCTACCATAGAACTTGATTATCATCCACGATCATTAAATGAGACTTTGCAAGATTGTTATCAGTGGTATAAGGAAAATGGGATGATATAATATATCTGCAAAAGGTCTTGCGCTGGGGGAACTATAAAGCAT
>Ga0154020_10003916_pt1 | contig 17792 bp, 19 predicted proteins | sample Klosneuvirus_201_FD_109709 | JGI IMG/M metagenome (GOLD analysis project Ga0154020, IMG submission 109709) | Active sludge microbial communities from wastewater, Klosterneuburg, Austria - Klosneuvirus_20160825_MG | ecosystem: Engineered > WWTP > Aerobic digester > Activated sludge | place...
CGCTGGCGCAGGTGCTCGAGCCGATCGACACGTCCGCGATGACCCTCAAGGACATTCCGGCGCTCAAAGCCACCACGCGCGATCGTAGCGAACAGGGTCGACGTCTGCTCGCGGCCGAACTCGGACTGCCCGTCGAGATTGGCGCGATGGCCGCTGCGGACGAGGATGCCTGACCGCGGCGGCGGCCCGCTGGCTCGTTCCCACGCGTCCGCCCCACCTGACGAGCGCGCGCTCGACACGCAGCTCGCACACCCCGACGACGCCACCATTGCGGCGCTCGAGGCCACACACGGCGACCTGATCGTCCTTGGCGCCGGCGGCAAGATGGGACCGACGCTGGCGCGCATGGCGCGTCAGGCCATTGGAGACACGCGGCGACGCGTCATTGCGGTATCGCGATTCTCTGATGACCGGGCGGCGGACGCACTCGAAGCCCACGGTATTGACGTGGTGCGCGCCGACCTGTCCGATCCGCGCGCGGTGGCCACACTGCCCGACGCGCCCAACGTGATCTGGATGGCCGGGCAGAAGTTTGGCACCACCGGCGACCCAGTCGGCACGTGGACCCAGAACGTGGTGGCGTCAATGTGCGCCGCAGAGCGCTACGCGGGCGCGCGCATCGTGTGTTTTTCCACCGGCAATGTGTATGGCGCGTCGCGGATCTCGGACGGTGGTTCGCGCGAGGGTGATGCGCTGCGCCTCGACGGAGAGTACGCGGCATCCTGCGTGGGTCGCGAGCGCGTGTTCGAGTCGATTGCCCGCCGAACGCATTCACCGCTGCTGCTGTATCGCCTGTTTTATGCGTGCGATTTGCGCTACGGCGTGGTCACCGAAATTGCACTCCGCGTGTTGGGTGGCGAACCGGTGTCGTTGGCGGCGGGGTGCGTGAATGTCATCTGGCAGGGCGACGCGAATCGGCTCGCACTCCGTGCCCTGACGCTCGCGCAGGTGCCACCGCTGGCGCTCAACGTCACGGGACCGATCGTGCCCGTGCGCGAGATCGCCGAGCGCGTGGCGCGAGCGGCGGGCGTGTCACCCGGCTTTGTCGGCGAGGAACCGGACCACTCATTGGTGGCCAACACGTCGTTGCAGACGCATCTGCTGCCGCACGAGGCGTTGCCGCTCGACACCCTGTGCGCCTGGGCCGTGTCATGGATTCGCGGCAACGGACGGCTGCTCAACAAGCCCACCAAGTTCGAGGTGCGTGATGGCAAGTTCTGACGGCGGCGCGCTGAACGTCAGGCAGCACCTGTTGGCGGGACACGTCATCCCCGCTCATCCGCTCGCGCTCACGCCACATCGCACGATGGACGAGCACCATCAGCGCGCACTCACACGCTACTATGTGCACGCCGGTGCGGGTGGCATGGCGGTGGGGGTGCACACCACTGGCTTTCGCATTCATGACGCCGACGTCGGCCTGTATCGCCCGGTGCTGGCGCTGGCTGCCGAAACGGCGAACGCCGCACTCGCCGAGCGCGGCGATCACGCGTTTGTGCGCGTGGCTGGCCTGGTGGGCGACACCCATCAGGCGGTGAAAGAAGCAGAAATCGCGCGTCTGCTCGGCTACCACTGCGGACTTTTGTCGCTCGGTGCGTGGCGTGATGCCGATGACGCCGCGATTCTCGCGCACTGCCGGCATGTGGCGGAAACCCTCCCGCTCTTCGGCTTCTATCTGCAGCCGGCCGTCGGCGGGCGGCGTCTGTCGTACGCGTTCTGGCGCGAGTTCGCCGAGATTGCGAATGTCGTCGCTATCAAGGTGGCGCCGTTCGACCGGTACGCCACGTACGATGTGCTGCGCGCCATCGCCGACGCGGGGCGCGATGATATCGCCCTCTACACCGGCAACGATGACGCGATCGTGGCCGATCTGATCACCGACGTCCCGGTGACGTCAGGTGGTCGTGCGTACACCCGACACTTTGTCGGTGGTTTGCTGGGCCAGTGGGCGGTGTGGACGCATCGCGCCGTGGAGATGCTCAACGAGATCAAGGCATGGCGCATGTCTGGTGCAGACGTTCCGCGCGAATGGCTCACGCGGGGCGCAGCGCTCACGATGGCGAACGCTGCGATTTTTGATGCGGCCAACGGGTATGCGGGCTGTCTGCCGGGCATCCTCGAGGTGTTGCGTCGTCAGGGACTCGTGCGCGGCACGTGGACGCTGGAGCCACACGAGCGCCTGTCCCCGGGCCAAGCGGACGCGATTGCGCGCTCTGCAGGGGACGGAGTGTTGGATGATGACGGGTTTGTGGTGCGTCATCTATCGCACTGGCTTTCATAGTCCGCGGCGCGAACACGTACCCAACCGGTCGTTCGGCGACTCGGCGTCCTGCGCGTCGGCGCCACGTGGTGACACGACCGAGTGGCGTTATGTGGTGGCTAATCCGGCGGTGATGTGGTGCCGACACTCCACAGGAATGCCTGTCCCGCCCGGGGACCTCTCTCACCGCCCCCTTCATGTTCTTTCGCCGCACCGCGACGCCTGCCTCCGCCGCTTCAGCCACGGCGACACCGCCGGACAATGAGTCCATCGACCTCGCCCCGCTGCTCGATGCGTTTGGGCAGGTGCTGTCGGCATACGCCCACGGCAGCTTCGATCTGCCCGGACGCTCGGCGCATGAGGCGATGCTCGAGCTCGATCAGTGGCGGCGCCACGCCATGCTCGGCGCGCCGGTTGACGGCGAAACCGTGGCGGTCGCCAATGGCGGCATCGCGGCGCGCGACTTTGGCGGCGCCGCGCGCGCCTTTGCCGATTCGCGCCGGATCGAGAAGCGCCTGGTCGAATCGGCGCTCACGGATTTGCGTGATTGTCTGTGGACCTGTGTCCAGCGGGTGCACGTGGCGGTGCAGGCGGATCTCCACGCGGAGTCGGCCACGGCACTGCAGGTCGAGCGATTGCAGTCGACGATTCAGCGCCTGGAGACCGGCGCGATTCGCGATGAACTGATGGAGACGATCCTGCAGATCGAACACATCGCCGAATCCCGTCGGGAGACGCAGCGTCAGTCGTTCGCCCTCCTCGCCGAACGGATCGACGAACTCTCCACCCAACTGGCCGACGCCCGCCGCGAAAGCGAAACGGATGTGCTCACCGGACTGGGCAACCGCAAGCGGTTTGAACAGGCGGTGGCGCGCGCCATGCAGCTATCCACGATCGGCGGCGCGCCGGTCTCGCTGGTCTCCATGGACCTCGACAATCTCAAGCTGATCAACGACCGCGGCGGCCATGCCGCCGGCGATGCGGCGTTGCAGACGTTTGCCACCTGTCTGTCCAAGGTCTTTCTCGGTGAAGCCGACGTGCTCTGTCGCGTGGGCGGCGATGAGTTCATGGCCCTGCTACCGCACGCCAGACTGACATTGGCCGAGCGTCTGTCGCACCGCCTCGTGCAGACGGTCGACGCGATCGCAGCGGGTGACGAGCCGGCGCTGAGCGTCAGCGTGGGGTACGCGGAAGTCCGGCGCGGGGAGGATGTCGGGGCGTGGCTCGCCCGCGCCGACGCCGCATTGTACGAGGCGAAGACCTCGGGACGCGGCCAGGCGATCGCCGCCGCATAACCAACGGTCATTGGGCTGAGTTTGGTTGGGTTATGGCATTTCCCTGGTCCTTGTGAAACATTTCACAAGCATCGGACGTACTGGTAGGGTATACCACGTCGACCCGTACCGCGAGCGCGCCATGACCAGCAGTGCCACTACTCGACCGGCCATCACCACGCCAAACCCCAAGCTGACCGTCACGGGCAGCTTTTCGGCCGACCCCCGGCCGCACGTCGTCATCGTCGGCGGCGGCTTTGGCGGGATGTCGGCCGCCCGCGCGCTCGCCGACGCCCCGGTGCGCATCACGCTCCTCGATCGCACCAACCATCACCTGTTTCAGCCGCTGCTCTATCAGGTGGCTACGGCCGTACTGAATCCGTCCGATATCAGTGTGCCGATTCGTTGGCTGCTGCGGCACCAGGCCAATGTCACCGTGGTCATGGCCGACGTCGATCGGGTCGATGCCACGGCGCGCACCGTGTCGCTCGATGGCGGCACCGTTCAGCTCACCTTCGACTATCTCGTGTTGGCCACCGGGGCGCGACACGCCTACTTCGGACACTCGGAATGGGAGCAGCATGCGCCGGGCCTCAAGAGCATCGAGGACGCGCTCGAGATGCGGCGGCGATTCCTGCTCTCCTTTGAAGCCGCCGAACGGGCGAGCGCCGCCGGTGAACGCGACGCCCTGCTGACCTTTGTCATCGTCGGCGGTGGACCGACGGGAGTGGAGTTGGCCGGGATGATCCCGGAAGTCACGCGCTACACACTCAAGGGTGAGTTCCGCCGCATCGATCCGTCCAAGGCTCGTGTCCTGCTGCTGGAAGGTGGTCCGCGTATCCTTCCCTCGTTCCCCGAGGAACTGTCAGCGCGTGCCCAGCGCGATCTCGAAGCACTTGGCGTGTCGGTGCGCACCAACTGTGTCGTGACCGATGTGGACGCCGACGGCGTGATGGCCAATGGCGAACGCATCAACGCGCACACCGTGTTCTGGGGCGCCGGGAATCAAGCCTCGTCGCTCGGGAAGCAGATTGGCGTCCCGACCGATCGCGCAGGGCGGGTCGTCGTGAACCGTGATCTGAGTGTGCCGGGTCATCAGGGCATTTTTGTCGTCGGCGATCTCGCATCAACCACCACCGAAGACGGTCGCCCCGTGCCAGCGGTGGCTCCAGCGGCAAACCAGATGGGCGCACTGGCGGGCAAGAATATTGCGCGCGAACTCAAGGGGCTGCCGCGGGAATCCTTCCGGTATGTGAACAAAGGTGACCTCGCCACGATCGGCCGACACAAGGCCGTCGCTGTCATAGCCGGTCGAAAACTCACCGGCACCTTCGCGTGGCTCACGTGGCTGTTCGTGCACATCCTGTATCTGGTGGGTCTTCGCAACCGTTTGTCCGTGGTGGTGCTCTGGGCCTACCAGTATTTCACCTTCGAGCGCGGGGTCCGTCTGATTTCGGGCGACACGGTGCACCGTTTGCTCAAGGCCAGTCGCGCCGCGGCGGAAAAGCGACGCGCGGCCTGAACCGGTGTCGTTAGCTTTCAGGGCTTCATGAAGCGCGTCGTTCACCACGAGCGCGTCGTCTCTCTACCGGAGCCCTTGTGAGCGAACCAGCGTCAGACATTCCGCCGTGCCCGAAGTGTGCCTCGACGTACAGCTACTCGGACGGTTTTCAGTACGTCTGCCCGGAGTGTGCACACGAGTGGCCGTTGAGCGCAGCGCCCGGTGACGACACGCCCGCTGAACTCGCGCGTGTCTGGCGCGATGCGAACGGCACGACGCTCACTGACGGCGATACCGTCACGGTGATCAAGGATCTCAAGATCAAAGGGACATCGAGCGTGGTGAAAGTCGGCACCAAGGTGAAGAACATTCGCCTGGTGGACGGCGATCACGACATCGATTGCAAGATCGACGGGGTCGGTGCGATGAAGCTCAAGTCGGAGTTTGTGCGCAAGGCTACCTGACACACGCGCCCGCGACGTAAACACGTCGCGGGCGCGTTGCCCTTCGGATGAGCGCTGCCGACTACTTCACCGTGATCTGTTTGATCATGCCGTGAGCGACGTGCGGTTTGCCGTCCTTCTTGTCGGGCAGAAAGCAGAGCAGTCCGTACTCCCCGGCCGGCAAATCCACCGGCAGATACACCACGCCACCCTTGAGCATGCCGGAGATGCCGCCCATCGGTTTGCCGGGTGGCGGTCCCTGCTGGTTCTCGATCCAATTGGCCAGTTCCAGCGGCGTCTTGCCCGGCTCCAGCTGTGCGAGCACCAACTCGTGCGCCTGCTCTGCGTCATTTTCGATCTTGATGATGTGTTTGCCCGCCGAGATCTCCGGTGTGATCTCCCACGCATAGTCGCTCATCTTCACCGTGATGTCTGCCGTGGGCGCGACGGCAACCGCGCCGCTGTTGGGCACGACGGTGAGTGACTTCATCATCCCCTTCATCGCGTGCGGCACATGATCTGCGCCGGGAATGAAGCAGATGACGACATAGTTGCCGGGCTCGAGCGACGTGATGAGCGATTGTTCTGCTCCCGGCACCGGCGTGTTGGGACCCGCCAACTCATGCGCCCACGTCGGCAGCGACGTTCCGGGCTTCATCGTCTTGAGCGCGTCCGCGAACTCGGCGTACGTCTTGCCATCGCCCAGATGCAAGAGCTGCACATGGTGCAGGTCGGGACCCTGATTCACCAGCTTGAGCGTCATCAGGCCGGCCTGGATCGTATCCGGCAACTCGTACGAAAAGTCCTTCGCGGTGATCGTGACCACCGGCGGCTCGGCGGATACGGCAGCCGCTGCTGACGCGGTGCTGTCGGGGGTGGCTCTCGGGGTGGCATCACCAGCACATGCCGCGAGCAATCCGAGCGCCGCGACGCGGGAAAGAGTGGTGCGCATAGGATCAGGTCTCCGGAAAGAGATGGAGCGCCACGTCAACAGGCAGGCGTCGACGGCAGCGTGCGATGACGCTGGACGCCGGTCACCCGTTCGGCAAGTCGCACCGTCCCTGAATGCCACACGGGCCTGCGCGGAAGACGCTCCGGCAGACCCGTGATCACCGCAAACCGCGTGAGCGACTCATGCGCACCGCGGTGCTCCCCGTCGATACGGTCAGCCGATCGGAATCCGCGACGCGTTCGCCGACAGCCATGCGTCGAAGTCCTGCAGTGACGGGTACAGGTGGCGCGCACGCACCGCATCGCGCGCTTTCTGAAACTCGTCGCCAAGCATCGCCTGGAATTCGAACATGTTGCCGAGATCTTCGGCGCCGGGAAAGCCGAGCCCGCGATACACGTCGAACGGCACGTCGACAAACGAAACGGGGCGGCCAAGCGCCTTCCCCATTTTCGCGGCGACGTCCGCACCGGACAGCGACTCACCGGCAATGCCGATGCGCGCGCCGACCGTGCTCACGCCCTCTTTGAAAATGCCATACGCGCACGCGCCGATATCTCCAGCGGCGATGCCAGGCAGCTTCGCGCCACCGAGCGGCATGGCCAACACCAGGTCGCCCTGTTCGCCAGCGCGCGGGCCCATGCCGAAGTGCACGAAATTGTCCCAGTAGAATGCGGCCAGCAGATACGTCGTTGGCGCGCCCTCGTTCGCGAACACGTGATCGACGGCACCCTTGGCGTCGAAGTGCGGGACTTTGTACTGCCCGTTGAGCGTCGGGAGGCGGTTGTCATCGAGGGGCACCCACTTCCGCGTGTCTTCGAGCGTGGACCAGACCACATGCTGCACGCCGGCGGCCTTGGTGGCCCGGGCCATGGCCGTGGCTTGTGCGCCCTCGCGCTCCGCGGAGAAGTGCTCCCAGAAGTTGGTCACGCAGAAGGCTCCGTAGGCGCCTTCGAGTGCGGCGGCCAGTGTGTCCGGCTGGTCGGCGTCGGCCGCCACCACCTCAATGCCCAGCGCCGTCAGCGCCTTCGCCGCGTCCGAGTCCGGCTTGCGGGTAATCGCGCGGGCCGCAAATGCTCCCTGGGCGTCGGCAGCGATGGCACGGGCCAAACCGCCGCCCTGAGCGCCCGTCGCGCCAAAAACAGCAATGATCTTCTTTTCCGACATCGTGTGCTCCTCGTTATCAGACTGGCCTTCCAACGGCGAACGGCCGTAAGGTATGACTCAGCACTGAGAAGTGGGAGTGCCTATTTCACATTGCTGGCAGACGTATTTGAGGCCTACGGCAAGCGCCGATAGGTCACCGACTGTGTCGTCCCGCGGACGGTCCCGATCAAACGGGGTCGGCCGTCGCCAAAACTGCTGAGCTGGCCGTCGACCGTGACGATCGTATCACGCAGCGCCTGGCGCGCCAGCACGGTGAAGGAGAGATCGGCGCCGACTTGGCGCGCCACCACCACCGAGGCGCTCGAGAGTGATCCGGTCACGACCTGCCCCGAGAGCCGGATCACACCAAAGGCCTGCGACTCGGGCCATAGCTGAAATTCGAAAGGCAGTGGACTGCTGATGGCGGTCGTCGCCTGCCATCGGCCTGCGGGCGAGGCGGCCGTGTCGGCGATGACATCGAGAATGCGCTCGCGGATGCGACTCATGCTGCCGAACACTCCCACACCGCCATCGAGATGGGTGATGAGTCCGCGCGCCCCGAACTCATCACTGCCCCCGCGATAGTAGTCGTGGTAGTTCGAGTCGACGGCGCTGACGGTGACCAGCTGACGGACCCCGGGCCAGAACACCCGCGGACGACCACTGACGTCCGTGTGGGTGAGCGATCCGGCGAGCAGATACTCCAGCGAATCGACAAACGTGCGAAAGGGTCCGTTCACCGATTCGATACGCACTTCGTAGCGCGCCGCCTTTGACACGGCCGGCCAGCCCACAAACATCGAATCACGATCCCGTACAAACTGCCGAGGCACCGTCGAAGCAATGCGGCCGATGGCTGATGGCACGGTGGTGCGGCCAGTGATCAGCGCGCCGTCCGCTGTCGTCACACGGAGTTGGTACTGTTCGCCCGGCTCCACCGGCAATCGTGGATAGAAATCCGTCGGGTCGGCCACGCCGTCCAGATTGGCAAAGCGATAGACCCCTGTGCCGCGGCCATCGGCGCGTACGCTGCGCTCTTCGCGCAGCACCACCGAATCGCCGCGACTGTTCTGCACAACCACACGCGCATTGCTGATCGGTGTGCCGCCGTCGGAGACGATCGGATCGATGGAATCGAAGGGCGCGCGCGGCAGGAGCGTGCGACCGGTCAACGCCCGCTCCACGAGAATCACCTGATCGGTCACACCCGGATTGAGGACACCGTGCACCGCGACCCGATCAGCACCGGGGGGCAACGCGATGGTGTCGAAGATGCAGCCCGCGAGCAGCACGGACAGCGTGCAGGCCAGGAGACGCGCACCCGCCACGCGGTGTCTCATTGTACGCGCTGGTAGCTGAGCACCACGCGCTGCACCAGACGATAGCGCGGCTCGAGATAGCGCACGCGCAGTTCGAGATTCCCGCCCAGCACCGTGCCCGTGTCCACCCAATCGTCTTCGGCGAGCAGTGCGTAGCGACGGATCAGCAACTGCGTCTCGGTCGCGCTGAACGGCGCGGTGAGTGTATCGACAAAATCTTCCGCCCGCACGCCGTTGGGGCGAGTCAAGGCAATGCGCTTGGTATCGTCCAGACGACCACGCGAACGCACCGTGATCTCACCGCCGACCACACCACGCTGACTGCCGTCCAGCAGCGTCTCGAAGTTGCGAGGCAGGGCGGCACCGTTCACCGCAATCAAGACCCACCGGCCGGTGAAGGGCGACGCGGGGGCGACCGGCGCTTCTTCCGTGCAGCCGGAGACGCCGCCAAGCGCCACCGCGAGACTCAGCAGGGGCACCAGCAGCAACGCACGCGCACGATGGCGCCGAGTATGCCTCACCATGCCACCGTCAGCCCAAGCGTGGGGACAATCGGCAGCTGCGAGATACTCGAGCGCGTCGCCGGCACATCGGTGTAGTCAAACCGATAGGCAAAGACATTGCGCCGGTTGGTGGCGTTGATGATTCCGAACACCGGCGTCAGCGTGGTGCGGACGCGGACGAAGGTGCGCTGCACGGAGAGATCCATGCGCGCGAATGCCGGCAGGCGTTCTGCATTGCGCGCCGCCGCGATGGGCTGCACATCGCGCCCCGTGCTGCCGCGATCCCACCGGCTATTGAGCGGGTCGGCAATGCGTCGCACGATCTGGGCATCGACGCCCGTGTACGGTACACCCGACCCGAATCCCAACCGGCCCGAAAACACCGTGCCGTTCCCCAACCGCCACGTGCCGACCGCGTTGAGCGTGTGACGACGGTCCTGCGCAGGCAGCCAGGAACTCACGCCATCGCGGCGACGGTTGTGCGTGAAGGTGTAGGCAATCCACCCCGAACGTGGACCGGTTTCGACCTGTCGCAGAAAGAGATCAAACCCGGACGAGGTTCCGGTGATCGGGCGGAATTCATCACCCGTGACGCCGCGATCGTCGGTGGGATTGCGTTCGCTGAGTGTGCTGTAGCGTTTCACAAAAGGTTCCACGCGCACGAATCGGCTCTTGGTCAGCCAATGTTCAGCGCTGACGGAGCCCTGCAACGCGCGCGCCACGGGGATGTTCGAATCGGACAGCACCCATCGGTCAAAAAACCGCAGCGCATCATCCTCTTCTCGCAGTGCGTGCACCCACTGCGCCGTGCTCCCCAGCGTTGCGGTGAAGGCCGTATTCTCCGTTTGGGCCCATCGTGCCGCCAGACGCGGCGACCATCCCACCCACGACGCGCCGCTCAGCATTTCCACGCGCAGCCCGGGGCGCAGGGTCAGCCGAGACGCCGCGCGCCACGTGTCATCGACAAACAGTGCGCCCGACACGGGCCGTTGCGTGAGCCGCTGCAGGTCGGCCGCCAGCTGCGGCGACGATTCCTTGAACAGCACGTCGTGCTGCGACACCTCATAGCCCGCGGCAATGGCGTGCTGTTGGCGATCGGTTCGCAACAATCCGCTCGCCCGCCATTCACGCACATCGTTGGAGGAGCGGAGTGCGCCCCCACCTTCATCTTGCGCGGACGAGAAACGCGTCACGCTGATGCGCTGCACAGCGGCGCTCCGTGCGCCAAGCGGCTGCGACCAGGTGAGTCCGGCGGCATCGTTGCCCCAGTCGAGCGCGTACGTGCCGTCCAATCCGAGCGTGTCTTCCCGCTGCGTGAAATCCTCGCGCAACGCATCGCGCCCGTGATACACGGTCAAGGCCAGACGGCCACCACGCGGCAACTGGCGGGCAACGTGCAGATGCCCATCGTAAAACGCATACGGGAAGTCGCGATCGGCAACGGAGCGGGCGATGCGATCGGCGTACGTCCGACGTCCCGCAAACTGCCAGGCCGTCTGACCGTTTTCGGTCGCGCCGCTCAAGCTGAGCGAGGCGGCCAGTACGGACATCTGCGCCGCGCCGTGGACCCCGCGTCGCACGTCTTCCGCGCTGGTCACCTCCAGCACGCTCGACAAGCGGCCGCCAAACTCGACGGGCGGCGCGCCGGCATGCAACCGGATACTGCCAACGGTGGCGTCCATGAACGTGCTGAACACGCCGCCCAGATGAAACGGCTGATAGAGCGGGATGCCATCGAGCAAAATCAGATTCTGATCCTGCTCCCCTCCGCGCACATTGAGTCCGGCCGTGAAATCATTGCGCGCCACCACACCGGGCAACAGTTGCACCGCGCGCATGACATCGGCTTCGCCGATGGCCGGCAGCGCACGCAATACGGCCGCGTCGAGCGACACTGCGGACGTCGCCGGCGCACCCTCGAAGCGCTCGCGTTCGGTGAGTTGGGCCTGTGTGCGAACGGCGGCGAGCGTCGTCGCGGCAGCACGCAACGACAGTGTCACCTCGCTCGTTTCGCCATCGCGCACGCGCACGGGCAGGTCGACCGGCGCATACCCTACGCGTCGCGCGCGCAGCACCGCCGTGCCGCGGGGCACGCGGGTGAAGGCAAAGCGTCCCGTACTGTCTGTCAGCACGACCTGTGGGATGCCGTCCACCGATACGGTGACCCGTGGCAGCGGCGCGCGCGTGGAATCGTCGCGCACCACGCCGCGAATACCGATGCGTGTCGCGGGCTGCGCCGACTGGGCCACCGCTTCGGCGGCCATCGCCTCGGCGGCAAGCGCCTCGGTCGACATCGCCGTCACACCGGCCAGCAGAACCTGCGTACACCGACGGACCGAAGCGAGCATGGCGACCGGAAGAGGCGCGCCCATCATCAGGGCGGGACAAGCGTTGGTGTCGGAGTATGCAACCTCCGCATGCGTGGAGCCAGAGCGTGTGGTGCGTTGTGTGGGCCAGTATCGGTGCAGCTTATCCCATGCCTCCGGTGGAGAAGATCGCCACGGGTGTGTTCGTGGCGCGCTTTCGCGACGGGCGCTGCGATACGGTGTTGACGCACGTGACCGGTGTGGAGACCATTCGTCTCGGTTCGGCGCTCGCGACGATGGCCGCGCACGTCTCCACCATCACACTGACCCCCGAATCATCATGAATCGGTTCTCGAACCAGCCGTTTCGCGGGGGCTCCGTGGTCTCCCGTCGGCGATGACGGACCTCCAGCCGGACATGCCGGAGACGCAGCCGCCGGCCGCTCAGCCGCGTTCGCCCGCCGTTCGTCTCGCGCTGCGCGTGGCGGGTGCCGCGCTGGTCGTGGTCATGCTCGCCGTGGTCGTGAAGGCGCTGCGTCGTGATGGTCCCGCAGCACTCGCCGCGTGGCGCGCCGCTCACGTGCGATGGCAGTGGGTGACGGCGGCATTCGCCTGCGCGTTCTTCGGCCACGCGGCGTACGTCATTGGCTGGCGCCGACTGCTCAGCGACGCCGGCGTTCGGGTGGGGCTGTGGCCGCTCGCGCGCATCTTTCTCGTCAGCAACCTCGGACGCTACTTGCCCGGCGGAAAGGCGTGGCAGATGGGTATCGTTGCGATGATGGCCACGGAGATCGCCTTGCCCGCCGCGGCCGTTGCCGCGAGTTCGCTCTTCCAGGGCGTCGTGGGCATGGGTGTCGGGGCGATCGTGCTCCTTGCTGCGGGCGGCGCATCACTCGAGGTCGCGACGGGATGGCTCGCGGTACCGGTCGCAGGCGTTGTAGGTCTGCTTTTCGCACCCGCCATTGTCCGGGCGATCCCTCCGATTCAACGACTGCTCGCGCAGCGTGCCAAAGGCTTTGAAACGCTCACGGCGGCCACGATGTGGACACTGGTCTGGACGTCGATGGCGAGTTGGATCTTCTGGGGTTTGGCGCTGTTCGCACTCGCCACGTCGCTGTTGCCCAATGCCACCGTCAGTGTGAGCGCCTACATCACGGCATGGACCGGATCGTTTCTCGCCGGCCTCATCGCGGTGGTGTCCCCAGCCGGACTCGGCGCGCGCGAAGGGATCATGCAGGCGGTGCTCGAAAAAGCGGGCATGATCGCAGGCGATGCACTCGTCCTGGTGCTTGTCTCGCGCGTCTGGGCCACCTTGCTGGATGTGGTCCCGGCGGTGCTGGTGTTGGCGATTCGCAAACGGCAAAAAGGCACATCACGCTCGGCCTCGGTCCCGACGCCATGACCCCGCTCTTCAAGAAACTCAACCTCGGCGCGCACACAACAATTCACGTGTTGAACGCACCGAGCTCGTTTGAAGCCGAGCTCGACGCCCTCGAGGGCGTGACGATCAAACGGGCGGCACGCGGTGCGGTGCAGTTTGGCATGGCGTTCGTGATCACGCAGGCGGAACTGGACGCCGCGAGTCGCACACTCACCGCCTCCGCCGAGGGCGACGCCATTCTGTGGATGGTGTACCCCAAGGGCACCTCCAAACGGTATCGCTGCGAATTCAACCGGGATTCCGGCTGGCAGGTGCTTGGCGACGCCGGCTTTGAGCCCGTGCGCATGGTCGCCGTGGATAAGGACTGGTCGGCGCTGCGCTTTCGCCGCTCGTCCTACATCAAGTCGATGACGCGTAGCGCCACCAATGCCATTTCGAAAGATGGCAAGCAGCGGACCAAAGGCTCCGCCACGCGCTGACCACGACGGTAGCGGAGCTTTCGCGCGTGTGTGCCCACGCGCGAAGCAGTGCCTGCCTTACTTCGCGGCCGCCAGCGCCACCGACTGTTCGATGTCCGCAGCGTGCATTTGATACTCCGGCAAGTTCTTCTTGAGCTCGCCGTCGCGTGACGCGAGAAAGGACTTCCATGCGGTTGCGGCAGTGGCGGCATCACCGCGCGCCGTCGCCGTGCGTGCGCGCAGCGACAGACCAAGCAGGTGTGTGGGTGCCGCCTGCAGGATCGTATCGGCCTGCGCGGCGGCGATGACCAGATTGCCCGTCACGGCCGCCACCCGGCCGTAGTCATACCGTGCGTCGGTATCGAGCTCGGCGCCCAGCATTTCGAAACTCGCCAGCGCCATTGGCGCAAAGAACTGCGCACTGTCGGCCTTGCCCTGCTCCGTGTATCGCATGATGCGATCGTAGAGTCGGCTGGCACGTTCGCGCGGCGACATGTTCGCGATATCGGGCGCGGCGCCTCCCCCACCATTGGCAAATGGGGCAAATGGCGCCGCGCCGGCATCGGCCACAGCGGGCGCCGTGGACGCACCGTTGATGAAATACGCACTGACCGCGACCAGCAGAACGGCCGCCAGTCCCCACGGCAGGTACTTCGCGACCGCGTTGTCCTGCGTCGGCGCTCCCGCCGCTGCCTCGGCACCGCGCGGCGCGGCGCCGGCAGCCACCGACGTGCCGCACTCATTGCAGAAGCGGGCGCCGGCCGGAAGCGTCGCGCCGCAGCTGCGACAGGCATTGGCGCCCAATGGCGTACCGCACGCGTTGCAGAATTTCCCGGACGCGTTGGCGCCACAGGCAGAGCAGATCGTCGAAGAGGAGCCGGCTTTTTTCATCCCGACAAATTCGCTGGTGCTCCACGCGTTGTACACTCGGCGAGGGATTTCACAGCCAGACAACCAGTACTCCAACTGCTTTTGTCGATATCGGTGCATGCTCGTGCGCTCGCCAATAGACTTCAATCTCTGGTGTCCTTACGATAGAACTGGTCTGCCGTAGCTGTATCCACCCGCGTCCGTGCGACTTTGCGCGACCCCGCCGCTCTTGTGCTTTCTGCAGTCGCTCACCGCTATGGCCGACGGTGGGCGCTTCGCGGCGTTTCGGTCACCGTCGAGTCCGGCGAGATCCTCGGGATCATCGGACACAACGGGAGCGGCAAAAGCACCCTGCTGCGAGTCGCGGCGACCGCAATACGCCCCACGCAGGGCGGCGGTACGGTCCACGGCCTGGATCTGGTCAAGCAGGCCTCGCGCGTCCGCGAGATCGTGGCGCTGCTGTCCACCGACCCGGGGATGTACGGCGACCTGACCGCGCTGGAAAACCTGCACTTCGCCGCACGGATGCTCGGTGTTCGCGACGACGGCTTACTGCTTCAGCGCGCGCTCGATCGGGTCGGGCTCGGTCGGGAGGGCCACGAGCGTGCCCGAAACATGTCGTCGGGGATGCAGCGCCGTCTCTCCATTGCCCGGCTGCTGTTGCGGGAGCCAAAGGTGTTGCTCCTCGACGAGCCGTACAATTCGCTGGATCCCGAGGGCGCGAAACTGGTCAACATGGTGATTCGGGAGACCCGGGACCGTGGAGGTAGCGTCCTGCTGGTGGCCCATGACGTGTCACGCGCCGAAGGGCTGCCCGACCGCACCATTGAGATGAACGACGGGTTGCTGGCCGACTCGCCGGCTGAGTCCTCCGCTGGCGACGATCAGGACGTGGTGCCGCTTGATATCGCGCGCGCGCGCCGGGCCGAACGCGGAGGGCCACGATGACCAGCGCCACGCTGCACTCCCCGAATTCGCGTTTCCGGGCCGACCTGGACCGGGTGTTGGCGGTGGCGTGGAAGGACCTGACCGCCGAACGGCGGACGAAGTCGAATTTCAACGCCGTGCTGGCGATGGCCGGACTGATTCTGCTTTTCTTCGGTTTCGCCTTGGGGCCGGATGCGGAGGGACTGCGAAACGCAGCCGCCGGTGTGCTCTGGCTCACGATTCTTTTTAGCGGCGTGCTCGCCTTCAACCGTTCGTATCAGCTTGAATTAGAGGTGGGCGCGCTGGAGCAGCTTCTGCTGTATCCGGGCGAACGCTGGACGATCTACCTCGGCAAGCTGCTCGCGAACCTCGCCTTCGTGTTTCTCGTTGAGGTCGTGACGCTGCCGTTGGCAGCCGTGCTCTACCATGTCGCGTTGCCGGAAGCGTGGCCGACGGTGTTGCTGGTGCTGGTGCTGGGCACCACGGGTTTTGTGTCGCTCGGCACACTCTATGCAGCGATGGCCAGCCGGAGCCGGTCACGCGAGGTGTTGTTGCCGCTGCTGCTGTTTCCGATGCTGGTGCCGGTGCTGATTGCCGCGAGCGGGGCGACCGCATCGTTGTTGGTGGGCGATGTGATGGGCGACAGTCGAGCCTGGATTCGTCTTCTGGCGGCGTTCGACATCATCTTTGTAGTAGCGGCGACGTGGTCCTTTCAATTCGTGATCGAAGGCTAGCGCGCGATACATGCCGACTCACTTGTCGACTCTCCTGACGGCTTCTCATGGCTGAATCAACGATGCGCCCGGTGGCGGCGTCCTCGCGCGGCGGGCGGTCGGCCGCCCGACTTGCCATCGTGCCCGCGCCTGCCTGGCTGGTGGCGCTGACGTGGCTCACTCCGATCGCGGTCCTGGGGTCGCAAGTGGCGTTCCTGGCACTGTCCGCGCCAGATCGCGACATGGGGCACCTGCAGAAAATCATGTACGTGCATGTGCCCGCGGCTTGGAACGCCTTTCTCGCGTTTCTGTGGGTGTTCATCCAGAGTCTGCGGTACCTCTACACGCGCAACGAGCGCGCCGACCTGCAGGCGGCGGCTGGCGCTGAGGTTGGTGCCGTCCTCACCGGACTGACGCTGGTGTTGGGGTCCATCTGGGGTCGTCCGACGTGGGGCGTCTGGTGGACCTGGGACGCGCGACTCACGTCGACTGCTGTGCTGTTTCTGGTGTACGTGGGGTATCTCGCGTTGCGTGGTATGACGGACGATGCGGAGCGGCGGGCCCGCTGGAGCGCCGCCGTGGGCATTCTCGGTGCGCTCAACGTGCCCATCGTCTACATGTCGGTGAAATGGTGGCGCACACTGCATCAGATGCAGTCGTCACCCAGCACGATCGACCCGACGTACACGTGGGGCCTGCGCGCCAACGCCATCGCGTTTCTGCTCATGCTGATCGTGTTCATCGCGCACCGCTATCGCGGTCTCGTGGCCGAGCAGGTCATCGAGCGCGCACAGGACGACGTGGCACTCGGACGGAGGGCTGGCGCATGAACGGCATGGTGGTGGATTCCTGGCCGTATGTGACCGCGGCATACGCGGTCACGTGGGTGGTCATCCTTGGATATTCGTTTCGCCTGTTTCGTATGAAGCGTCGTATCGACGCGTCGCATCTCTCTTCGCAGGAGCCGTCATGAGTGAACAGTCCGAGCACACGCCCGATCCGTCGCCGCGGCCTTCGTCACGCCGACCGATTGCGATTGTCGCCCTGTTGGCGGTGATCGGCACGTTCGGGTATCTGATGATCGGCGGTGTGGAAGAGAACCTGGTCTACTTCCTCACGCCCAACGAACTGCTGGCCAAGGGCACCAAGGCGATTGACCGCCCCGTGCGTCTCGGTGGCCAGGTGGTCCCCGGGTCGGTGCAGTGGAATGCCGAATCGCTCGATTTGCGCTTCCGGGTGACCGACGGAGCGAAGGAAGTGCTGGTGCATTCCACAGGCGCGCCGCCGCAGATGTTTCGCGCCGGCATCGGTGTGGTGGTGGAGGGCAAGTACAACCGTGCCGGTGTGTTTGAGTCCCACAGCCTGATGGTGAAACACTCCAACGAGTATCGCGCGCCGAAGGCTGGCGAGGGACAACATCCCGAGCGCATCGACAAGACGTTGATCCGGAGCTGAAGACGTGACGCGAGTACTCGGACTGTCGGCAATCTGGATTGCGTTGGCGATGTCGGTCTACGGCATTGTCGCCGCCGTGTTTGGATTGACACGTCAACGGCCTGCCTGGGTGACCAGTGCGTTGCAGGCCGTCTATGTGAATTTCGCGTTGCTCACCATTTCGGTCGGCGCGATGATCTTCGCGCTGGTGACGCACGACTTCAGCGTCGGGTACGTGGCGCAGGTTGGCAGCCGGGCGACACCCGTGTTCTACACGGTCATCTCGCTCTGGGGCGCGCTCGAAGGGTC
>Ga0154020_10003917_pt1 | contig 17792 bp, 14 predicted proteins | sample Klosneuvirus_201_FD_109709 | JGI IMG/M metagenome (GOLD analysis project Ga0154020, IMG submission 109709) | Active sludge microbial communities from wastewater, Klosterneuburg, Austria - Klosneuvirus_20160825_MG | ecosystem: Engineered > WWTP > Aerobic digester > Activated sludge | place...
TACCGCTTGTTTGAGTCATCCATGCTTTGCTGAAGATATGTGCTTCACCAAAAAAGTATCCCTCTTGTGTTTTACTTAACATTCCGGATGAAATTATTATCTGATCAAAGAAATTCCAGCTGTCATTATAGGCCAATGTTCCGATTCCTTGCTTGTACGAATCCATCCATGGATTGAACATTCCACCTCTTTCCACGCCGGTCTTATCACCTTTGGCACCTATAACTTTTGCAACTGAAGGACTCACAGGATCATCATTCAAATCACCCATTAGAATAATCTTGGCATCAGGATTCAATGCAGTGATTGAGTCGATTTTATGTTTACAAACACCTGCTGCCGTGGCTCTGCCCGGGGCGCTGGCCTCTTCTCCACCTCGTCGTGAAGGCCAGTGATTCACAAAAATGTGCATCATCTCACCATCCAGTTTTCCTGCTACGTATAATATATCTCTGGTATAACGGGGAACTGTATCGTTTTCAAACAATGGCACAAAGAGTGGCTCGGAATATGTTGGAGTGAAATACTTGGGATTATATAGAAGCCCGACATCAATCCCTCTAAAATCTGGAGAGTCATAATGCACAATCTTATAGTTTCTGCTTTTTAATTTTTCCGTTGCGGTCAGATTAACAAGAACTCCTTCATTTTCAACTTCAGCAACACCCAAAAGGGCGACTCCATCCGGTGAACGATCGGTACCAATCTGTGAGATTACCTCAGAGAGATGATTTAATTTATCAAGATAAATTTCACCTGTGTAATTTTTCTTTCCGGAAGGAAGAAATTCTTCATCATTGATAGTAGGATCATCAATGGTATCAAATAAATTTTCAAGATTATAAAAACTTACGATGGCAACTTTGTATGTGGTTTTCTGCGCAAACAAGGAAAATTGAAATGCACATAAAAAGAAGCTCAGAATCAGGTATTTTTTCATCTTGGATTTTTTAAGGGGAGCAAACATACAAATTCTGCAGATCAAACCCAGATTGATTTTAAGATACATTGCTCGCGTGTCAATATCTCACAATCACTAAGCAAATTACATTTAGCAGTCTGTCCGGCTTGTAAGCAATGATTTGCTTTAGCATCTTCAAATTTAACAATTTGTCATTTTATCGCCCTGCCTTCTTCTGCTTAAGGAAATTATCTATATTTCAGCAAAATTCGACGAAATGTTATATAAATCAGTGAATTAATCATGAATTAACAAACTGGCTCTTTGACAATTTCGATATTTGATTAGCTTTGTCGCCCTTCTAATCAGAATCTGTATCTTAACCTATTCAAAATAATTATGCATATCAGGAAACAACTACTCACACTGCTTGTCGCATTAATCCCATTCCTATCCTTTGCCCAAAATGGCACATTAAATGGGATGGTGAAGGACGAAAACAATCGACCGGTTTTTAATGCAAAGGTTGTTGTGAAATCCAGCGGCCAATCAAGCACAACAGATTCTGCCGGTACTTTTAGCATTCCTTCAGTACCATATGGTACAATTGAACTCGAAGTGACAGGTGAACAAATCTCCAACCACCTTCAAAGTTTTGAATTCAGCGAAAAGAATTCAGTTGTAGCGATTCCGGTAAGTGACAAATCCATGGAGCTTGCAAAAACGAACGTGGACAATATTCCAACCGTCAGCTTATCGGACGATGAAATTCGTGATGGAAGTGGAGGAAGTGTATCAAGTGTACTCTCAGCTTCCCGTGATGCCTTTACTGCGGCCACATCATTTGTATTTTCTTCGGCACGATTCCGAATAAGAGGTTATGAGGACGAGAACTTTCTCACGCTGATGAATGGAATCCCTATGAATGACATCGTGAGTGGACGAAATCTTTATTCATCATTCAGTGGATTGAATGACGTGGTGAGATCTCGTGAGTATTCTAACGGACTTGCTCCGGCTACTTACTCCTATGGTGCTCTCGGTGGTGTGTATAGTATTGACAGTCGTGCTTCACGCCAGCGTAAGCAGTTGCAAGTCTCCTATGCTGCCAGCAATCGTTCTTATGACAATCGTCTGATGGTTACTTATGGATCTGGTCTTACTTCTAAAGGTTGGGCTTACTCCGTATCATATTCACGCCGTTGGGCTGATGAAGGATTTACAGAAGGTACTTTCTATGACGGACACTCCTATTTTGCAGCCGTTGAAAAAGTCATTAACAGCAAACACTCACTTTCCTTAACTGCGTTTGGTGCAAACACTAAAAATGGCCGTTCCGGACCTGCTGTTCAGGAAATAATGGACATCGCAGGAACCAATTATTATAACCCATATTGGGGATACCAAAATGGCGAAAAACGAAATGCTTCCGTTGCTCACGGTCATCAACCAATTGCTATTCTGAGCCATGACTGGACGATTTCAGAAAAGTCTTCCCTGGAGACTTCTGTTTCTTATCAAATGGGCAAATACAAAATCTCCGGTCTAGACTGGTACAACGCAGAAGATCCTCGCCCTGATTATTACCGTCGCCTGCCAAGCTTCGACCCTTATTATGGAGACAATCCTACAGCTTTCGCGGAGCAAAAAGCAGCTGTTGAAGCAGCCCTACGAAGCAATGAAGCGCTTCGACAAATTCAATGGGACAAGCTATACGAAGCAAATCAATTACATGATACTGTGTTCAATGGAACAACAGGTAGATGGGCTAAATACATCGTCTCCGACAGAGTAATTGATAACAAGCGATTCAACTTCAATACCATTTATCATTCGATAGTTAACGACAATTTGAATTTTGATGGTGGAATCACTTATCAGCAGGAGAGTTCTAATTTCTATAAAGAAGTGAACGACCTGATGGGTGCAGATTTTTATGTTGACATCACTCAGTATGCAGATCAGTCTAACATCGACAATCCAGACGTTTTACAAAATGACCTTAACAACCCTAATCGTATCCTTCACGAAGGTGATAAATATGGATACGACTATACGGCGAATATAAACCGTGCAGCTGTCTGGGGACAAGGTGCCTGGAAATTTGACCGTATGGATTATTTCCTTGCGCTTCAATTGTCAAATACTTCTTTCTACAGAACAGGAAATGTAAGAAATGGAGTGTATGCAGACAACTCTTTCGGTGACTCCGAGAAACACAGTTTCTTCGATTACTCTCTGAAAGGCGGAACAACATACAAATACAATGGCCGAAATTATTTCTTTGCTAATGCATCCTACCTCACACGTGCACCACTATTCGACAACGCATACATTTCAACGCGTACACGTGACAATGTTGCTGATGATCTAACAAGCGAGAAAATTTATTCTGTAGAAGGCGGTTACCTCCTTCGCGCTCCTCGATTCAAAGCAAAGGTTATTGGTTATTACACACAATTTACGGATGGGGTTGATGTAAAAAGCTTCTACCACGGCGACTTCAGAACCTTTGTGAACTATAGCTTAACAGGAATTGACAAACGCCACGCCGGATTTGAGATTTCCGGAGAGGCAAATGTAGGCAAAGGATTTACCCTAAGCGCTGTGGCTGCAATTGGTGAGCATGTTTATACCTCAAGACCTTCTGCGACCATCACGCAGGATAATAAAGATACTTTGCTTGCAAAGGATGAAATTGTCTTTGCAGAAAACCTTCACGTTGCAGGTGGACCGCAAACAGCTTATACCTTCGGAATCAATTACCGTTCTAAAAAATTCTGGTGGGTGAGTATGAACTTTAATTATTTTGACAATTTATATATTGATTATAACCCATCACGTCGTACATATAATGGTCTTGATTTGGTTGATGAAGGTTCTGCGGCATGGAATGCTATTCTCTCTCAGGAAAAAGTAGATGCTCAGTTTACTATGGACATCGCTGCGGGTTACTCCTGGCGTTTGAACAACCAGTTCAAATCCCTGAAAAAACAAACCTTCCTGGTGTTTAATCTCGGAATTACCAACCTCCTTAATAATGAAGATATGATTACCGGCGGTTTTGAACAATTGCGCTTTGATAACGATAACAAAGACATAAACCGTTTCGCTCCGAAATATTTCTATGGTTACGGAACTACTTTCTTTGCCGGTATCACCCTCAGAATGAACTAATCAATCCAAAAAAAAATTAAAACAATCTATCCATCATACCCATGAAAAAAATAAAAAATCTTCTCCTTCTTTCAACACTTGTCAGCCTTATCGCTGTCGGATTCTCATCTTGCGTGAAAAAGGATTACGACGAACCGGTAACCGCAAATCTTGATCCGGTGGGCGTCGCTGCAACTCATACAATTGCACAACTTCAGACTAAAGCCATTGCTAATATTCCTACATTAATTGATGAAGATATCATCATCAGTGGAGTAATCATTGCAGACGACGAGTCCGGAAGTTTTTATAAAGAGATGATTATCCAGGATTCAACTGCAGGACTTTCAATTCAGCTTGACGTAAGCAATTTTAATACAAACTACCCTATAGGAAGAAGGATCTTTGTTAAGTGTAAGGGACTTTACATTGCAAAAGATGCTGACCTGAATTATTCAATTGGTTTAAAAGATGCTGCAACCATTGCAAGAATTCCTCAGACTTTATATGAGCAGTACATCATTAAAGGCAAATGGGGGGTTCCTGTGACTCCAACAAAGATATCATTAACAAATGTGAATAATGTAAAGACAAACACACTCATTCAGCTTGACAGTGTTGAATTCCAGCCATCTGATGCAGGAAAGACATATGCAAATGCCGCTACACTGACTTATAAGAACACAGTTGTTTTGGATTGCTCAGGAAACAGCGTAATTGTTTACACGAGCGGATATGCGAAATTCGCAAACGAAAAAACGCCGGTAAATAATGGAACACTCCTGTCGGTCTACAAACTTTACAGAGGAGCTCCTGAGCTCATTATGAGAAACGCCGAGGATGCAATCATGACCAATCCAAACAGGTGCTTCCCGATTCCGGTTTACACATTGATGCCAATCGATAGTTTGAGAATGGTTTATACCGGTTCCATAACTTCTGTTCCGACCGGACGAAAAATCAGAGGTGTTGTGATATCTGACGTAAGTACCAGCCATATCACTTCAAAAAATGTCGTGATCCAGGATAATACAGGTGGAATTCTCGTTCGATTCTCAGCCAACAATTCCTTCTTCATTGGCGAAGAAATTGAAATTGAAGTTGGAGGTCAGGAACTTTCTGAATACAATGGACTTCTTCAGGTTAATAACGTTCCAAATGGAAATGCAGTAAGTCTGGGTACTGCCTCTATCACCCCTGCAGTGGTTACCATACAGGACATTCTTAATAACCCTGAAAGCTTCGAGTCAACCTTAGTGACCATTCAAAATGCTACGATATCCGGCTCAGGAACAACCTACTCAGGTTCTAAGACTCTGACTGATGCTACAAATTCATTGACACTATTTACCTCGTCAGCGGCTACATTTTCTGCAACCACATTCCCTACAACTCCGGTTTCATTGACGGGAATTGTTTCTCAATTCACCTCCAGTCTTCCTCCTTCAGGAGGCTACCAAATTGGTATCCGAAGCCTGTCTGACGTTCAATAAAAACTCTTTCATTCAAAAAAAGCTCCTGGTCTATCAGGAGCTTTTTTTTTGCCGCTCTATGAAAGAAACGAAAGTGATACCTTAAAAAAATCTTCCGGATTCTCTGCGTGAACCCAATGTCCGGCATCAGGAATCACGGCAAATTCAACAGTTGAAAAGTCTTTTTTTATCTCTGCATGATCCTCAACTTTTATATAGCCTGATCTTTCCCCTGCGATAAACAAGCTGGGGGTTTCAATATGAAAATCGGCTGGGAGCGCTCCCCCTACTTCTTCAATATTTTTTTCAATGCTCTCCAGGTTAAATCTCCAATCCAATTTTTCCTTTTCGTTCCAATATAAATTCTTCAATAAAAACTGAATCGTCGATTCCTCACTTAATGATTCTCTTAAAATTGCCTCTGCCTCTTTCCGACTTGTTAATTCTTCAGGTCTCACTGCATGAATCGCTGCCAAAACACTCTGGTGATGAGGAGGGTAATACTTTGTTCCGATATCCACGATAATAAGCTTATCAATTTGCTCAGGAAATAGCGCTGCAAAATACATTGCTACTTTCCCTCCCATCGAGTGACCAATCAGTGATACTTTGGTCAATCCATTCAGTGCTATAAACTCGGAAAGATCCTTTGCCATTAAGGAATAATTGAACTCAGCTGCATGTGGACTCCGGCCGTGATTTCTCAAATCAGGTACGAATACTTCAAACCCCTTCTCTGCATAAGCACGGGAAAGTGTTGCCCAATTATCACCCATGCCAAATAATCCATGCAAGATGATAAGCGGTCTCCCAGCTCCTGTTTTTTTGAAGAATAAATTCATTCTCAGCGAATATTTAATCTCAAAGATCAATATTGAATTATTGAGACTTAATTTTGCAATTGACGCAGGTATAACTGAACTGTGTTTTCCAGTCCATAATAAATAGAATCACAAATCAATGCATGACCGATTGAAACTTCAAGTAAAGCCGGAATACATTCTTTGAAATACTTCAGGTTCTCCAGACTCAGGTCATGGCCGGCATTAATTCCCAGATTTAACTCCGATGCCTTCTGGGCTGCGAGAATGTAATCTTTGATTGCATGCTCTTTTCCGGAAGCATATGCCGATGCATAGGCCTCCGTGTACAATTCAATCCGGTCTGCTCCTGTATTTTTAGCATGTTCCATTAATTTCATATCAGGTGCCATGAACAAAGATGTTCGAACACCATAGGATTTAATTTCTGTAATTACTTCCTCTAAGAAACTCCGGTTTTTTATTGTGTCCCATCCTGCATTTGATGTAAGTACATCGGGAGGATCCGGAACAAGAGTAGCCTGGTCCGGACGGATTTCGTTAATTAATTTAAGGAAATTATTATCAGGATAACCCTCAATGTTAAATTCTGTCCTGACAACCTTTTTTAATTCATAGACATCACTTCGACGAATATGTCGCTCATCCGGACGAGGATGCACCGTTATTCCCTGGCCTCCAAATCGTTCAATATCTTTCGCTATCTGAATCAGATCCGGATTATTTCCTCCGCGTGCATTTCGCAGCGTAGCAATCTTATTAATGTTAACGCTTAACTTGGTCATCGTAATAATCAATAAAATGTAAAATAAAGGTAAAATTACAATAAAAGAATTCCTTGATTAATTTATTTATTTCGATGATCCGAATTCTTCGGGAGGCTTTCATCATTAAAATTGCGTAAGTTGCGCCCCGAAAAACTTTAATACAAGATTTTCGTTAAAGAGGATATGATTGCCAAGGACCTTATCAACGATTCTTTCCCACCACTAAAACTCGGAGACACCGGATTGAAAGCCATCAATTGGATGGAAGAATTCCATGTGGAGCACCTACCCATTGTTGATGGTGTGGAATATGTGGGTCTTGCAACCGAAGAAGATATACTCAAACTTCGATCCCTGGAACAACCATTGGAGAATCAGTCCTTGCCATTAATCAAACCATTCGTACGTTTTAACCAGCCAATTTTCGAAGTGGTAAAAAGAATGTCGAAGGATAAATTATCCCTCACACCGGTGCTTGATGAAGCTGACCATTACATCGGAGTAATAACACTCGCTGATATTTTAAAACATTATGCTGACAGCGGATTGTTTGAAGATGCAAATGGTGTAATTGTTCTTGAATTACCCGCAAAAGATTATTTGCTAAGCACGATTGCACACCTCATAGAACAGGAAAATGGAAAAATCATCAGTTCCTATATAACTCCAAATCCTGAACAGGAAAATCTGGACCTGACTTTGAAAATTAATCAGCCTGACCTGAGCAGAATTTTAGCTTCTTTAACCCGTCATGGATATGTAGTGAAAGAACACTATCATCAAAATGAATTTATGGATGATATCCAATCCCGTTACGACTCTCTGATGAATTATCTTGGCATCTGATTTTGACAGACGTTTGCCATGTATTTTTTATATTATTTTTCTTCATAACTCTTTTCCTCTCAGCAGCAGACTTAATCTTTCTAAGGTTTTTCTATAAATTCTTCCTTGTTTAGCTGTAATTTTGCCTTTCTTTAAACCGGAATCACAAATCCATTCAATGCGCATAATACGTATTGCCCTATTTGTATTCATATCGTTTGCCGCGAATGATATGCATGCGCAGTTTTCCGGCGCAAGCAAAACCATGGACAGCACTTTGTCTGACACAAGCTCCATGCGCATTGCTTCAATCACGTTGATCGGGAATAAGCTCACCAAAGATCATATAATTTACAGAGAACTTACTTTTCGTATTGGGGATAGCATTCCAATGAAAGATCTGGAGGCTGTTTTTCGTCGTAGTGAAGAAAATCTCCTGAATACTTCCTTATTTAATTCTGCAAGGATAACCAGGCTTCAGAATGGAAACGAAATTGATGTGTATATCATATTCACAGAACGCTGGTATATTTTCCCATTGCCAATTTTTGAAATTGCCGAGAGAAATTTTAATGTCTGGTGGAAGAGCAAAGATTTTTCGAGAGTAGTGTATGGTGGGGTTCTCACCTGGAATAATTTTCGTGGAAGGAAGGAAGAAATTGGAGCAACTATTCGCCTTGGTTACACACAGAGAATTAGTTTTTTTTATAAGATTCCTTTTATAAATAAAAAACAACGTTCCGGACTCAACTTTGGATTTGCCTATGCACGAAACCATCAGACCGGCTTTGCAACTATTAATGACGAGTTGTCAAATTATAAGAATGAAGAAAAGTATGCAAGAGCAGAAACCGGTGCTTCAATATCTTATACACACCGTGCGGATTTGTATGAAACTCATCTGCTTGAAGGTGCATTCCGGTATGCAGAGGTTTTAGATACCGTAGTTCATCTTAATAATGACTATTTCGCTGAAGGAAAAACCAACACGAAGTATTTTTCGCTTCGCTATGTATTCAAATCTGATCACCGGGACATTGTCAACTATCCGCTCAAGGGAAATTATTTTGACGTAGAATTGTCAAAAGTCGGATTGCCATTTCTCAATGACAAGGTCAACATCTACTCGATTACATCCAGGTATAAAAAATACTGGACTCTTCCTTACGGCTTTTATTTTTCTTCTGGAATAACTGCAAAAGTTTCGGGTAATGAGTTTCAACCTTACTACAATACAAAAGCTCTGGGTTACAGTACTGAATATTTGCGCGGTTATGAATATTATGTCATCGACGGGCAAGGATTCGGGCTTCTCAAAACTAACCTTAAGTATAAACTTCTCGGAGAAAGAGTTGTACGTGCAGATTTTATTCCATTATCCAAATTCAACGTAATTCCATTTGCCTTCTATCTGAATTTATATGGAGATGCAGGATATGTCAAGGACAAGCAGTTTTCTAAATTCAATTCCCTCGTGAATACATGGCTTTATTCCGGAGGCGCCGGCCTGGATTTCGTGACCTATTATGATTTGGTCTTTCGCTTTGAATTTTCAGTAAATAAATTGGGAGAATCCGGTTTTTTTCTTCACTTTACTGCTCCGATATAAAGACCTTCTTATACAATCCACTTCATGAATATTGCCATCTATGGACGGCCGGTAAACCCCAAGCAAGTTGAACTCGCCGAGCGAGTGATACAACTGCTTATCAAAGCCGGTGATCATTTCAGCATTCACGAACCTTATCGCAATTTCTTGTCCAAACATATGAAACTGGACCCGAAAACACCTGCTTTCAAATCACATGAGGAACTGCGCGATAAGACAGATTTTCTTTTCAGCATCGGTGGAGACGGTACGCTTCTCGATACTGTTTTACTGGTGAAAGATTCAGGAATTCCCATAGCGGGAATTAATGCAGGCCGTCTGGGATTTCTCTCGAGCATTTCTGAAGACAACCTCAGCATAGCACTTGAAAGTCTCTCAAAAGGACATTATTCGCTGGATGCCCGAACTTTACTAAGACTGGAATCAAATCATCCTCTGTTTGAGGAAGATAATGTTGCTTTGAATGAGTTCACTATCCATAAAAAAGAAACTTCATCAATGATCACCATTCATGCTTACCTGAATGGTGAATATCTTAATTCATATTGGGCTGATGGTATCATGATTTCGACACCAACAGGTTCTACAGGATATTCTTTGAGTTGTGGAGGGCCAATCGTGGTGCCGCAATCCGAAAGCCTCGTTATTACGCCAATTGCACCACATAACCTCAATGTACGGCCAATTGTGGTTTCTGATAAAAATGTGATTTCTCTGGAAGTTGAAGGGCGCAGTCAACGTTTCATGGCAACATTGGATTCAAGATCAGCTACCATTGATTCTGGCTATCAATTAGCAATTCGAAAGGAGAATTATTGCATCAATCTCATACGATTAAGCAACGAAAATTTCCTGAACACGCTTAGAAAAAAACTAAACTGGGGGCTGGATACACGAAATTGACTCTCGAATTGAAATAATATGGCATTTTAAGGCCATCATTATAACCTCAAGCCAGTCTAAAACGTATATGCATCCTATCTTTAAATTATTATATTTGCCGTGATCTGAACAGCATATGAAGAAAGTACTTTTACTCCTCCTTGCCATCACTTTATTGTCCACAGGGATCAGCAATGCACAACGCTGGAAACGCCAGCGTTACGAGCTGAGTATTGGCGGCGGCGTAAGCAATTTTCTGGGTGAACTAGGGGGTGCCAATCAGATCGGCACAAATTATTTTAAAGATTTGGAGTGGTCACTTACACGTATGGCCTTTGCCGCAGGTTTACGCTATAAATTGAGTAATTATTTTGCTCTTACCACCCACCTCACCTATGGCCGGATAACAGGAGACGATAAACTCACCCAAGAGACTTTTAGAAACTACAGAAATCTCAGCTTCTTTTCTGACATCTACGAATTCAATGTGAACTTTGAAGGAGCATTCCAGCAAGAACAGATCGGACACAGATACAGACTCAGAAAAGTTAGAGGAGCACGGGGTTACGAAATTTACACCTATGCTTTTGTCGGAGCAGGTATTTGTCACTTCGATCCTAAAACCGTGTACCAGGGACAAACATTACGCCTTCAACCCTTGGGTACGGAAGGCCAGGGGCTCATTCCTTCACGTGGAAAATATTCCCTCTTTCAGTTTGTGATTCCTGTTGGTATTGGATTTAAATATACCATCGATAATACATGGGGAGTAGGGCTTGAAATTGGTATCAGAAAAACCTTCACCGATTATATCGATGATGTGAGTACAACTTACTTCGATTTTGAAAATTACCCGGATGCAAATCCACTTTCTGCTGCCCTGGCAGACCGGTCGAACCATTCAAGACCGGGTGTTACTGCCGCTCAACAGCAACGTGGAGACCCAAGAGATAAGGACTCTTATATGTTTGCGATCTTTAGCATCAACTATAAACTTAAATCAGGCAGAGGAAGATTACCAAGATTCTGATTTCGGTATTTTAGAATTTATTCCCGCTTCATACGTTTTAGCAAGCTGAATCCAGAATTTTGCATTAATCATGTTTACACGGAGATATTTTCTGCTTTTATTTATTTTTACATTGAGCATCTCAGCAGTCTCTTACGCTCAGTATGAGGAGATTGGCTTACAAGGAGGGATCACACATTACAAAGGTGAATTAGCTGAACATTTATTTAAGCCGGGTGAGGTCCACCCCTACCTGGGAGCCTTTTTTAGACATAATTGGAACCGGCACTGGAGTTACAAGTTGGAACTTAATGTGGGTAAAATATCAGGAAGTGACATACACTCAAATCAGGCTTTTGAAAAAAACCGAAATCTATCCTTTTACTCTACAATCATTGAAGTCTCACCACAAATAGAATTCAACTTTTTTCCCTATGAAACAGGCAATTTTGAATACCCTTTTACGCCCTATATTTTTACAGGAATCTCTGTCTTCCATTTCAACCCCAAAGCTGATTTAAACGGAGAAATATACGAGCTTCAACCACTTGGAACGGAAGGCCAAGGCTCTAACGGGAATAAAAAGTACAAACGCATTCAACTGGCTATTCCAATCGGGGGAGGTATCAAATTCGCTGCCGGAGGAAATGTCGGGATAGGGATTGAAGTTGGTGCAAGAAGAACTTATACTGATTACCTGGATGATGTCAGTACAGTCTATCCCAACCAACAGGTACTCCTGGCAAACGAAGGCTTAGCAGCGGTTGCACTATCTGACAGGTCACTCGATAAATCTGATGCATTACCCTCTACACCAGATATTTACAGAAAACAAAGAGGAGACTCGCATACTAAAGACTGGTACCTCTTCGCCGGCGTAACAGTATATTTCCGGCTATCAAGTATGATGAAAGATTCCTGTAAGCCCTTCAAGAAACGGAGATATTAAATTTCGCTTGATTATCAGACATTTAAAACGGTCTTTTTTTACAATATTTCTCTCATTTAACGGTTCTGCAACCTTAGCCTTGAGCTGAAATTATTAACTTGCGCCGCTTTTCATGCCTATAATTGAATGAGTCTTAAAGAGAAAATAAATCCCGATAAATTACCACAACATGTTGCCATAATTATGGATGGCAATGGACGTTGGGCAAGGAAGCAAGGACAAGAGCGTGTTTTTGGTCACCAGAATGGTGTACAAGCCGTTAGGGATGTCACTGAGGCCGCTGCAGAGATTGGTGTAAAATACCTAACGCTCTATGCCTTTTCTACGGAAAACTGGAATCGTCCGAAAGAAGAGGTAAATGCTCTGATGGAACTCCTTATCCATACCATTCACCAGGAAAGACACACTTTGAACAAAAATAACATACGACTGCTTGTCATCGGCGACATGCAATCACTTCCGAAAAATTGCCTCGAAGAAATTTCTGAAGCAATTGAAGAGACTTCCAAAAATACCCGCTTGAATTTAATTCTTGCTCTAAGTTACAGTTCACGCTGGGAGATTACGAATGCCATGAGACTACTGGCAAAAGAAGTACAAGACGGAAAAATTGACGCCTCACAGATAACAGAAAAATCAATTGAAACTCACCTTTGCACTGCAGCATTCCCTGATCCCGAACTTTTGATTCGTACAAGCGGTGAATTCAGAATCAGCAATTTTCTGCTATGGCAAATTGCATACGCTGAATTATATTTTACCCCAAAACTCTGGCCGGAATTCGGCAAGGAGGATTTTTATGAAGCCCTGATCGACTTTCAACAACGCGAACGCAGATTCGGAATGATCAGTGAGCAAATTCACAAGACAAGCTAATGAAAAGAATAATTCTTCCGATTCTCTTATTTTTACTCGCAGGCTCTTCATTTGCCCAGATTCAACTTGGAGGTGACAGCACCATCATCGATTTCGGGAATCCGCGTGAATATGTAGTAGGCGGTGTTGTTGTCACCGGCACAAAATTTCTTGACGAATCAGTATTGATTTCCATTGCAGGATTGCAAGTCGGTGATACTATCGAGGTTCCGGGCGAAAAAACATCCAAGGCTATCACTAACCTGTGGAAACAAGGATTATTTTCCGACATCCAGTTAATTGCAAGCAGAACACAGGGAAAACTTATTTTCTTTGAACTGAACCTGAACGAAAGACCGCGCCTGTCTAAATTTTCTTTCAAAGGTGTAAGCAAATCTGAGGCTGATAAGATCAGAGAGAAAATTAATCTTGAAAGAGATAAGGTCGTGACCGAAAATGTAATCACGACCACTTCCAACCATGTAAGAAATTTTTATATCGAAAAAGGATTTCTGGATGCACAAGTTACTATCAATGAATTGAAAGACACCTCTTTTGCAAACCGTGAAATCCTCGAAATCGTAGTTGACAAAAAGAAAAAGGTTCGTGTACGGGATATTGCATTTGAAGGCAACACGGCTTTTACCAATGGTAAACTCCGCCGCAGCTTTAAAGATACCAAAGAAAAAAAATGGTATAAGATTTTTACCGGCGGTAAATTCATGGAGAGTAAATATAAATCTGACAAAGCAAAACTAATCGCCAAATACAACGATAAAGGCTATAGAGATGCTGCCATAGTATCCGACACAGTTTACAGAACCGGTCCAAAATCTTTGCAGATCGACATCAAGATCGATGAGGGAAGCAAATATTATTTCCGCAACATTAACTGGATCGGAAACACCAAACATACTTCTGCAGAATTGTCCAATATTCTTGGTATCAAAAAAGGCGATGTATTTGATCAGAGTGCATTGGATGAACGCTTATACATGAACCAGAGCGGACGTGACGTAAGTTCATTGTACATGGATGACGGTTATTTATTTTTCTCCGTTACTCCCGTAGAGATCAATGTTGAAAATGACAGTATCGATCTCGAAATGCGAATTTATGAGGGCAAGCAAGCCAGAATTAATAAGGTGACTGTTTCGGGAAATACTAAGACGAATGACCGCGTAATCATGCGTGAAATACGGACTAAGCCCGGACAATTATTCAGTCGTCAGGATATCATCAGAACACAACGAGAACTGGCACAGCTGGGTTATTTTGATCAGGAAAAACTTGGCGTAAATCCAAAACCAAACCCTGCAGATGGTACAGTTGACATAGACTATACCGTTGAAGAGAAACCATCTGATCAGCTGGAGCTTTCCGGTGGTTATGGAGCAAATCAATTGGTGGGAACTTTGGGACTTTCCTTCAATAATTTTTCCGCAAGAAATTTCTTTAAGAAAGGTGCTTGGCGACCGCTTCCTTCGGGTGACGGACAAAGACTCAGCCTCCGCGCACAGACGAATGGTAAATACTATCAGAGTTATAATGCCTCCTTCACTGAACCTTGGCTTGGCGGCAAAAAGCCAAATTCATTCAGTGCTTCTGTTTACAGATCTATTCAAAGTAATGGATTATCAAAAAGTGATGCCGCTCGCCAGTCCATTGTGATCAACGGAATTTCACTTGGTCTTGGAAAGAGACTTAAATATCCAGACGACTTTTTCACGATTTATCATGAAATAAGTTACCAGTATTATACCCTCCAGAATTACGGAAGCACATTCCTCTTTAGTGATGGTATAGCGAATAACCTCAGTTTCCAGGAGACTATCTCGCGCAATTCTGTTGATGCGCCAATTTATCCACGCAGTGGATCACAGCTGTCGCTGACATTGCAATTCACTCCGCCGTACTCTCTGTTTAACGGATTGAATTATAATACTGCAACCGATGCTGAGAAATATAAATTCATCGAATACCATAAATGGAAGTTTTCGTCACTTTGGTACACACGACTCTTAGGCAACCTTGTACTTCATACAAAAATTCAGTACGGATTTCTTGGTCTCTACAATCGCGAACTTGGCGCATCACCATTTGAAAGGTTTTACCTCGGAGGAGATGGATTGTCCGGCTACGCACTCGATGGTCGTGAAATAATCGCGCTCCGCGGATACCAAAACAATTCAGTTACTCCAAGGAATGAATTCAACAGCCCTATCGGTGGCACAATCTTTGACAAGTACACCCTAGAATTACGCTATCCCTTGTCTCTAAATCCCTCAGCCACAATCTATATGCTTGCCTTCGCAGAAGGTGGTAACTCTTGGCTAAAGTTCAAGGAATTCAACCCATTCAGTGCAAAAAGATCGGTAGGACTTGGAGTAAGGATTTTCCTTCCGGTATTTGGACTACTTGGACTTGATTGGGGATACGGACTCGATAATCTTCCAAATAACCCTGATATTAGTGGTGGCCAGTTCCACTTCTCAATTGGTCAACAGTTTTAATTTTATAAATTTGCAACCCCTAAAAGAAAGGCAATTATCATGAAAAACGTCACATTCTTACGTTCCGGATTCATCGCTACGATGATGTTCTTTGGGCTGATGTCATTCACCGCGAATGCTCAGAAATACTGTTACGTAAACACTCAATATATTCTGGAAAATATTCCGGACTATAAAGCGGCACAACAATCACTGGACAACTTATCCATTACATGGCAAAAAGAAATCGAGGATAAATACGCCATCATCGATAAACTTTACAAAACATATCAGGCTGAGCAAGTACTCCTAACGGAGGAAATGAAAAAACGCCGTCAGGATGAAATCACTTCTAAAGAAAAAGATGTAAAAGATCTTCAGAAGCAACGCTTCGGGTATGAAGGTGATCTTTTCAAGAAAAAGCAGGAGCTGGTAAAACCTATTCAGGATAAAATTTATAATGCGGTGAAGAAAATGGCAACAGACCAGAGTTATGCTGTGGTCTTTGACAAATCCGGAGACCTGATCATGCTTTACACGAATCCTAAATACGATAAAAGTGATGTGATTTTATTGGCATTGGGTTACAAGCCTGCAGCCAAAGAATCCGATGCAACAAAATCAGGTAGCGGATCTTCTTCAGGCGGAGGAAGCGACAGACCTGCAATCCAGAATGACGAAACAAAAGAACAACCTAAAAAATAACCAAACCGAAAACTATTTCACTTATCATGATTAAGAAAATTTTCCTGTTCGCAGCAGTGGTATTCATTGGAACCAGCCTTCCTGCAATTTCTCAGACTCTAAAATTCGGCCATATCGATTCAGGAGCACTAATCCAATTAATGCCACAAACTAAACAAGCGGATAGTACACTTCGTAAATACGGTGAGTCGCTTGATTCACAATTGAAAGGCATGACGGCAGAGTATCAATCTAAACTTCAGTCCTACCAGGGCGGAGCAGACACTATGCCTGACGCAATCAAAACCTATAAGGAAAAAGAACTGAATGACCTTGGTAACAGAATCCAGGATTTCCAGCAAACGGCACAGGAATCAATTCAAAAGAAGAAAGAAGAATTGTATGGCCCGATTTTGAAAAAAGCAGAAGATGCTATTAAAGACATTGCGAAAGAAAAAAGCTACTCCTATATTTTTGACACCAGTCTTGGCAGCGTTATCTATGCACAGGAAAGTGATGATATCATGTCACAGGTTAAAACACGACTTGGTATAAAGTAAGCTACAAATTACTTATTGAAAGCCGCATCCATTTGGGTGCGGCTTTTTTGTTGGGGGGATCTCAAGTTTTAAAATTCCCTACTTTGCATTGGCCGAATTTTCGGGGAGTTTACAAATGGACCTTGAGAATCTTCATCAGGCCAGTTGCCATTAAACCAGTACCCTTCCCTTTAAACGTTACATTTGTTTCGAAAATCCTATAAACCCCAAAAGACTCGAATGAATTTAATATTCCTTTAGCAATTTTATTCGAGCAGTATTGTCTATGCTAAGAATATACATTCCCGGATTTAATCCATGGAGTAAAATTTCAAGTTCATTTTGAAAAGCCTGTGTTTCATTAATAAGCTTACCGAGCATATCATACATTTTGATTTGCTTTCCTTTCAGATCTCCAGTGAGTATAGACTTCTCACTTGCAGGATTTGGATATAAAATATAACGCTCAATGCCTCTCTGCATTTGAATTCCTGTCATCAGATCAATAACTAAATCATCAAGTAACACGGCTTGTGCATAATTTTGTGCATACGCCTTTAGGCCAATATACCAGACACCACTTGAGCTAACAGTAAAAGGAAATTGAAATGGATGGTATGAACTATCCGTTGGGGTAAGAACAGTTCCTAACAAGATAGCTCCTGTTGTGTCAGGGTCCTGATTGATGTAGACATCTAGATTATATGGTTGAAGAATCTCGTATTCTTTCATCCATCCACTTACTTTATAATTGGTTAATGCATTTAAATCAATACAAGGTGTCCAAAGCCAATTATTTGGATTTGGAAGAAAGGAACTCGCAAAGACATA
>Ga0154020_10003918_pt1 | contig 17790 bp, 14 predicted proteins | sample Klosneuvirus_201_FD_109709 | JGI IMG/M metagenome (GOLD analysis project Ga0154020, IMG submission 109709) | Active sludge microbial communities from wastewater, Klosterneuburg, Austria - Klosneuvirus_20160825_MG | ecosystem: Engineered > WWTP > Aerobic digester > Activated sludge | place...
ATCTGGCTGTGTGGTCGGAATACCAGATGATTCTTGAAGAGTCGGTTGATCAAATTCGTCGCCATGGCTATTCGCGTTCAGCCACATTTCAGGTGGCATTGCGTGTGCAGCGACATGTGCAGAGCATTGGCGGCCGTGACCTGAAAGATGAGTTGTTGACATTCCTCACGGATGAATCCGCACCGCTCGCTGCGAACGAACGTCTTCCTGGCAGCAGTGAGGTTCTGGAATCGTCGCTGGGGAAACTATACTTCACGCGGTGCAGACTGAGGTACTTTCAGAGGTAACGTTTTCCATGTGCCTTCTCCCCCCTCACCCTAGCCCTCTCCCCCCGTGGAAAACGTGTACAGTTAGAAAATCAATTGCGGGGGAGAGGGGACAATCGCAAGAAAATCCATAGCTTCATTTCTGACCGCGTGAAGTATAAAGTCCTTCGAAGGTGATTTCGACAAGAGCGGCTTTACGAGTCTGCTTCCCGCGTTCGGTGCTCTCGTCAGGAAACTGACTCCTGAAACGATCTACGAGGCGCTGATCTCTGTCCCCGGCAAAAACGTGCAGCATTGGATCACGCAACACCTCGGGCAAACCTTCCTCTCGAAACGCCGACTCGCACTCCAAAACTAGCGCAATGCTTACCATGTGAACCGTTTAGGGTGTCTATCTCAGAATTACAACTGGCCAGGCTGAATCCCATTGTGAGGTGTTCAACTCAAGTTGCCGATTGTGGGTTTTCAAAATGAATGCTCGCTCAAACTCACAGGAATGCTCCCTGGTTGAATACCACGGGATTTCATCAGCGAGTTTTCCAGTGTCGCCTAATTCTCTTCACAACTCTCGCTTGTGGCGGTAGTAGACTTCGAGTGTGAGCAACGCCAGCGACGTCGCATAGACACGTCCGCCAGATGCGTCATGTCCGCCCTGAGGTGCCCAGCTGCCGGATTCGTGGCCGGCGCTGGACTGCAGTTCAATCAGCAGGTCTCTCATCGCCGGATTCCATTCCCGCCACGGTTCACCGCCGTAGTGATGCATGACCTGAGTGGCATAGTACCAGTAATAGAATTCTCCGCCGTTTCGAGGAGGATGCGTCAGAAGATTCTGCACGCCCGCATCCAGACCAGGGCGCTTTGAATTCCATGATGTGTAAATGCGACAGAGAAGTCCTTCGGCGATCATCGCGTTTGTCATGCCGCCGCCGGGCATATAACGATAGCCACTGCCCTTGGGATCGGATTGCACCGAGTCCAGAAATCGTGACGTCTTCGTCATCACGTCTTTGGGGACGCGCAGACCGCCCTGCTGTGCGCTTCTCAGGGCGATCACCTGCCAGCCGGTGACGCTGGTGTCGCCCGCCATGCTCGGCTGATATCGCCATCCGCCCTGAACATGCTGGGCTCTCACGATGTAGTCGATTGCCCGTTGCGCAGGCAGTTTGAGCTTCAGATCCTTTGTCATTGCATACGCCTCGCACAGGGCGATGGATGCGACTCCGTGAGCGTACAATGTCCCGGCTCCACAACTTCGAAAAGTGCCTTCTTTGGTCTGGTCATCGATGAGCCAGTCAAGTCCTTCGCGGACGGTCTTCTGATATTTTCCGCTCGTGTGCGTGTAGCCGGCACCAAGAAATGGCAGCAGGCCAAATCCGGTGCCAGCCGCGTCGCTGTTGACGTTGCCTGGTCTTGTGCATTGACCCTTGCAGTCGCCAACCGCCGGAAACTGATGCAGCGACCAGTGGCCATCTTTGTCCTGATGTTTGGCGAGCCATTTGAGTCCGCGTTCCACGGCGGATTCACTGGCTGCGCTGCCACCTTCCGCTTCGGCGAGCTTCTGTCGCTGTTCCGCGCTACGGCCGGCGAACATTCCCGGTAAACTGGTGGCTCCGGGATGCTGAACACCTTGTTCCGTACCTGGAGCCAGCTGCAGCTTTTCAATGTCCGGAATAACAAAGGACTGCGGAGGCAATTTTTCGGACTCAACCACTCCGGATTCTTTCGCGACCAAAGTCTCGGGAGATTTTTTTTCCGCAACGCCTTTTTCGTTTGCGGTGGGATCGCCACCGGGTTCAGTGCCGTCACTTCCTGTCGAGGCATCGGTCGGTGCATCATCCATCCCGGCGATTGTTACGTCTTCGTTGCCGGACGCATCCCGACCTGACGAAGCATGATCGCCCGCTCCCTGGCCGTCGCCACGTCCGTCTCCACTGCCCTGTCCTGTGCCAGCGAATCCACCTGTCGTGGGCAACCAGAGAACCAGCATCAGCAACGCGGCGAACAACAGGCAGGTCATGACACCAATGAGCGTACCAACGGCGACGCGAGTTCGAAAACACTCGCGGTGTGGCTCGCAGGGCATTTCGTATGGCTGTCTGGCGTCGTCCATTAACGGTGCTCGAAGTGGTGTGCGACAAATGGCAAATTGCAGAAGAATCGTCCGTTACGTCACGCGATGCAGAATGATGTACTTTCCAAAGGAACGTATTGCATGTCCCTTCTCCCCCGAGATCGGGGGGGAAGGTGGCCGAAGGCCGGATGAGGGGGCTGACCGTGAGTTCATAGGCTGCAAGGTAAGAATCACGTCTTTGAATTCCGAAATAATCTCCTCAATCCAGTCGATGCGACACATCCTTAGTACCTGTTCGTGAATTGAATGAGGCCTGATTCTGTTCTGCCACCGGTGGAAATCCCGTCGGCGGAGCGACGTGCGTACTGTACACCCGTCGCTCCGCCGACGGGAAAGTTCTGTGCCGCGAACTTGCTGGCATTCGGGATGGAGTAGTTGATTTTGGGCACACAGCCTGGCTGCATCACTGCACAAAGATCGGTTCTGTCTGATCGCCGATATACACTTTCGCATCATCCGGAATCGGCAGGAGTCTGTATTCGAAACCACTGCGAATCATCTGGTTCTTCAAGCTCCCAAACTGCCCGAACGAATCCTTAAACACGAAGACCGTCATGTGAAATCGCTGCTTGTCAAAACCGGACAAACGCCGGGCGATCTCCTCCGCGTTGGAGCCGTCAATGGCCACGACCAGTCCCGAGCCGGACACTGGTTCAACATACTTCTTTCCCGGAGCCTCTTCAGTCACTTTGGTCTCGGCTTCGTTATGCACAAGGCTGCCGTCAGTGTCTCGCGACGCATACGAGCTCAGACGGCCACCTTTCAGAAAGAATACCAGCGGCAGCTTTTGAGTCGTCCGCTGCTGTGGCGCAGCAGATGTTCTGGCTCTGACGCTGGCTTCGCGTTCGAGATTTTCCTTTTCCTTTCGCAGGCGTTCTCTGGCCTGTGCCATTTGGTCGGCGAGTTGTTCAAGTTTTCGAGCTGTGTCTTCGAGGTCGGCCTGAGACTCCGCCACGTCCGACAGTTTCTCCGCGCGCTCGTGCATCAGGGAGTCACTGTTTTCATCCAGTGTGCGCAGTGATTCCAGCAGCGCAAGGCTTTCAGGATCCGCAAAGCGGCGCTCCAGGTCTTCCTTCTGTCGAACGGCCCGACGGAGTTTCGTCAGCCGTGATTCCGATTCGGTAAGTTCACCACGCAACTTGCGAAGGGTGCGGCTGGATTCGGCGGTGGGTGTTGCCGGAGCGGCGTCCTGACTGGCCTTGTTGGTGAGGATCACAACGAGCATCGCAATGAATAGGATGCCTCCGAACGTATTGCAGATGGTGTCCAGCAGCAGATCGAGACTGTCGCCGGTAGCGGCTTTGCGACTCATTGAACGCCTGCTCCCGTCTGCGGATCTATGGCCGTCTGATCGGAACGCAGCAGATCGTATCCGACGTCAAACTGACGATCCTGCAATGCCTTTCTGACGACAGCAAACGTGTCGATGCTCGCAGGTTTGACGAGTAACACAAAGTACTGTGAACTGTGATCCTGACTCGTGACCCACTGGACGAATTCGTCCGTTGTCGCAAACGACTGAGGAACGCGAACCTGCCCCATTTCGGCGACCACGATGGACGTTTCATTCAGTTCAACCAGCCAGGGAGATTTTGCCGCTCCTTCAGGACGATTGAAGATCACTCGATTGGATTGTCGCATCGCCTCGATCTGTTCGGCCACCGCCTTCTGTTCGCTCAACTGGGCGGCGATGGCCTCGGGCGTCAACTCTTTGGCGTCTTCTTTTTGCCGCTCACGGCGAGCGTCGATTTGCTGCTGAGTGGACTGGATCTGATTATTCTGCGACTGCAGTTCTTTCGCAGCGGCCTGCAGTTGTTCCAGCCGGCGTCGAAGCGAATCCGCGTCGAATCGGATCGTGGATGTTTCGTCCAGAATTTTCTGCAGTCGATTTGCTTCCGCGACACCTTCAGTGACCGCCTGACGGAGCTGGCTGACAACGTGAGTCGATTTTTGTTCCTGAGGGGCCGCTTGGGCGCGGGTCAAATTCTGCACGAGTTCAAGGGCCATCATCATCGTAATCAGCAGGATAATTCCCGTGACGGATGTGATGATATCCTGAAACGCAAAGAGCGAGAAGGGCACTGCGGCACGTTTGCGTCGGCCCATGGGATTGTTCCTGTTCCGTTACGGAAATGAAAACTCGTGAACCAATTTTAAGGGATCACCAGGTCTCAATGAGCCGGTGAAGTTTTCCGTCCGCTCCTTCACCTTGATCGTCACCTGAAAACGGGTTGGATCACGACCTCCGTGATTCGCGTAGTAGTGTACGAAAACGCGAAATTTTCCGGTTGGAGATCTTCCGGCTGGCCAGTAAATGTTTTCAACCGGTCTCTGGGAAGCCGCTCCGCCAGCGTTCATGTCCACGTCAAGTTCCCCTCCACAGCGTGAGTTTCGCTGGTTGTACCAGATTTTTTCATTGCCGGGCGTTTCCACATGCAGGTCGAGATCATTGCCATTATTCCAGGCCAGTGAAATCTGCACGTCGCCGGTTTTAGCTCCGGCTTGTTGAAGTCGGTCGCCCAGGTCAGAAAACCCATCGCCACCACCCATGCCCTCAGGCTGAGCGCCCGCCGCAGGCTTTGGCAAATCCTGAATAACAAACACGTGAGGTTGCTTTTCCGGTAGAGACAATGGAATTCCTGGGCTTTGATTTTTGTCAGCAGACGGCAGTGAATCCGGATTCCCGGCGGCGTTCTCTGATGCCGCAGCATTGGACGTCGCCGTACCTGTGGACGCGGGATCGGACGAGTCGTTAGCCGCCCCGCTGCCCGATCCGATGGCCGCAAACTCGCCAATTCCTCCCTCGCCGGACGAACCGTTTCCTGAACCGCCGCCGCTGTCACCACCATCGCCGGGCCGCAGGACGATGAGAAGAAGCAGGCCGATCAGGAACACCACCGTGCCAATCTCAATTCCAATCGACACGAGCGTTGGCGTCAAAAAATCGTTCGATCGCGACGCCGCTTCATCGGCGTTCGGGCGCTGTGCGGCATCGCGGCGATTCAAACTGGCGGGCGGTGAATATGCCATTGATGTCACTCGGCGTCGCCTTCGTAGACCATGATCCGAAGTTTGTTGACGACGTTACGCGTGCAATATTCGGTACACTCATCAAGGAATTCCTCTTCCGCCTTCTTCAGAAAGGCGAGCCACAGTTGAATCAGCAGCGCGGCGACAAGAGCCTCCAGAGTTGTCTCGAACGCAGTTGCCAGTCCACCAGTCACGCCCTGCAGTGAACTCTTGATGGCTTCCATGTCGGCCGCGCCCTGAAGAACACCGCCGAACTGGCTGATCGCCTGCGAAAGTCCCAGCACAGTTCCGATGAATCCAAGCACGGGAATGGCCCAGACGAAACTGTTGAGAACGGAATAGCTTGTTTCCATCGACGACTCATCGTGGCCACCCTGAGCGCGGAGAATATCTTCGACATCGCCGACCCGTCCCAAATTTCGCAGATTCGACAGGGCGATCTGAATCCGATTGAACAGAACAAAGTGTCTCGGGTCATCCACGGTGTTGTGGATGTTGTTCATCACCACATCTACCGACGATGCCGCCAAAATAAAACCGGGGGTCGCAGGAACCACGCGGTATTCTTCATGTAAACACAGCCTTTGCAGTGCGAGCTTTCGCCACTTGATGATCAAAGCGAAACTGGCCCATGCTGAAAGGAAGACGATGGCATAAGGAGTGCTGCCTCGTTCCAGAAACATCGGGGACAGGGGGAGTTTTGGAAAGGCGATCAGCGGAAGATAGAACAGCACTGAAATCGCCAGGCCCACGACGGATGACCGCAGCATGTTGACTCGCGTAAAACGCCCACCGCCGCCGTACAGGCGTTGCTCGATATCCATCCTGTTCCAGCGAAGTGGCGGCAACGACTCAGACGAGTTCATGAAGATTTCCAAAAAATTAAAACCCCGACGTGTACGTCAGGCTTTCCAGCCTGACATGGAGAAGAACGAGTCAGGCTGGAAAGGCTGACGTACTTTAGAACTTGTCCGCTGAAAATCCCGTCGGCGGAGCGACGGGCGTACAGTACACCCGTCGCTCCGCCGACGGGAGAGCCCGGCACCGCGAACTTGCCAGCATTATCCTTAACTCAGGGCACTGATTAACAAAACAACAGCATACAGAACACAAAGAATCAAAATGGTATAACCGCAACTCAGCCCGATGACAATCAGATTGCGTTCTTTGATCGTCCCGGCGATGCTGACGAATTTTTTAATCGCAAGGTGTCCCAATGTGACGGCGACTCCGCCAAGAATTGCGTCGCAGAACAAAATCGCGATCAGCCCGATATTTTCGCCGGGCGCAAACGCTGAGGCACGCAGTCTCATCACCACCATCGCCGTGCATACCATCAGCAGAGTAAACCCTGCTGGCCCTACCACTGTCGTCCAGATGGCCAGCTGGGAAAGCTCGCGAACATTCGTTGATGGTACAGGGGGAGGCACGGCACGATCGACGGCAGGTTCGTCGGAATCAGCGGGTTTCTGTGACGTCCATGGCGCAACTGCCGCCGTCGTGGAATCGTTCTCATCAGAATCTGCATTTCGCTGTCGTCTGTCCAGTCCCACTGGCTGGCGGGTCGTGGGAAACAGGTCCGGGTGACTTGAGGCGGACGTCCACGACTTCTTGTCCGATGAAACGTCGTGCGACTTGCTAAAGCTGCCCCGGTTGGCGAGTTCATGCAGATCGCTTACAGAATACGGACCGCGAACCGTCAGTCCCAGACGAATATAAAATGAATCGCTCAAGGCGAAACCTGACCTTTCCTAACCCTACTGCTTCCGGACACGGTCGCACTATTCCTCATAAAGATAGACTGGCATGCCTTCAGACAATGGTGCCGCAGCAGCCGAAATTTCGCATTTACCGTCTTTTGCTGTACCGATCGTCCGGAACTGCGACGTTCCTGATGAACTTTTCACGTAAACAAACAGCGGACCCGTCATACGATCCGCCAGAACCTTGTCGGATTCGCAGCGCCAGCCGCCGGAATCCAGATTGAGCCAGGCGACCCACCGATACCTGCCGCGAATGGAAACTTTGGCCATCATCTCACGATAAGCAGTCAACGCGGGCGGCAGGGCAGCAGGATCTTCGAAGGGTTTCAACAGATCCGTCACTCGCTTCCGAATCAGATTTGTTGACTCATCGTCCGGGTCAAAAGGATTGATGCCGTCGAGCCGTGTGTCGTTCAGCTCCTTCTGAATTTTGGAATAGTGCTGACTAATGACCGGACTTCCCGCTGTCGCCGTATCCAAAATTGTTCGCAGCATAAACAATCGAAAAATAGGATCCTGTCGCGTTTGGTCGAAGACACGTTGCAGCTGGTCGATCATCACCCGTTCCCAGTCGTGGTCGTCGATTGTTCTGAAGTCGCGAACAATATCGCGGATCAGAACCGACTCCGGCGCGTCCCAGTATGGTTTTCCTTCGCGGATCTGGACGCTCACAGTCGCGTAGGGAAAATACTTCGGACGCTCGTCCCGCTGACGCGCCACAGCCAGCCAGTCCGTCAGGGGGAACAGTTTCATGCGCGGCGGATCCATCACGACTTCCGGCTCTTTGTTTGTGTAAGATCGCTCACCAGTCGCCAGCATCACTACATACAGGTCTTCCAGATTTGCCTTCATCAGCAAATCCACAATCCTGCCATGAACCGGCATCCCGTCTTCATCAATCCGCTGGCTCACGAACTGCAGATAGTCGGCAATTTTCTTAAGTTCCGCAGCACGCGGAAACTCTGGATACATGGTCAAAAAAAGCTGCGATTCTGAGACAAAGACCCGTGCCTGTGCCGGACTGAGTCTTGTGCAGTCGATCGAATGATTATCGACGAACTTGTTAATCTCATCGACTCGCCCCCAGCCATCAGCCTCTGTCCGCAGCAAGCTTTCAAAATGCAGTCCGAGCGGATCCTTTGGAAACTCCTTCGCATACGCATCCAGCGCGGCGCGGTAGGAGGCAATTTCACCGATGGAATCAGTCACGCTCTTTAGCAGCCGCACTTGCTTTGTCTGCAGGCTTGATTCGAAAATCAGCGTCTCGCATTGCATAGCCAGCGCGCCCGGCCCCGCCTTGGCGGCGATGAGTTCTGAACTCACGTCGGGTTTTTGAGCAAGTTCTCGAAACGTCGTCAGCAAACCCTGCAGCGTCCCAGCGTCCATCGTGCCGTTTTTTTTATAACTCTCGAACTCCCCGGCGGCCTCCTGCAATGCAAGCTCGAAGGACGTATCGATCTGTGTCTGAATTTCCTGCTGTTTCTGTTGAATAGCTGCCAGCAGCTGTTCCACGGCGTCGTCTTCGGTTTTGCCTTTCCAGTTGACCGCGTCCAGTCGCTCTTTCAGATTCTTTGCTTCCGCCAGCGTTGTCGCCTGAACGAGACTTTCGCTCAGTGACTGCATTGAACTGTCAAACGCTGCTTTGCGAGCGTCTTCGTCTGTTCGAGTCTGACTGACAGCGAGTACCAGCATCTGAATCCCAGGCACCTGCAGCATTTCGGGCTGTTCAGCCTCAAGTTTGCCGACATAGGTCTCAGCCGCGTCCACATCGCCGCGTTCCAGCAATGTCGTCAGCGAGGAAATGTGCCCTTCGGTTCTGTCGCTGATTCCTCGACGATGCAGCACAAAGATGAACAGCGCCGCGACGCAGACCACTGAAAGGGAAGTCACGATCAGGCGACGCAAATTCTTTCGGTGCGACTCCGTCTCCAGTTCGTCATACCGTGACTGTAGCCGCGTCCTGAGCGCTGCCGGCATGCCGTCCTCTGAGCTGTTCAGTGCGTGTGCCAGCGGTTCCAGAAACTCTTTCGTTTTCCGCTGATCGAGTGACTCGGTCAGCTGCGTGACGGCATCGTCATATTTCCGCATCTTTGCATCGTCGTTATCAATGTCCTTCAGCCAACTGAAAGCGGCTCGCGTTTCCTGCATCAGCTGGTCGTTATCCGGCCGCTGGGCGCTTTTCTGGCACGCTTCCCACTGCTCACGAATCTGCCGAGCCTCGGTAAAGTCCTGCGCCGACCAGGCGTTTTGAAGTTGCCCGGCCAAATCGACCATGCGCAGTCGAGCGCGTCGCGCCTCTTCCTGCCTCAGTGCCTTGACCGCGTTGCGAACCAGAACCTGATCCGGAGATTTTAGCCACTCTTTGCTGCTCAGTTCTACGCACAGCTGATTCAGGCGTCGGAGATCCTGGGCCTTCTGTGCTTCGTCGAGTTCTGTCCGCACACCTTTGATTCGCTCCGCTTCAAACAGTTCCACCTGACGTCCGGCAACCTCTTTGGCGGATCCCGCTTCCATCTTCTGGATGCGACGCATGACACCGATTCGCACTCGCAGCGGACTATTGGCAAGTGCGTGGCGGCGGTTCAGGCGATACAGCGGCTCCAGACGCTGAGCCGGCTCATAACAGGCGTTGATCTGGCGGGATGCAAACTGATCAACTTCCGGGGGCATCGCCAGTCCGAACTGCATCACATAAGCGATCCATTCGGGTTGTTCCGGGAAATCAAGAATCGACACGGTCTCCAGCAGATTGTTTTCGTCCGCCCGCATGATGGCGTCCGACTTCCTTCCCTTCTCGATCAGTTCGAGGCATTTCTTCAGGATGGAATTCACCTGCTGAACGACTGATACATATTTTTGAAACAGTCGCTGCAGTTCCGCCTCCGTGGGATTGTTGCGCAACTCCAGCATGTCGCGAACTTCGCCCACGATGTCCTGCACGTCTTCTTTTCGAATGGTTGCCATGTTTCCAAATTCTTGCGGATCTTAAATGTGACAACAATGCAAGTCCCTTCTCCCCCGAGATCGGGGGAGAAGGTGGCCGCAGGCCGGATGAGGGGGTTGACTGTGCGCACGTGTCGCGCAACGAGGAGCCGCGAAGATACCAAACGCCAGTCTGAAAACCAAAAACAATTCCCCCTCACCCTGGCCCTCTCCCGCCGAGGAAAATCTTTGATGATTGATAATTCTTTGCGGGGGAGAGGGGACAAAGACAGCCTGGCCGAAACTCATTTTATACATTGCTTTACGGAGCCGCGTTCACACTCGATGCGATTACTGTTTCACCTCCGTTGAACGGACGAATCAGTCGAAAGTGAATTCGCGCATCGCTTTCGATCTTGTCGCACAATTCCTTCAATGCAGTCGCCGCCGCGTCAGCGTCCGCATAAAAATTGCGGAACTCCTCCACCACCGCCTGTTTCTTCGTCAGCTGTTCCATTCTCCGCTCTACGATCAATTGCTCCGCCGCGATCGCCTGATTCGATCCTCGTGCCGATTGACTGTCGAGCTTGTCCTGTGTCGCCTGCAGTTTTTTAAGTGAATCATCGATCGCGTCCAGTTCACTCTGATAGCTTGCCACTTCCTTTGCGAGATCTTTGCCGAGCTTTTCCAGATCCTTGTGACTCAGCGGCTTCTCTTCAAACCTGATGTCCTCAACCTTTTTGGTTTTCTGAGTTGCGACTCGCGGAACATCAGTGAAGTATGCGGTGTGAACACCGAGCTGGCCGCTTTCGACCTTTAGTGACAACAATATCCGCAGCGTGTCTCGTACCGCTTCCGCGTCTTCGAAGCTCAGCTTGATCGTCTTGTTGAGAACCAATAAATCTCCTTCCTGTTGGTGCTCCGGCCAGCCATCCATCGTTAGCTCAAGTTTGAGCGATTCCACTGGCGGTATCAGTACGCCGGGAGGCACGAACGAGGTCAGCTTTTGAACCCGGTTATTGAAATTCACGCCAAGCGCCGCCGACCGCACCGGTGCGAACAAGCTGCAGACCTCGGAGTCAGATCCAGTGGTGATCTTCAGCTTGCAAAACGGCAGTTTTCCTTTGTCTGCGTTCTTCGACCAGACAAAGCCGAGTTGCTGATCCTTGAGCTGAAACTCACCGACGTCCTGCATTCGGTCGAACCCCGTGTCCGCTTCCTGACGCACTTTCCACGCGGCGAGTTTCCCCTGCGCGGCCTGAGGATAGAGCTTCAATTTCAGTGTCCGAGAGTCCTGGAAGTCGCCGCCGATCAGTTCCAGCGTTACCGAACTCGCGTCTTCCACGGCGATCTGGCACAGGGTCGGAATTTCCGGCACGCCTTCACCGGCGATTGGCAGAATTTGTGATCGTGTCCGGATGTCATCCAGAGGCTTGCCTTGACCGGCCACCACAGGCTGAGCGGCGGCCACCGTCGAATTGTCGTCTGCGTTTCCCGGCACTGCCGGTGCAGGATTTGCCGCAACCGCAGTGTCTGATGAAGGTGGAACATCCGCTGGCCGGTCTGTCGTTGCGAGTGCGGTGTCTACATTTGTGGGCGGGGCTTCCGCTGGTGATGTCGCCGGACCCGCAGTGATCTTTTGTGGAGTCTTCGCGGACGCAACCGGTGACTCCAGTACAGCTTGATCCACAGCGATTGCCGCTCCGTCACCAGCGTCAACAGCCGACGCAACTGCGTCCAGATCTTGTGAGCCCCGTGTTCTGAATCCGAACGCAACGACAGCCGTCACCAGCCCCGCACAGAACATCTGCGCGAGGATTCCAATGCCAACAGGCACAAAGAAACTGGCGGATTCAGCGTTTGGGTGGTTGTTCATGAGGTCAAACTTTTGGGGACGGCGTTTCGTTCGCGGAGCGAACGACGACTATGGGTTTATGTCGGCCCCAACGGCTTGGAATGAGGCTGTCAATTCTCGAACTAAGCGAGTGCCTATTCATTTACTCCTCCGTCTCTACCAGGCTGACTCCGCCCTCGATCGCATCGGGAATCATTACGCGCAACTTGAAATTCAGTTTGGCGTTCGTGGAAATATCGTTCAGCAGGTTATTCATGTCGCTGGTAAATGAGTTCAGCTTCCGCAGTGTTTCAGAATCCTCCGCGATCTTTTTCTGGCGTGCATCTACTGCTTCTTTGGCCGTCTTCAGGTCCGGCGTCATTGCTTTCCTGCCTTTTTCGTCAAGCTGCTGGAATGTTTCTCGCAAATCGGCAAGAGTCTTCCGCAAACTTTTTAGCGTTCTCTGATCCGTGTCGATCCTCGCACCGAACTCTTTGGTTTTCCCCGCAGACCTGATCATGAGTCCGGGAGTGTATGACGCGCGAGCTTTTTCAAAGTTTTCGTCTGGCAATTCCAAATCCATTTTCATGTTGAGTTGAATCGCGGACTCCGTTTTGATCACCGCTACCGAAATCTCAGCAGTGGGCACATAGTCATCCTTCCGTTCACCTTGAACTTCGAATCGTACCGAGTCCCCAACGTGCAGAATCTCCGAACCCTTTCGCGTGACCTTACCAGGCAGGTTTCTGAAATCGCAATGAAGTTCCACGGCCTCAGTATTTGCCAGCTCGTTCAGGCCAAGCAGCGGGACCAACTGTTCGCTCTTATCCAGATCAAACCCAATGAGCGGCAGCCGCTTTATTTCCCGAAGCGTGCATATCTCGCGTTCCCGCTTTGTTCCTGGCTCACCCGCCTCCATTTCCAGCAGACAGTTGACGATCTCAAAACTTTTATTGTCCTTGTCCCAGCGGAACGAAAGATCAAAACTCTCATTAAGTCGGAATGTACCCACGACATGCGGCTTGTCTCCCAGACCCACTTGAGAGGTCGCTCTGCGGATCACGTCCCACTGTCGAATTGACTGGCCCTGCCGGTTTTTTTCCTCAATGGAAAAATCCAGATTCGGCCCAAGGACTGTTCGTCCTCCAATGATTCGGATCAGATTGAAATCGTCAGGTGACGTAACATGAATCTTGACCAGATGAATTGGCCGGTCAGCGGACGCATCCAGACCAGATCGCGGCAACGTGAGTTCCAGGCGGTTCTCATGTACTCGTACGCTCTGAAATGGCGACTGTCGAGGCGACTCGTTCCTTACTTCCTTGTCTGGTTCGTGTACCGCCGGAGCATCTGAAATCGGTGCCTCAGGTCTCACTGACACTTTTTCGGCCTGTGCCAGACGTCTCGATTCAACTTCCTGTTCGCGCTGCCGCCGGGCTGCGTCTTCGGCTTGCTTCTGGTTATCTGCCTGGCGTTGCTGTTTCTTCTTCTCGTCTCTTGAATTCGTCTGGTTCGCCGACTCGACGATTTCATGGAACTCGCCCGAATCCCTCGGGCCGGACCACTCCCGCTTGAGCACCACCAGAAGCACAAATATGGCGAGGTAGATCACAAGGCTGAGTGGTCGTAACAGCAGCGGGAGATTGTCCTGGCTGGAACGCAAATCGGAAAATGTTGGAGTCGCGACCTTGAATGAAAATGGTTCAGGCGGATCCATGCTCTCCCGGCCTGCGGGTTCAACTCGCTTCGTTTTTTGGGATTCAATTTCCTCGGCATCCGGTTGTTCTGTGAGATCGTCGATGTCGGAGGTCGGTGCGATATCGGGAACGCTTGACGGAATCTCCGCCGTTGCCTGGGGTCGCCGCCGCGCGGTGCGGGACTTGCTCGTCGTGTGATCCCACGGACGATTCGCTCCGACCGTCAGCGCAGTCAGCTCCGACGCTGGAGTCGGCGTGCGTTTCGTCGCAATGGCCGGGATGTCAATCGACCTCGCGCGGGGATTCAGCCGAACCTGCTTTGCCAGATCTGTACCGTCCAGAATGAACTGCCACTGACATTGGATACTGACTGGAAGATTGCCGTTGAAAAAAGTGCTGTACGTGACGTCCCATCGATTCTGTGGAGACAGCAGTGACAGAGCCTCGTTGACCAATTGCAGAGACCAGAATTCGTCGCGGTGCCCAATATCTCGCGGGACGATCACGGTCATTGTCTCTTTGCTATCCACGGCTGAAGAAGCCAGCACCGCCGCCCAGCCCGCGTCGCCAGTCGCGTCTTTCCAGGCGCTGCAGGAACTCACCCGAGACTGATTCGGCATCGGGAGCAGGATTTGCTTGCTGTCCGGAAGCACGAACGGTTCCGTTTCGCTGCTCCAGGTTTTGACCCAGGGCAGCTGCATCGACTCCGCAGCGGGACCTTCTGATGCTTCTTTCTCAAGCTGGCCGCTGTCGATAGCCAGCAGATGGGCCAGCTTGTTCGATCGATTTGTGTGATCCAGCGGTGCATTCGAAATTCGAGCAAGGACATGGAATCTCTGATCACCAAGTCGGGCGACGTAGTGTGCAAAATTCACCGGGTTCAGCGTCGCCTCATTGCCGTATGCGTCAAACACATGTGTGTAGCCGGTGAGTCGTTCCAGCAGTTGCGCCAGATTCCCTGGCATGCCGCGCGTGCTTCTCACCGTGCAGAACCCCGTGCTGCCGGATCGCAGACCCTTTCGCGCCGAAGTGAAGACGATTTCCTGGCTCATGGTTTCCGTCTCTTTCCGCCAGAGCTGCCATCGTCGCCGCGCGGAGGTGTAAAGGCGGGAATCAGCGGCGCTTTCCCGGATCGCAGCCCGGCGCGGTGCAGAGCGTAAAAGACAGGAAGCTCGACCCAGCGCGGCTGAATCTGACTTGGATCAAAACGCAGATCCGCCCGACCGCTGGTATCGGTCCCCGCCACGATCGGGCTTCTTCCCGTCGCGGTCACAGGGATAAAGATCACTTCGCTGGCGAATCCCCTGGCGGCCGTCACGATCGCAGGTCCGAACTCCATCAGCAGTTCCTCAATGTCACGCGAGACCTGCTGAATCAGGTCCATGTCGAGACAGGCGACGCCATTCTCATTCGTTTTGACCGCTTCGTCCAGAACTTTCGGTGATTTTCGCAGCAGCGGACGCCAGACATCGAACTTATGGACGATCACGATGAGCGGTCGGTCAAATTTTTCTGTCGCCGACATGCCCGTCAGTTGCTTCACACGAGCCGCCGCTTCCGACAGCACATCGGCCTGAGGATATGTGTTGATCACCGTGTCCAGCTGCGGATCGAGACTCTGATCCTCGCAGGCGCGACAGGCCCGCCGAAACGCCGATTCCTGAGTCGGATCGTAGATGAACAACAACGCCTCGGAGCGCGCCATGTGATCGATCACAGGCGTCTGCGACGTCACCGCGCCCGGAAGGAAATGTTCGCCAGCGTTGTCGTACAAACAGACCATGCGGGACATCTCACGGCGGCGATCATACAGCGGATGCGTTTCATCGGGCTGAACCGAGTACAAATACGGGCGAGACATGAGCATGTCCTGTTCGCCGATATGCGTCTGGTAATACCACTTTCCCGTCTGGTCAGTCTTTTCGAGCTTGACGAGTTTGCTGTGGTCTTCGTAGTCAAACAATGTCTTGACATATTCCGTCATCAGCTGATTGGCCCGCGGCGCGGCGTTTTCGAAGCGGAGGCGAAATTGTCTACTCAGGATTGCCCCGACGGAATGAATCATCGTCGCCAGATAAAACGACTTGCCCGATGAAGGTGCCCCCAGAATGGAAAGGAACAGAGGCTCCATTTCCAGCAGCCCGCGATTCACAATCGCATGGCATCGGGGACAAGCGAGTTCGTGACACGGCTCGTCCTTCTCATCAATTGCCCGTCCGTCCACCGTGAAAAGAGTAGGAAGAAATCGCCGAAACTCCGACTCTCCGGCGCGGGCATCACCGACAAGAGTTCCGTGCGTCGCAACCCACAGAATCTCCTCGGGCGCAAATCTGTGCCAGCAGGTCGGGCAGCTCACGAGTGGCAGCAGCGAAATGGTTCGGTCGGACACGGTCATGATTCAGGCGACACTTTCCGGATACTTCTTCATTCTTAACCGGAACTCGTCAGACTTTCGCCCCAAACTTCCCCGAGTTCGGCAACTCATCAACAGGTTCGGCCCCGGTTTTGGTCTTGCGAGCCGGATGCATCATACTCGTGTTCCATCGCCTCGGCGACTGAACCGCAAGCACCGGAGTCAAGCTGCGAATGGTAGTCACCGGAACAGGCCGCGCTTCCTCCCTCGCAGCCATAGTTGCCCTTTTTTATTTTCAGGGGGGATGCGTTAAGGCACAGAAGTCGATGATTGGCGCTTCAGGCAATCTGTTGAGTCGGTTTGAATCTGGCTCCAGAGACCCCTGGCTTGAATTGCTTGACACGCTGCGTCGATCGCCCAGTCCGATGCAGATCTGTGGAAGACAGTTGCCTGTGTCAGTCGGCGGGACCGAATTGAAGAGCCTAAGTCAAGGCCATTTGGCGCAGGGCCAACGGGGGCATAATACGGTTGGCGGTTTGTCTCTCGGGACAATGGTCCCAAGCTACGCTGCTAAATCGTGCATGGTGTCGGCTGCCGGAGTTGGCAAGCTGTTACTGTTTGCCTTCGGTGCGTTTGGACCACCAAGGGAGGCCGACGCCGCCGTCCATGGTGAGTGTAGTGCCGGTCATGTAAGACGCTTCGTCGCTGAGTGTGAAGCAGACGCCGTGGGCCATTTCGTCGCTGGTTCCCATGCGCCCCATCGGCAATCCTTCCGCTCCTTCTTTCAACTGTTCTTCCGTGAAAAACTTCCGCTCCCCTGGCGTATCGATCCAGCCGGGGTGAAACACGTTGACCCGAATGCCGAATTTGACCAGTTCGATGGCTGCAGTCCGCGCCATGTGATCGATTGCGGCCTTGGACATGTTGTAGGCCATGGCGGTCGGAAAGGGGATGATCGAATGCGGTGAACTGACCACCGTCATCGCTCCCCCTTTGCCCTGACGCAGCATCTGCTGAGCGGATGCGCGGACACCATGAAGTGCGCCCCACATGCTGACTTCAATCGTGCGTCGAAAGCCGTCCATGTCAGCTTCAACCAAGAGCTGTCGATCGCTGTAGACCGCGTTGGAGACGAACAAATCCAGACTCCCAAAGGCGTCCACCGTCTGCTGAACCATGTCTTCCACGGCTTTCAGATCGGACACGTCGCAGGCGACGACGATCGCTTTCCGTCCCATCGCGTGAATTTCCTGCGCGACCTCTTCCGCCTTGTCTTTGCTGGCGCTACAGTTGATGGTCACATTCGCACCGCCCCGCGCCAGAGCGAGGGCGATCCCACGACCGATACCCTTTGAAGAACCAGTGACGAGCGCATTTTTGCCTGCGAAGCTGTAGTCCATAATCGGAATTCGATAACAGAATAATGGTTGGCAATTGAATGGAAAGGCGACCACGAACGACGGTGGCCCACAGAGATCAGAGAATCATCGTGGTGACGTGCGATTGCGTCAATCGTCCGGGAATGCAGTGTGTCATATGCTGGAATGCAGACAGGCACCACAACTGGAGGAACGTGGATCGCGAAGGGACTTCTTCACCAATGGCACGCGACCATTGGCCACTGGGGTCGAATCTCGCACAGTCGATCTATAAGGCGAGCGGAAGAAACAGGATTACCAGGGATATCGCGTCGCCGAGGGAATCCGACCTGAGACAGGTCGGACTACGTAGGCAGATCTGTCCTCAGATCTGCTTCCTTTGGCGTGGTTCAGTCGCACGGGTCCGCTCGACCCG
>Ga0154020_10003920_pt1 | contig 17788 bp, 16 predicted proteins | sample Klosneuvirus_201_FD_109709 | JGI IMG/M metagenome (GOLD analysis project Ga0154020, IMG submission 109709) | Active sludge microbial communities from wastewater, Klosterneuburg, Austria - Klosneuvirus_20160825_MG | ecosystem: Engineered > WWTP > Aerobic digester > Activated sludge | place...
ATGTGAGCTATGACCGACGCGCTTTTAATTCGGGATGCGGCGGAAAGGGCTCTCAGGAGTATTGGACGGGCAGCTACGATTCCCGAGATTCATGCTGAGATCCTGCGTAGTGGTCTTTTCCAATTCAACACGCCGACTCCTGAGCATGTACTGAGAACGACCATCCGTCGACACACGAGCAATGTGGACCGTGTCGATTCTTCAGATTCGGTCTTGTTTTCTATGGTTGATGACGAGGTGTACGCCTTGAATACAGAACAGAACCTCCGACCGCCACGAACGAATGCAGTTACCGGAATCAAACGCATTCATCGAGCAACGGACAAGGAAGAAATCATTAAGCTGATGACCGGCGAACAGCTCGGCGTATTTAAAGAGCTCTGGCGTTTGTTGATGTTTGCCGCGCAGGTTGGCTATCACAACAAGCGCCGAGAGCCTTTACGAACCATCGACACCGGGAAAGGAATCGATCAGAGCACGTTTGGAAACAGCCCTGCGTGGCCAGGGGTAGTTTTCCTGATCTCACTCGCTGATGCTGGGGCGGCGGGCGTCCTTGGCGGCTCCCCAGAAAACGAAGAGATTCGACTCGCAGCTTTTCAGGAGTACGCCAACGGAGGTTTGGCTGTACTACAGGAGTTCTTTTCCTCTAGACCTGCAAATCTGGATGGGCTAATTGACTTTCTCGACGTACAAAGAATGTCGTCACGAGCCCCCCCGGATCTTGAACTTTCAATCTAGTGCTACATAGGTTTGGTCATATCGGCCAAGGTCTTGACATTCTGGAGGCTTGCGATGCCCCGCTCAATGTGGGAACGAACGTATTCAATCAGGTTTTCCCTTGATGCCAAATCAATGCCATCGATATTGGCTCTGATAAATATTGCAGAGGACAACTCCAAGCTGTAGGCTCCCGAAAATGTTTTCCATTCCATGTCGATGGCGCTTTCAGCAATTCGGGCCGACTTTGTCGGCACGGTGGGATTTGTGAGTGATCTACAAAGTGCAACTCGGCAGATTTCATTCCAATGCTGTAGCCCGGTACGTCGCTTGATCTTGATTAGAATTTCTTTGCTCTTAGCGCTTACACGAACGTGGTCAACAGGTGGCTTCATGATGCGAAATACCCTTCGTTAATTCTGGTTGCTCCAGTTCTCTCGCCGTGATCCAGAAGAAAAGTTCTCGAAACGTACGGCTTAAGTGCTTCCAAATATCCGCTAACAATTTCTTCGTCCGTCGAAAGTAATAACACTTGGTGGGAGGCATTCGGGAAATAACGCTCGACTAGATTTGTTCGATGATCCGAATCAAGTCGTCCCAGCGGTGTGTCGATCACCATAGGCACCGGTCGACCAGACGCGCGGGCGAGTCCCCAAAGCATAGATGTCGCCAACAGTTGGCGTTCGCCTGCGGATAGTCGGTCGAATGGCAGTGGCTTGCCATCGCGGCCGAACAAGGTGGCCTCAAAGGTTTCTGGATTGATTGTGAGGCCCGTCACGAGGTCAGTCTTTCGGAGTAGTTTTTGGAAAGACTCTAGCATCAGGGATTCGATCGTTGAGGCATGTCGTTTGACGATCTGTGTTCTGAAGCGCTCAAGTGTGTCACGAGCCTTCTGTGAATGCTTGAGCATCCGCTGTTGATCATCAACTGCAATTTGGGCATCTGACTCCAGTTCGTTTATCCTCTTCAGACGTGATTCAGCTTCAGCGCGTTGTTTAGCCAAGATCTGCCCGCGCATTTTTACTGATTCGAGCTCGGTTATCTTCTCGGCATGATTTCGACGTGCGATATCCAATACTGACTGGAGGAGGGCAATGCGGTCGCCTGGTGGAACCCGGTCGAGATCCATTTGGACGCGGGCAATTTGTTCCTCAACTTGTTGCAATCCCGCAGTGAATCGCCGTGCCTGATCTTCGGCGCTGGGCAGAACGACGCTACGCAGGTGGCCGATATGTGGTGCCAGGTCGTCGGGTGCATCAAGCGTTAGTGCTTCGGCAGCCAACCCTCGCCGCTTCCGCAGATCTTGTCTGAGGATGTCTTTGATTACGTCTATGGCCTTTGCCTGGATCGAGCTACATTGGAGTAATGCAAGTACATCCTCGTCACGTTCTTCAAGAGCTTCCACCAATGCTTTTGCATGACGGACGTCATGTTCGTGTCGTACTCGCTTTTCGGCCTCGGCGAGGAGGGGTTCGATTAGAATCAACGGCAGCGGACCTGATACGAGTTCCCTAAATTCTGACTCGAGTCGGCTTTTGCGGTTGTTCAATTCCGACAAATTATTTTCCAGCGCGTCGCGCTGCTGGAATAGCTCCCCCCCCTCTGAACGGAACTCCATTTCGCGATCGCGTACTTCTTTCGCGAACCGACCGGCGACATTTACCAGTGCGCCCAGCGCGGTGGCTATTTGCTCCTGTTCGCTGTCAATTCGCTCAAGCTCTCGCCGCGCTAGAGCGAGTCGCTTGATGGCTTCTTCGTCCAGCGTTTCGGCGCGCTTGCGCCGCTCGAAGACCTTCAGGTCGGTTTCGATACGATCCACAAGGTCGAGTCCCAATAGCGAGTGCACGGCCGTCCCCAATATCTCTGCCGCGTGACCGCCTTCGGCCAGTTCCATGATCTGTTCGCCATCAAAGAAGAATAGATGGGCAATGCTGCTGGGCAGATAGGCTTCGATGACCTCGTCCCAGTGGTCAGTAAACACGTCGTCGGGAAGCCCATCGCGAAGGACACGGATGGTTTCTTCGATACCCTTCACGCCTTGGCGCCAGCTACGATTCAACTCGAAATGCCGAGTTTCTCCCTCTATTATGCGGCGGAAGCGTACTGTGATACTGGCACCTTCACCGGGATCGGTCCCCCGGTGGATCGACTGCCGCAAATAGTCTTTGTAAGCATGTCGGCCGCGATTAGATATGCGAGCCTTCGCGCCGTAGAACGCCAGTTGAATGGCGTCCAGAAGTGTGGTCTTTCCTCCACCATTCAGCCCACCAAAAAGGATTATGGGCTTCCCGTCCTTTGGCGTCAGGTTGGCTTCTTGCCGACCGCAATAGGCTCCGAAATTTTCCAGAATGATAGTGTCTAGGATCATTCTTTGCGCTCCAGTATCTCCGGTTGCAGCTCTGCTGCACAGTATGCAGTTCCGAACTGATGGGCTGTTTCGCGTCGTTTTCTTTGGTCGACAATGCCCTGCGCACGGTTGAGTGCATCCTCCCGGTCATCGTAGAAGTGGCGGCGGAATGTTTTTTCCAGTTGCTCGAACAGTCCAGCACGACGTCCCTGTGATCGCTGCTGCCCTGTAATGCTCAGAAGTTCTCGCGTCAGTTCGTAGTGAAGGCGATCATCGCCGCAGAGTTCGGCCAGAATGTGCATCTCGGCCTCACCGAGAACCAGGTTGTCATCAAGTGGGCGGCCTGGGTACTCTTGACCAATTGTCTCGCGATATATCTCAGGAAGAGAATCTTCGAGCTCATGTTTATCCATCACCCAGATTCGGCGAATCTCCTGAAGCTCATCAAGGGTTATCAATTCGATATTCCTGACCTCTTGGGGACCATGGGCGCGTATGTAGGTTTGAGCTGCAAAGAGTTTGCGCAACCAAGTTTTACGGGCTACTTGTGTGTAAGGACCGGGAATCGGGCGACCATTCGGCATGACTTGAACAGATCCAGTCATCCGACGAAAATCTCTCAGATGTCGATCTGTATTCTCTGAATCGTCCGCATCATTTCCCCCACTTCGAAAATCTAGGTCATTTCGCAGCGCCAATAGAGGGCTCATCCACTCCTTCTCGACGTCGTTTTGGATCATTGCGCTCATCGACTTATCCTTTTCGACAAGCGTACAGACCCAGCAACCGAAACGTGAGTCGCCACAACTAGGCGTCGAGTTATCAACGACAAGAGGACATTCGCCATCGGCCGACGCGCCGGCGTACATTCCAAGCAGGTCACGATTGTTATAGCCCCACGGATTCTTTTCTTGCATTAGGAAGAACCAAACGTCGTCGTTGGTCCAATTTTCAATTGGGGAATAGACAAGGGAACCTGGCAGGCTCGAATTGGGACTTAAACGGTCCCGAATGCGACCTTTCTCATGCTTAGCCATATTTGCAGATCGTTTAGCGCTTTCCGCTTTTCGCGTGCCAAGTACAAGAATTGCTTCGCCGCTGGACGATACGATGCCGTTTATAAATGTATTCGATGGTCGGATCTTCAAACGCTCGGTACACCAGCGAAATTTGTTTCGAGGCGCTGGATAGCCTCGTCCGATTAGGTTTACCCAGAAGGAGTCAATGGTTCTTGGTGTCAGACGTCTCGGACTGATTGGAATACCTTGCTCATCTGCCGCATTTCGCATTACATCAAGGGAGTTTGCCACCCATGAAGCGACAATTGGATTTTCAACCATCGTGTCGGTTGAAATGACATGTACGAGCTTCCTTCGCTTGTCGTCAGGGATAGCAAGAATCGCAGTCCACACTAACTGCAGGGTTGCGGTCGAATCTTTGCCTCCGGAGTAACCAATGATCCAAGGCACATCATCGGCAAGGTAGATCTCTCGAATCTCTTCGTGTAGAGATGCAATCGTAGCTTTGAAGCCAATTTCATCGAATGCAGAGGGTTTCTTGTGTGCTGCAGGTATGTCCGAGTGCAAGCTGTTCTGCTGTGTCTCGCGCTTCTTGGGCGAACCTGGCTTTTTGGGGGATGTCATAGTGGGAGCCTTAGGTGTGGGCTACTTGCGTTTATGGGCGTTTTCAACGCGCTGTTGTTCGTCATCCAGGGGAAGTGTCAATGCCTTCTTGATGACATTGGTCGTCAAGATCACATTGGTGGTCATCTTCGACACCTTTCCGCCGATGAGGGCGCGGCCTTCCCATGTCTTGGCGTTGTTCCGCGACCAGTCGATTTTTTCGATAGCGCCGAGTCGCTTCTTCCAATCTTTGGGGTGCTGCTTGAGCAGGGTATTGCCCGCTTTTGCGATGGCTTGCAGCGCAATACCGTGGGAGTGAATGCAGCCTTCGCGGACTTCACTGGCTGGCAGCCGGTTATCGCGAACTTGTGCCCAAGCTGGAAAGTGCAGCGCGACCTCTTCCCAGAATCCGCGGGCAAGATTGGCGTCTTCGTTGATGTCGCCGATCGCCATGCCTTCAACCAGGTCGGCACAGGCATTGTGGAAGGCCGATAGAGTAAATAGCTTGCGCGAGCGCTTCGCCAACGAGGACTTCTCCATATCGACGATGTCGCGAAAGAATTCGGATTTCATTACCACCAGTTTGGCCAGTCTGGCCTTTTCGTTGCGGTGGTCATAGAGTAGACCGAGTGAGCGGCTGGGGCGTATGGCGTGCCTGTTAAGGTCGGCAAACATTTGCTGGCAGCGCTCAAGGCCAATATCGAGGAAGAACACCACAGCGATTGTTTCGTGGCCGAGTTCCGGACGTTGATCGAGCGCATCCATAATCGCGGCGCGTCGGTGCTGCCCATCATTGATGATGAAGCGAGCGTCCATCGGCACGCGCAGCAAGCCGAGTTTGTCTTGCCCAGGTAGCGGATCGAAGGCGACATCGGAGTCGATTGAAACCGTGAGGGCGGAAAAGACATAGTCGTCCGGATTGTCGAGAATGTAGCCGCAAATCTCAGGAATACGCGCCTTGTTTAGTGTGCGCTGGGCTCGTAGCTCGGGTGGAAGTTCGTCTTCATCAAAGATGGAAATTTGGCGCAACATTCGCAAGGACCACATCGCGACGAAATACTCTCGTCGTGCCTGCAGGCCCCGAATGACGGGGAAGGTGAGGGTTGGTTGGGTTTCCAAGGTGGTGACCATTTGCCTGGGTCCATGTTGTACGGCTTATACGGGCTGAGTGTAGAATTAACCCTACCGTCTGGTGCATGTATGTCGATATATTGCACTATGTTTGTTAATATGTAAACATTTAACGTACATTTCTGAGGGTGCTCGTTTTGAGTCCTGCCTATCTTGACTGCAATGCAACGACGCCACTTGACCCCGGCGTCCGTGAGGTGCTGTTTCACTACCTGACCGAGGAATTTGGTAACGAGGGTAGTCGGACCCACGAGTACGGAGTGCGTGCGAAGCAGGCGGTTCAGCGTGCACGAGACCAAATGGCCTCTGTAGTCGGCGCGAAACGCGAAGAGGTGATCTTCACCAGTGGCGCGACTGAGAGCAATAACCTGGCGATTCTTGGGTTGCGGGAGGCAGCGCGCAGGATGGGCCGCTCTCACTTTATTACGTCTGCAGCGGAGCACAAGGCTGTGCTCGAGCCTTTCGATGAACTGGAACGTGAGGGCTTTGCGGTCACGCGCCTGCCCGTTGGCCCGGTGGGCTACGTCCAGCCAAGTGCCGTTGCCGGCGCGCTTCGCCCCGACACCCTTCTCGTCTCGATGATGCAGGCGAACAATGAGACCGGCGTCATGCAGCCATTGTCCGAGATAGCAAAGGTGTTGGCCAACCACGATGCCTACTTCCACACGGATGCTGCTCAGGGGTTCGGCAAGGACATCGACACCCTCATCAATCCGCGTATTGACATGATCAGTGTCAGTGGGCACAAGATCTTTGCGCCCAAGGGGATTGGGGCGTTGATTGTTCGACGCCGAGGCTACGATCGTGTTCCGCTCAAGCCCTTGGTCTTTGGGGGAGGGCAGGAGCGAGGACTACGTCCCGGTACGCTGCCTGTCGCTTTGATTGCGGCACTTGGGGCGACCGCAGAGTTGGCGGTGCGAGATCGTCAAGAACGACACAGACGCTGCGCAGCAATTCGTGCCGAGGCTCTTGCGGCCTTCGAACCCTTGAATCCACGTTATAGCGGAGACACCGCCCGGGTGATGCCCCATGTTCTCAATGTCGCCTTCTCAGGACTGGATTCGGAAGCATTAATCGTTGCGCTCAAGGACTTGATCGCAATCTCCAATGGGTCTGCGTGCACGTCGTCTAGTTACACGCCTAGTCATGTGCTCAAGGCGATGGGCATGACAGACGATGAGGCAAACTCTTGCGTACGGATTAGTTGGTGCCATCTCACTCCAAGCGTAGATTGGGGTGCTGTGGCTAGGCGGATCCGATCTCTAACCTGATCGATATTGCAATAAGTCCTTAGATCTGGATTTCACCACTCCCGATTGCCTCGGCGTATGACCTTAGTGCACGCTCTATTTCTGTTTTGACGATCATTTGGCCACTCGAGTCAGAGCTAGTCGACATGGCTCCGCGCAGATACTCGAACCCACCGGCCACATAGCGCTCGAATTTGCGGATCAGCTCGTCTTCACGCTCAGGCCGGAGAAGTTCGATGTCTTGCGTTCCGATTAGGGGAATCAGCAGCACAAACGCCGACAGGCTGGAGTTTCCGAACTTCTGCGATTCGAACGTATCTGTACTTATTTCCTGCCGCTGCGATCCGACATCACGTTCGCGATTGTGTATGAGGCCTACAACGGCAGCGAAAACTACGGCACCGGTGTTGTAGCGATACATGGCTTGATGGCTAGGTTGGCCAGAGGCATCTTGACCCTTTAGCATGTTGACCAGGTCACTGAATTCAGTCGGCCAGTAGATTGCCCTGGTTTCGGAAAACAATCCTCCCTGAGCCATTATTTGATCTCCACGATCACTGATTCGTTGCGCTCAGCATCGTATTCGTTGAGCGTAAGTAGCTTGCCTTCCAAAGTCATGGTCTTCACCGGCTTTTTGCCGCGCGGGCCAGCTTCCTTCGAAACAAGCATGTAGCGTTTTCCTACATGACCTTGGAGAGCCTTCGCGACGGATTCTCCCCATGCGGCCGATGAGAGGAGCAATACGAGTTGAGTTGTTTGGCTTGCAAGGTTTTCTGCGACCGATCCCTGGTAGTCGGGGTCCAATGCCGAGAAAGGCGCGTCCAGGACGAGTGGGGCAACCGTCGGCTCAGCCAAAAAGTCGATTTTTTCTTGCGTCTTGCGGCCAGCCAAGGCTACCACCGTAGTGATGAAGGCAAACTTGAGCACTTGTCCTTCTCCAGTACTGCGTCCTACCTGTCTGCCTTGTGTATCTAACATCTCGACTTCATACGTCTTCGGTTTGATTCTTGCCGTGAAGTGCTTAGTCAGGTAGTTTCCAAGAATACGATTCAGCTCGATCTGCAAGACGGAAAGCGCTCTCAGCTCCTGCGCCTTTAGAGTCTTGCTGATGTAATCCGCAAGGCGCTTGATCTTGTCGATTTCCTTGCGGACGGCGTCGCCATGGCCGTGCTTCTTCGATTCATTGTCGTAACGCAGCTGTAAGTCAGACAGTTTCTTCTCATTCAGGCCAATTTGATTCTCAAGCACGGCCTGTTGGCTGAGAAGCTCACGATATCTGGCGTGAGTAGTTGCACGCGAATTCTCAAGTTCCCGAATCGACTCCTCATCAATTTGCTGAAGTTGCTCCCTGATTTCCTTGAGTTCGGTGTCAATGTCGACGATCTCAGAGTCTGCTACGACGATTTTCTGCTTCAGATTGGCAAGTGTTTCCTTGTAGCGATCATGGACGTTCCGGATATCCTTCAACAGGTACTGAATGCCACGGACGCGAGCATTGAATCCAGTTGTAGAGGCAGTCTTGAGCAGCCCGCGAATCTTTTCCGCTTCGCATGAGTCATTAGCCACTGGCCGACCACAAACACACATCGCCTCGCGAAGAATGTCCTCGACGAGTTGATCGCTATAAGGGGCGGGGAGCTTCCCTGTATTTTCCTTAACGTGCAACTGATCTTCAAAACGAATGGCGTGAGCGATAGCCAAGACGGCGGGTGCGGACTCACCGATAAATCTAGCTTCTTGATCCTGGTGTTCTTTACGAGTTGCCACACGTTGCTTGCGAAGGGTGTCGAGTCGCGTTCTGCGATCCTGTAGAGGTTTGCTCTTTGGTAGCGCACGCAGTTGGGCTTCGATATGCTCGATTTTGGTGTCAAGCTCATGAAGATTCGCATCGAGCAAACGGCGCTTCTCGCGCTGAGCGGGCAAAACGTGTTCAATTCCCTCAATCATCCCCTGTATCTCTACCAGCGCTTTAGAGTTGGCGACGTTGGCTAGATTGCGATGCTTCTTGCTGAGGCATTGCTGCAAGTCCTCGACGAGAACGTCAACCAATTCGAAGCCGAGAATTCTCCGTAATGAACGGCGAAACTCATCACTTCCGGAGAGCTCAAGTTCTCCAATCGCCTCCGCATCAAAGAAAAACCACCGGGACAGCGCTTTAGGAATGATTCGCTCAATAAACTGCTGTGGGTTGGCTACCGGCCGAGGAACGTCGTCATTCAAGTGATAGAGCCCAAATCGTGATTCGTTGCGGCCGGTGACTGTCCGGATTGCCTGGTACTCGCGATCTTCATGGATAAATACTAGCTCAACGAAGCATTCGGAATCCTTATCTTCATCCCGTGCCGCCTTGTTGAACAGCAGTTCTGGGTTCGACAGGCGAGGAGTGAAGGTGTTGGTGAGACACCAGAAGATTGCATTTAGCAGGTTGGTCTTACCGGCACCATTCTCACCATGAATGATAGTGACCGTCTTTGCACCAACCGGCGCAAATACCAGCGTCTGCGTTCCGTAGAAGCCGCGGAAATTGCATACCTTCAGCTGCACAAGAAACATTAGAACGTCTCCTTGGCAATTGCTTCCAAGAGCCGCTCAATGCGTTCATCAGAAGATCTCGCAGCGCCTGGTGCCTTCAAATCACGCTCAAGCAGTAGCAATTTCTGCGCTATCGTATGTAACTTACGGTCCGAAGGATTCATGCCTTTTTTGCGCTCGTCGTCAAGCTCGGCATTGAGTTCTCCAAGCAGATACTTGATGCCCATGCGGGTGCCCCTTTCAAAAAGCCAAGTCGAAGCTATTGCTTTGCCATTGAGCCGTTTGTTGTGTCTGGCTGATCAGACAGCCATGTCACACCGATCGATCACAGATCATTCTGCGCGCAGGCAGGCTCACCAGACGAGCCAACGAAGCCGCATCCTGAAATTCAATTCTTCGGCACCCTGGTATAGGGTCGTGGCAAGCGCGCCCCACTTTTTGTGACTTCCATTCGGTAGGATGTTCGTGATTGTTCGGGACCGTAGCTGACATGTATTGGACGGTCGCGTCCGTAATAATACAGACGGTCGAACGGTAGATTCGCAATGATCCAGTCGGCGACCTCTTCCATGTCTTCGTCTTGGACGAGGAAATCGACTGCCGCGCCCAGTCGGCAACAAATAGACGCTCCACCTCGCTTCTTTTCATGGGCGGCGTGTTGGTCTATTTCAGGGGCAATTCGTGCAAGGATATTCTTCGCCAAGATCGGCGAACAGAAGCCATAGGTTAGGTCGATCATACCGAAGTAGTCAATGATGGGATCCAGAAGATGCCGTGCCAGTTCAACGAGAGCAGTGTAGCTTTCGGGTTCCTTGGGAAGATTGGGTAGCTGGGTGCTTGCCCAAGTTTCGCCGCATTGAATCAATTGTCGGAAGGTGAAATTGGCGCCGCAACGGTCGTCAAGGTCAGGTGCATTCTTGGCTGAAACAAGTTTGAAGCCGTCAAGTTCATATCGCATTGCAGCAAGCTGACTATCGAATGCACTCGGAGGTGGGCCGTACCCCTGAAATTCAAGCAAACCCAGCTTGTCCAAGGCTTCCTCGAATCCGAGTTGCTCGGCGAAGTGCGGAAACTCTTCATTGATGAATCTTGACTTCCGATAAAGATAAGGTGGTTCGAACGGCGCGACGTAGTCAAATACCTGCATGTCTTGGGTGCGCAAATTGAGCTTTACCCGCTGAATCATTCTTGGTAGTGTTGAAGCCGTGAAGTCGTCAAAAAGCATCAGCGTGAGCTTGGCCGAGCGAATATGAATCTTTATCAAATCGGCGCTCGATACATCACCATAAAGCAGGATTCCGCAATGTACGTAGGTACGGAGAATAGGAGGGAGTTGTTCGACCAGGCTGGTGTGGAGCTGCAGCGACTCGCTATCCTCTAGCCAGCCGATGCCACGTTCTGCCGCTTGGTGGCAGGCATTCCCGATCGCCTCGATGTCGGCCACGTTGAATAGGAGCTCGCGACCCGCCTCGGACGCTGCACGATAGTCGCCGAAGAAAACTCGGATGTCCTTCTGTAGTCGATCTTCTAGGTGTCTGTAGGGCTTCCGCTTCTCGAACTGTAGTTGCGCAAAATAGACACACAGGTCGTTGATGCGTGACTGCCGCGACTCGTTCAGGATCGCATCAGCATGTTCCTTGCGCGACTTGATGAAGCGAAGAGCGGCGGGCAGCGAGCCGAGTGCAGTGGAGACTTCGGCGAGGTTTGGAATCTCAGTCCGGTCTGGATCACGGCCGAGCGTGAGGCACGTTTCCCATAGCGCTTCCAGTAGCTGACGGTGTTCTTCATATTTCGCCTCTGCTCGGCTTACACGAATCGGCCGTTCAGGTCGCGAGAGTTGCGACAAGCGAAGAATGTTGCGCCGGTTCTCCAGCCTGCCATACATGAAGCGCTGCTCGGCATCCTTATCCTTGAAGACAAAGAAAATGCCTGGCCCGACTGGAATCGGCTCTTCGTCGAGTACCTCGCCGATGAAGTGACGTAACTCTCCCTGTGTGTAATATTTTTGGAACGTATTTCGCGAGGTGAGTACGCCATCTCCGTAGGGCGTGCCGGTCACTGCTTCTTGGTTGGCAAGCATCGCCGAGATCACGAGGAGTTCATTCGCGAGGGCATAGGCACCACGGATCGCATCGGTGCGCTCGTCGATGCTCTCAATCACGTTGATGACGAAGCCGAGATTGACAAGGTGCGCAGAGCGCATCTCGCAGTCTGGCGCGTAATGAGGATCCCATCCGTTGGCTTCAATGTTGTTTTCGAGTAATCCGCGCAGGTCATCCCCGCGACCACAGCCGTAGTCGAAAACTGATTTGGAACCATCCAAGTACCCGAATCGCGCCAGCGCCTGTATAGGCGCTGAGGAGCCATAGCGGGTGAGGGCAGTCAAATGGCGGGCAATACCATCGGCCGAGGGACTGCTGGTTCCAGCAAACGAGGTTTCGTCATTTCCGATAGGGATGAGTTCATGTCCAACGACCTTGTATGCGCGTTGCGTTAGTAAGGTACCCCAGGATTTCTTGAAGCCGATTCGGTTTGGGTCATCAAACAAGCCGATCTGTTCAGCAACTGTCGTCAAAGCCCTAAAAGCTTCCTGCTGGGAATGGTCTTGCGGAAGAAGCAACTCCTTGCGATGAAGGATCGGGGGATTGAGCAAGTCTTCGTAGGTGCGATATCGAAAGGTTTGGTTTTCAAGATCGATCGTCCAATAGTTGGCAAGTACAGGGAAAGCCTCTTCAAAAAAACGCGGATAATCCAGCAAGGTAACAAGCTTAGCGCTCTGCGAAAACTTGATGACGTTGAAGTGCTGACCCGGAACGACTTGGGCAACTCTGATAGCTGTCTCAAGCTGGGATCTAAAAGAGACATCAAGCGCTTCCACTACCTGGATGTGGTAGTAAATATGTGTTCCGACCCTTTTCCCTAGAAGTTCTGAAGACATGAGTGAAGGCTGCGCCGATTCAACGTGACGGTCATATTCATGTGGTGCGGATTTCTGTTCATTCAACGTTCAGTGATCTCTACGATGCCCCTGTTCTACGAAGAAGAGCGTAGGTACCTATCTGTAATGGCCCTAGCCTCCTCCGTCACCCGCTTTCTGAGAGACACCGGCGCCTGCACCTCCACTGCCGCCCCATGCCGCAGGATGTCCATCATCAGTTCCTGCGGATGCGAGAAGGGCACTTCCAGCAGGTAGCTGCCGTCCGGCTCGAAAGAACCTTTCTGCTTCGAATGCCAGCGCTCGGCCGCGACCCAGCGCGCCTGCTTGGGGGTGAAGCGCAGCTTCGCCCACTTCACGTCCTTGCCGGAGAAGATGCCGTAGCCGGCGCCCAACACCTCGTCGAGTTCCTTTTCCGGGACGTCTTTCGCACGGCTCCCCAGGATCTCGATGCGCTCGATGGCATCCACGGCGAAGCTGCGGATGTCGTTCCTCAGGTGGCCAGGCATCGAGGTACCAGTTGTCGCGGTAATAGACCAGGCGCTGGGGCGAGACCTCGCGCTCGGTGGGCTGGTCGTTGTAGCGGGCGTGGTAGCGAATGAAGAGGCGCTTCCTGCGCAGCAGGGCGGAGCCGACGGCGGCGAAGTGATCGAGGGGCAGGTTCCGCACCTGCACGCCGAGCACGCGCACGCGCTTCTGCACCTCGGCGGAGGAATTGTCGGCGCTGCCGAGCAGCTCCTTCAGCCGCGCCATGAGGGGCTTCAAGTGGGGGCCGAGGAGCCCGCCGCGGTCGAGTCCGGAGATGAGCTGCTGCATGGTGAGCAGGGCATGGATCTCGGCATCGTTGAACCACAGGCCGGGGAGCTCGGTCTGCACCGGCGTCTTGCCGCCTCCGCCATCCAGACGGTAGCCGCCCAGCTCGCGGTCGAAGACGATGGGCATGCGCAGGCGATCGCGCATGAACTGGATGTCGCGGTTCAGCGTCGCGCGGGAGGCTTCCGTCCGCTCCCGCATCAGTTCGAAGGGCACGACAGAGCGGTTCTTCAGAAGCTGCTCGATCTTGTAGATGCGCTCGTTGAGGGGCATGGCGAACTCCCTTTTCAGGCTCATTCGATGAGACTTGCCGAGGGCATTATGCGGTTTGGGCCGGGCACGGGCAAGGCCGGCCGGGCGGAAAAGGAGGAAGGGTCAGGCTGGTCGAAGACTGAGAAAATACCGCCATTCTCGCTTCGGTTGGGTGAATATGGCCTCATGACTGACCTGCTTGCCGACATTCGCCGTGAGGTTGTGCGACCGTGGAAATTTGCGACGTTTGCCATTGGCCTCGGCCTGCTGATTCTCGGCGCTTTTGTTTACTCTGCGCCGGATTGGGACACTGGGGTCAGCGTCATCATGGCTGGTTTCACCTACCTGTTTTCCGGCTGGTCCATGCATGTAATGGTCGAGCGCCGCTGGCGCGACTGGCCGTTGATGATTTTCCTGACTTGGTGGTGCGTCGACGGCAGCTATGCCCTGTATTGGTCATTCGTGAATCCCGACGCGCTTGCCATGATGCGCGATGCGAACTGGCCGGCATCGCTGTCGCTGTACTGGATGTGCGGTTTGATCTGGTGCTGGCGGGGCAGCCTTCGCGAACTTGCGCAATGCATCCGGCAGAAGTGGTGATTGAACATGTATGCAACCTCCTTGGGAATCCCGTCGCCGTCACACGGGGGCTGACTTTCCGAAGTTCTTCTTGACAGCGCGAATGCGAAGCGGATAATCCGATTCGTAGTGCGCCGATTTGAGTTCAGCTTGCGGGCGCTTGATAAATACAGCTAAAGCGAGGGGAAACCCGCTTTGGCGCAAGCCGAGCGGGTTTTTTGTTTTGGCCTTCACAGAGGCCGTCGCCGAGTTAATCGACAACTTGCAGGGCGACTGACAAATGCTGCTAAAGCGTCTCCGTGGTCCCATTGCTCCAGACCAAGCGTGACGCCGTCAATCCGGAGCTAATGGAGGATCACGCCATGCACTGCCTCGAAACCATCTATTGCCTCAACTCACGCCCCAACCCCGCCGAGAGGGGCGTACTCATCCGGCAGCTGACCCTGCTGATCAAGAAAGCGAGCCTGGCTAAAAGCTATCCAGGCGGCGTGGCGGGTTTTCTTGCCACGCACCTTGCGCGCGAATACGATCATCTCGTGCGGTACATAAGCATGTCTTCCGGGGAAATCCAGCAGGTGCTCGACGGTCTGATGGCCGTCGGTGTGGACATCGGGCAGTCCTGCGCGATTGCGGAATTCCGCCAAGGCCCTCTGGCAAGCTGCACTGGCATCGAGTTTTATACAACCAATATGCCTGGGCACCTGCCGCGCTGGGAGGCCCGCCTGTCACCGAAGGAATCGGAAACGGAAAACAGGAGGGTTGTTCAGTCGCTGCCCGCCGGGCCTGAGCAGCCGCAAGCCGTTGCCAGCCTGACCGCGCAGAATGTTTCAGCTTGCCTCGACTCACTTCCCAAGGTGAAAAAGCCCGTCATCTCGCGGTTCCCTTACCTCGTGGTGAGGATTATGGGTGCCGTTTTTCAATATGAGACGATCGCGGTCGGCGAAGGGAAGCCGGAGGTCAGCGTCGGGTGCCGGCGCACCCGCGTACTTCATCCGAGGCCCTTCGAGGAAGACGGCACGATCAGCGGCGCATGCCGGGAGCTTCTGATCCGGGGGGTCAAGGAGACTGTGGAAAAGACGGGCTTCCGAATGTGCATCGTCTGGGGCGAGCATTCGTGCAGCTATGTCGAGAAGGGCGGGGAGATCATCGAAAGCACGGAGAAGCCCAGTGGAGGTTTCAGCCTGGTCCCCGACCCCACGGCATTCAGAAGCAGGCAGGTGCCAGGCAGGAAAGAGGGGGGCATATGAGCGGCAGTGAGGCAAAAGCAGTCCCGCTATTGGCAACGGATCTGCACGGGATAGAGCTGCCGGCAAAGCCGCCCAGGACTGCTTTGTATGTCACCACCATCGATCTGTTTTCGATGACGCCTTGGAACCAGCGCACGGACAAGTACCTGGTTTCCAGGAACCGCAGGCGCAGCCACTGGATTCTGTGGCTTGCTTACATCGATGAGATGGACATGAAATGGGCGTACCTGCCCTACGCGCTCATGCCCTGCCGCGGTGTTGAGGCGAAACGAGCCGCAATAGAAATGCTGCGCGCCGCCTGGGCGGCAGAGCACGCCAGCGCCAGCCTTGATCGCACGTTCGAAGCAGTCGTTAACGACGGTCTGCTAACGGTTGCCGAGCTGAAAGCGATCGCTGCATCGGTGTGGGCCAAATCTGAGAATGGGAGTGAGCGATGATCGTTGCGAATGGGCTTTTCTCGTCCGAGTCGGTATCCGAGGGCCATCCCGACAAACTCACTGACCGAATCTCGGACGCCATCGTTGACGCCTTCCTGGCGCTCGATCCCGATGCTCGCGTCGCCTGCGAGACCCTGCTTGCCGACCAGCACGTCGTGCTGGCAGGGGAGTTCAAGACACGGGACCGCGCGGTGTTCGAGGACGTGCGGCGACGCGCCGGGGTCATCGCTCGCGAGGTTATCCGCGAGACCGGCTACCGGGATTCCGAAACGGGCATTGACCCGGAGCGCTGCAGCGTTGACGTGCGCTTCAATGGCCAGTCCCAGGATATCAACCGCGGCGTAGATCGCGCCGACGGCGTGCTCGGGGCAGGCGACCAGGGGCTGATGTTCGGCTACGCTTGCGACGAAACCCAGGAGCTGATGCCGGCGCCCATCGTCTTTGCCCACCGTCTCGTGCGCCGCCAGGCTGAGCTGCGCCGCTCGGGCGCGCTGGACTGGCTGCGGCCGGATGCCAAGTCGCAGGTGAGCTTCCGCTACGAAAACGGCCGGCCGGCTGAAATCGAGGCGGTGGTTCTCTCCACCCAGCACGCCGAAGGCATCGGCCAGGCCGAGCTGCGCGAGGCCGTGAGGCGCCACATCATCGACCCGGTGATTCCGCAGGCGCTGCGGAGCCGCAGTTACCGCGACCACATCAACCCCACCGGGAGCTTCGTCACTGGAGGCCCGAAGGGCGACACCGGGCTCACCGGGCGCAAAATCATCGTCGATACATACGGCGGCGCTGCGCCCCACGGGGCGGCGCGTTTTCAGGCAAGGATCCGTCAAAAGTCGACCGCTCTGCTGCCTACATGGCGCGGCTGCTTGCGAAAACCGTCGTGGCCCGCGGCTGGGCTAAGCGCTGCCTGGTGCAACTCTCGTACGCCATCGGCGTGTCCGAGCCGGTCAGCTTCTTGGTCGAGACCTGCGGCACAGGGGAAGCAGGTGGCGAGGAGATTGCGCGCATGCTTTTGGAAGAGTTCGATCTGACGCCGGCGGGAATCATCGCGCGCCTGCGACTCGCTCGGCCGATCTATTTCGGTACGGCGGCCTATGGCCATTTTGGCAGGACTGACCTTGATTTGCCTTGGGAGAAAACGCAATGAGCGAACCCGACATGCGCAAGAGCGCAGAAGACCTGAACATCCTCCGTATCGCGCGGGCGCTGGACTTCGCAGCCCGCAAGCACGCCGGCCAGCGCCGCAAGGGCGAAGCCGCCGAGCCCTACATCAATCACCTGGCGGAGGTCGCGCTGCTGGTCGCGGAAGCCAGCCGCGGCGCCGACCCTGACCTGGTCATCGCCGCCTACCTGCATGACACCATCGAAGATCAGGGCGTCAGGCGCGAGGAACTGGAGGCGCTCTTCGGTGCGTATGTCGCCCGGCTCGTGAGCGAAGTGACCGACGACAAGAACCTGGACAAGGCGGTGCGCAAGGAGCTGCAGGTGCAGCATGCCCCGCACAAGTCGGCTCGCGCGAGGATGCTGAAGATTGCCGACAAGGCGAGCAATCTGAGATCGATTCTTGCCAGTCCGCCAGCCGACTGGAGCATTGACCGCAAGCGGGAGTATTTCGAGTGGGCGGCCAAGGTGGTAGCCGGCTGCCGCGGCGTCAGTCCATGGCTGGAAGCCGGCTTCGACGAGGCCTATGCCAGGCGCGCCGAGCTCGCATAAGTTGAGGACAGGCTCTTCCAGTGAGCCTGGCGGGGCGGACAATGATTCCCGAGAGGAGATTTGGCGATGGAAACGAGCGGTGCGAACGTAGGCGAATTATCCCAGCAGCGCTTTCCCGCCGAGCGGCTGGAGGAGGAGATATCCAGCCGTCTGCCGGAGAACGCGCGCGCCGAGGGCAAGCCGAAACTCGCGATCATCATGGGGCCAATCTGCGCG
>Ga0154020_10003921_pt1 | contig 17788 bp, 19 predicted proteins | sample Klosneuvirus_201_FD_109709 | JGI IMG/M metagenome (GOLD analysis project Ga0154020, IMG submission 109709) | Active sludge microbial communities from wastewater, Klosterneuburg, Austria - Klosneuvirus_20160825_MG | ecosystem: Engineered > WWTP > Aerobic digester > Activated sludge | place...
GAACCGTAGATACGCCACGAATCGTGTGGATTGTTAGCATCAGCATTGGAGTCCATCGCGGGAAAACTGATCTGAATATTTTGTCCTGCCGCGATCGTTGTCTTTAACTTAATGCCGGGATTGCCAAAAGTCGGCGTGCCTAACTTAGACGATGCTTTTGCTATCCGCAGACTTCGATCCCCTGCTGGCATTACTTTAGGTTGTGGTGTGACGGTAATAATTCCCGTCCCTGCATCTGTCAATGGAATTGCAACTCCCACCCGTGCATCAGCCATATTTAACGCTGTTTTCAAGGTGTTTGCACCCGTGACGATGGCGTAATAGGTATTGGCATCGGTTAGAGGTGTGGGCGTATTTGCCGTACTAGAAACACGAATAGCCGTGCCTGTACTTAAACCGTGTGCTCCCACCGATGTTAATGTATCTCCCGATACAGTCACCGTAAATGCTACGGGTGCTGCTACCGCCGAGATCGTGATGCCCGCAGGCTCAGTTTGGAATCCTAACGGTTGAATTAAGTATGTGTCAGTGTTGGGGTCGTAGATAGCAATGACAGGATTCTTACTTGCTACAAGACTCGCATTAAGTAAAGCCCCATTAACGTACAACTCTCCGTCACCCACCGCTAGAATAGTTCCCTTATCAAACTCTAATGCGTTGCCTGACCGTAGCGAACCACGCTTTTTATCTAACTCAAATAGTACAGGCAATCTATATGCGGCTGCCCCTACTTCCGTAGTCAGCGGTGTGGAATGTGCAATAAACGTGGACATTCCTGTGACTTCTTCAACGCTTATCACCTCACCTGCTAATGTTTCTAGTTTTTGTCCGCGATGTAGTTCTGCGGTAAACACAGTACCCGATCCTGTTATAACTTTACTCGTGGGTGAGAATGATATAGTTCCCGTAATTGCCACGCACGGAATAGTTTCAGACAGGTCTAACGATCCACCGTACACCTCTGCATACACGTTATCGCCCCTACCGCGAATGAACATATTCGTTGCCCTGAATACAGACGGAGCGTTATTGCCCGATCTAGCGGCAGTGGGGATGTAGCGGTCAGCTTGTAATCGAAGTAGTGACATTTAATAATCCGTCTCGCAATATATTCGATTCAACCCTAGCTGCACGCTCGTAGCAGGCGTAACTGCCGCGTTTGAAATCTTTGCGTGCAATGCCATCATTGTTGTGTTGACAGGTAGCTCGCTCGAAGTTGATGTGTCAATGATGGTCGTCTGTGTGTTTATATCATCAAGTCGGTAGTAAACCGCAGTATCATTGGGTTTGCACCAAATATACGCATCATAACCTTGATTATTTGCCAATGATGGTTGACCTGCAATCGGGTCTTTTACTGCTGAACCTGTCGCATCGTTGTGCATAAAGGTTATTGCAGTATCACCTGCATCAATGCCAAAACCTAAACAGTTAACTAAAGCCGATGGATTAGCAGTCGTTGGGGTTGTTGATACAGCAAGCCCCATAAACAACCGACCGCCTGCCGTCCATACGTCAAAGCCAAATCTTGCAAAGAAAAAGAAACCACCTTGCCCTGCGACTGAACCTCGAAAATACATCAGTTCCGACGACCGTTGCCCGATGTCCTGATTAGCCGTTGTGATGATATTTGTATATCTCGCCCGTTTCATTGCGGTATAAAGATTGGTAGTCGTCGGAAGTGCTGTTGAATATGTGCCAAGTCCCGCACCTACTGTACCGTACCACAACCCTGCCGTTACGGTCGTAGGCGACCACATCACAATATTATTCCCAAAAAACGCAGGCTGTACGAACGTGTCCAATCCTGACGGACCTATCCATTTAGGTAACATTCGCCCACAGGTCTTACGTGCAAAAATGCGTAATTTATTAGTAGCAGGAGCAGATGGTACGGATATGCCATCGTACTCTGAGTAGCCGTCGTGGGCATCATCGGTTAGTACGCCACCATCCGTAGCCGATGTGTGATTGTGATCCGCAACGGACTGATTTGCGTCAGCTACTGAAAATCCGTTGCCATCTACATACATCAATGTGTTGCCTGATGCTACGTTCCCTTTCCACAACACGTATTCTGTGCCGCTTACGTCTAATTTGACAGTGATCGTTTGCGTCACCGTATCGGCATTGTATATCGAAAGAAAATCTACTACTCGTTGCGTTGATGCCGCCGGTGCTGTGACAATATTCACATCGGTAGTATTGTTTGTATTTACAGGCGTTCTGCCCGGCGTAAATGTTGTTGTCGTTATATCTCGCCACGATGACAGACAATTTAACTGCCTAGTCGTGACCGCCCCACTAAGCACTACCTGAAGATTGTCATTGACTGTGGTTAAAATTAGCATCTACAAAATACTCGCGTTAAAATATCTGACTGCGAACCACCTCCGCCTCCGCCTGCGGTTATCCAAGTATCGTTGTCACTTAATACTTTTCCTGATGGCGTTCCTGTTGGTGGCACTCCGCCTCGTTTTGTTGTAGAAAGCGGTGGCAGTCTATCGCCGTCTAATGTCCCTGATGTAAGGTTTGACGCGGACGTACCCGCAGTTGCCTCTTGGGAAATGCCAATCTCCACCTCGCGGATTTCAGTGCGGATGCTTTTTGCCATTACCCACCTCGCAGGCGAGCGGCTAAAATTTCAATAGTAGTCTCGGCGATGTCGGTAGATATACCAAGATCGGCTGTCAGTGACCCGACCGTTGCAGGCATTGATACGGCATTGAGGGATAGCGTTCCCGTATAATCACCGTAATCTGCTCCTGCTTCTCGAAATAGAAAGTCCGCACCTTGAGTGGTGTAATAATGTAGTTGTGAGTGTACAGGTCGCACAAAATCAAGATATTGCGGTTGCCACGATGATAGTTGAGTTATCGTTGCATCGGTTGTGCTAGATAGTGTCGATGTGTCTAAACATTCATCAATGACGGTATCGGGTAAGGTTGCCACGCCTGAAGTTACTGAGAGAGTGTGGCTACGTCTAACCTGTCCTAAAGTTATGCCTTTTTGTGCAGCCTGAATAATTGCCGAACGCAACGCTATTGGAAACAAATCTTCTAGTACTACGCCATTGTCTATGACAGGACTTTGGGTAGGATCAGCCCCTTCCATTGTCGCTAGGCGTAATGCTCTGTTTTGTATTCCAAGTTGTGAAATCGCCATATTAACTTACCGCCTGCGTTGGGCTAGTGATAAAGTTCGGTGCAGGCATAAACGATGCCGCCCCACTTTTTATCTCTTGTAACTGATTTTCAAAATATACGGATGCCGCTTGAGCCTGATTAACATAGCTATCATCTATAAACAATGTTGATATTAACCCTGCTACCGCAATGTCGTAACACGCATCCGGTATCGGTGCATCACCATCCGCCGCAATTCCTGTTCTAATGACCGTATCAGAGAACGTACAAACGTCTATGACCGCGTTTTGGGCGGTGTGCTTAAGTCTGTCGCCTGTGATGGCGAAATAGTCATACGTGCCCTTTAAGAACGAATCGGTGTTGCTGACAATGGTATCAATGATCTGCTCATTCATATTTGTCATTACCGCACCTGAACTAGCATTTCTAATCGCACCGTACACGCCCACTATTGGATAACCTACACTATTAGTTGAGGGGATCACTGCGTTATGGGCAATGCTTGCCGTTTGGCTGAGATTAAAGTTGCGAAACGGATGATTCTGCACAAACGCATACGCTCTAACAATCTTGCCTAGCACGGATATAAGAGAATCGACCACGCTAGAATATGGGAAATCCGGCGATCCTAGATCAGCCGAAGTAAGTGGAGTGGCAGTGTATGATGCCTCTATTTGAGATGCAGTCACACCTTCGATGGCGTTTGATCTAAGCCCAGCCGCTCGAAGGATTTCCCTATATGCTATCATTACCAACTCTCCCCTAACGCTGAAATGCGTTCCGTATCTGTATCGGCACTCATCTGCCGTTTAGCTATAATAAACTGTCCGTAGTACCTGTCTGCCTGTTGTGCAAGCACTGGCATTAACTGCTTTCGCTGTTGAAGGTTGTATTCTCTATCCCCTTGCCACTCGCACCCCGGCATTAGGTTCATTCCTGCTCGTACTATGGCTAATTGATGATACTGAGGTAGTACCGCAGACGTTTCGATGCTTAGATTAGTGATCCAATCGCCTGTGGAAAATACTAGGGTGACGCTCTCCAAATCATCGTTGTACGGACGTAACCTAAAATATAATTGACCGTCCTGACGATATAATGCGATATCAGGCTTGAACGGCGATGCCCAAATCTCATTGAAATCACGAGAATAACCGTAATTTAATGGGTTGAATAGGTAGAAGTCTGACGACACTTCCGCTAAATCTACGATCTCCATCCCGATAGAGCCGAATGTAGGTTCATTGAGCGTGTTGGCATAGGCAAACAGGACTTTCCCCACCGCTACCGGCACGAGATAGTCCTGTTGGCCTGAATTGACGTTTACTGTGATCGAATTATACGTCCACGGTTTGTTGCTTGCGTCTAGTTCGTTGTATAGATGCTGAAACTCCCACGTCAATTGCGTGAAGCGTTGGTCAACGGTGGGCGATTGACTCTTTGGATTAAAAAGAGTCGATGCCAGTAAACTTAACGCTTCATTGATGCTTGCCATTTATTTACTATGTGCCATACAAAGACCGTTCGCGGTTGCTTTGCCCTTACACGGATTACCTGATGCTGTGGTGGCGGAACAAGTAATAGTTTCTTCTATGACTTCCTCACCAAACACGTCATCAACTTCTTTAACTGCCTCAATTGGTGAATCTTTTTGACCGATAATAAACTTGGTCAAAAGTTCTTGATTCTCTGCCATTCTTGCCATTACAGAGGCTATTTCATCATTTGAAATTTTACCCTCTGATGCCCTTTGCGTCATCTTTTGGATATCAAAGTCCGTAGCAAGTAAATCTTCACGGCGAATCTCAAGCTGATCGAATAGTGACTCGGCTAATGCTGAATAAGTATGTGCAAATCCCTGTGCATTTAGTGGTTGTCGTACTAATTGCGATGAGAATTTACAATAGTCCGTACCCCAAATTCTAAAACGTGATGCTGACTCTAAATAAACATCAATGATGCTTTTAGCATCTGCCGAAGCATTTTGTCGTCGCTCATTCAATCCTGCTACGATCTCTGACAATTTCACAGGCAATGCTTCAACGCCAAGCATAATCTGATCCCAATTAGGGAAAATATCCTTCTGCAATCCACTATTTACGAAATCTGCGTAATCTACACCTTGCAAGGATTCTATTTCCATCACGCCCTTTGAACCGAACGAGTGATTCCTGTCCATTGCAAGGATGCCTTTGATCTCATCACCCGGCATCACCGGTATAGAGTTTAACTGAGTGCCGGTGCGAGGATCGCCCTGCTGATTTGCGATAACAAGCCTTGTCGGATTATCACCTAATACCTGCGATGATATAAAATCATACGCCACTTCTAGCGGTGTGATCTGGCACTTGCGAAGCAATCCTTTTGACCGCAATAATGTCTTGAAATGTCCACCATAATACTCACCACCTGAGATAAGGTCTTTACGTTCCCTTTTCTGCGGTGCAGTGATAAGATCGCCCACAAATACGAGGTATCGTGTGGCTTCACGGTTTATATCGTGAGGGTTGACAGCACGAGGCACTACATCCCCCAATTCCATACTGAACGCAGGTGCGGTTGCCGTTCCACCAAGCACTGCGTTATTCGATCCTAACGGCATATCCATAATTAAATTTACAGGGTGATTATCCCTGACTCCTTTTGTTTATTAGGCAAAGAATATTTCTTTGTCTTATCCGAAAACTCCTGTCCTGTCATTGCTGATAACAACTCTAAAAAGTGTTCATCAACAAATGCTGCAATCTCAGCCTTGCTCAAATCTTCTAAAGTTTTAGTCTTTCTAGCAGACTCGATACCTATCCTCTCCATTGTAACAATATCTAATGGGTTTGTAGTATCAATTTTGTGGTCGTGTTCACGCAAATGTACCGCACGGCGTAATCGTTCAAGATCAACCTGTCCGGGCTGTCGGTACAAACCCCAACATACCTTATATTCCTTATGCGACACTTCACAGCACGTTGCAGTGTGTGTAGCGATGGTTATCAGGCTGTCGTAATATCCTTCGCGTGACGGATCAGGTTTGACCTGTTGACCGTTACTATTGAATCTAGTCGCCATTGATGACGCGAGATACTGACCGGGATGATGGTATTCCTCTAGCATCCATCTTGCAGGGGGAATGTCGATAATATCAGGCGTGCTGGGAATTTGAATTGAGGCATATTTGTATCTTGCCCTCAGTTCCGTACTCATCCCCATTCCTGTACTCGTCCAAGATGTGTAAAACTTTGTGTAACACTTCTGAATGTCGCCCGCCCATACGAGCCGTACCATTGAGTGTCCGTTCTCAGACTTGCCCACTATCGCGTCAATTTTCTTTTGGTATCCCTCAACGTCAAAATTAGGTGTGACGTTAATTTGCCGACAAGCCCACGAATCAGGCTTGTCATAGTCAAACGGTAGTAGTTCTATTTTCTCTTCCATAGTTAAAAGGGGGTATTTCTACCCCCTAGTCCTTTAGGCCATCGCCGCAGTTCGTGACGTTTCATACCAATTGATGCCGTCTGAAATAAACGTGATCACGAAAAATCGTGCCGTTGTTACTCCAGTCGCCAATGTGGCAGTTGTATGAAAGTTTGTCGTAAACGTGAGCGTGTACGAAGTTGCACCACTTGTTGCAATTAGACAAGTAAGTACCTGTCCCGGAAAACCACCCGTTGCGGCTGCGACGTTTTCAGTTTCGCCCGGTGTCCATTTCCAGTTAAGTGCGGTCAATGGAGTCAACGTAACCGTTGATCCGGGTGTTGCCGCTAAGAATTTAGGAGCGATGCTCCCGTATGCTGTTTCTGCCATTGTTTTAATCTCCTAAATTGCCTCACAAACCCAGACGTACACCGCTTGACTGCCAAGTGCAACCAACGTAGTAAAGACGACTGTTTGACCACTAATAGTGCTTAAGTATTGTGACCCGCCCTCGCAAAAGGACGGATTTTTCACAAACTGGCACGAATAAACGTTTGATGTGTCATTTACTGCCGTACTCGATCCCTGCAATTTGACCAATTCTCGTGTGCGAGTTGATCTCATTAGCTCAGGACTACCGCCAGAACTGACACTTGTGGCTGTAATATTTGCTGCCATATTTGAACTCCTTTGTTTTTTACAAACCTAAATCTATTGGAATATTGCTCCATTTTCCTTGATGGGCAATGTTTAAGTGACAGTCTCGACATAACGCAACTCCGTTGCTCACATCGAATCTTAACTCCAATAAAATCAAGCGGTTATGAAGCAACTTGGGTCTGGATACCCGTAGTTGACGCACGATATAAATAAGCACTGCTCATTGCGTTGCCGCGACGAGCAATGTTTCCACGCCAACCGATAGCACGCTGATAGCGACCCGATCCCGTACCGTTAGCACCGAGAATGTTTCTCCACTCGTTGCCGTCAATGTCGATAACACCAAGCGGACGCTCCTCGATCATCATAAACTCGTCATAGTTGACGTAATACTGACGATCTTCGTCCATATCGGCATCCTCGATCCACATCGTATCGCCAGCCTCAAAGGTTGACGCGATGCCCTGAACAACATCATAGCCGTTCAAGTACGAGCGAAGGTTTGAACCCTGCTTGCGTAAGCTCGACATCTGACCCGGAGGTGTGAATACAGCAAGTCCATTACGTGAACCCGATGCGTTGTTGCGAATCTGCAAGCCGGTTTTGACCTGCTCGACAACCGACGCGGTAAGGGGCAAACCGTTAAGGTCAACACCATACGAGTTTAGATCAGGATAATCTGCCGTGTTCAATCCCTGAATCTGACGGTTAGCGGCGGAGATAAGGAATCCCAAACCTCTAAAGTATTTATTATAGGAATTTACATCAACGATAGGATCACCCGACGTTACTGTTCCCGCCGTGACGTTAATAGTACACGATGAAGCACCGGGTGTTACGACATAGAACGTGCCACGAATAGCACCTGTGGTAGCGTTGATAGCATTGTAATACTGTCCCTGATCCAACCATTTCGTGCCTTTTGTGTGACCCGGTGTGGTTGATGCGGCGGTTTCACCCGCCAACGACTGCGAACCCGGCAACGTGGTGGTGGTGGCAGCGTATGCCAAAGCACCTGAACCGTCACCGCAAAACATACGGTTCATACGCTTTGAAGCGGCTTCAACATACCACATCAGCATATTCTTGAGCGAGATGAACGATGCCGAATCGCCATTATTGAAATCCTCAATAACAGCCTCATCAAACTGCATCGGTAGTGCGTACCGAGTCGGAAACACATACGATGATACGGTCTGTGCGGGGATTGCCTCGTTAAAATCCGAAGCATCTGCGGTGTAGGCGGTATGACCACCCGGTGCGGTAGCACGATATGGGATACGGTATCCCTTTTCACCGACCGACTTCTTCATTGTCTTTCGTTTGAAAGCTGAGAAGCTGGGGGTGTTCTGCTCCCGAATATAAATAACTTCTTTCTGGACTTTCTGTTCAACAGCGTCCGAGACGTTACTAAAAAAATTAACTGCCATTATAAAACTCCGTTAACGGCCTGTTCGGATGCCACCTGCCGCCCGAATGTCATCTAAATACGCATCGTCACTATAATCGAAGTTCTGAGGCGAAGATGATGAAATTCCTGTGCTTGGCGATCCTGCAACCGCGTGTCTAGTGTTAGATGTCACGTCGGCAGGTACTTTGGTCGTTGATGAACTGCGTTTTGCAGCGAGTGCGGCTACGATCTTGTTGCCCTTTGCGGCAAGTTTCTCTTGCAACGCAACCTGTTTTGCCACCGTCTGTCTCAGCATTTCTTGATTGTTGTGCAATTCATAGTATGCGGCGTGGTTAGCCACCTCTGAAAGTTGTTCAATCGTTTGCTGAATCACAGGATCAATCTCAATGCCTTCCGCTTTTAGAGCGTTGCGAGACATCTCACCGGCAAAGGTCGGTTCAAAAGAGTTCAAGACCGTATTCGTTATCATCGAAGCGTCCAAGTTAGACATACCTGCTTTCTTGACAAGGGAATCGGTAAACGAATTGACCACTGACTGCGATGACTTATTGAAGTATTCGGCACTTTTAGCGTCCACATTCCGCTTCATTTCAGCCTGTTGCTGTTGTTCTGCGGCTTGTTTCTGCTGTTCTTGTCGTTCCTCTGCACCTTTTAGGTTCTCTCGATACTCAAAAGCGATCTTAGAATCTTCAAGGGATGCGTTACGGATCGACTCATCCATATACAAAAGCTCATCTCGCCGTTGCGGGTCGAGTTTGGCAAATGTAGCCTGTAAGTCAGGTCGAATACTTTCAAGGTCTGTCGGGTCAGGTGCGGCAAATTCGCGTGCCTGCATCGTGTAGCCATTATCAGCAAAACTTTTTACGTCATTAAGGCGGTTCGGGTCAATGCCGAGTTCCCTGAATACTTCTTGGATCATTGTCATTCCCGCATTACGCGGTGATGGCATCTGAGCAAGTTCGTTTAAGAGAACGACTGCACCCTCTGCGTCCTGTTCGTAAAATTGTTTGACAAAATTCTCCGCAGTGCGTACCGGCATTCCCGTATATGGGTCTGTCCGTACTTCGCTCAAAGCATTCAATAGGCTTATACGTCCACTCAATTCTTCGGGTGTGCCGTATTGCCGAAATTGTTCAACCTCGGTAGTGAGATCGCCTAATTTAGGCTTATAAACCTTTTCAACTGCGTTTTTGAACCACTTAGGGGTCTTTTCGTCAGCTAATGCGGCCTCAAGTTCTTCCTCGGTTGCTTCATCAGATTTCTCTGTTTTAGCTTCCTCGTCAATAACTTGTTCTGCTTCGTCAGTTAATGTTTCCTGAGTTTCCCCAGATGAGACATCACTCTCCGATGCGTTTGTATCTGCAATTCCTTCGGTTGAAGGCTCGGTGGATGGAGCAAATACGGATTCCCCACCAAATTCGTCATCATCGAATAGATCGTTCATAGTTTTATGTGAATCGTCGTAGCACGTTTTCAGGATTCACTGTCTGATAAAACGTACCGTTGCTAGAAATGTATATTAAAATTTACTGTGTTGCAATTGTTTTTTACTACGTTTAACCTTTTTTACTTGGTTTGGGCTTGGCTTTCTCTCGTTTAATGTCGTTTTCAGCCGCGTTGTTCTGTAATTCCAATGCCCTTTGATGAGCAATGTCGCCCTTTTCCATCTCCATTGCGTGTTGTTGATCGGGCGTGGCCGATGGAGTTTGATTTTGTGCGTCCGCTTGCTGTTGGGCGGCCATCTGTGCATCCTGTTGTGCTTGTAGCGGGGCATTAGAGGCGATCTGAGCCTCATTTGTAGATGTTTGGATGGCTATTGCCTGTCCTTGTTGCAACATCATCATAGCCTGCACAAACGCAGATACTAGACCACGTTCCTCATTGCTCATTTCCATCCCCTCACTGGTGTCGAGAAGGTTGGAGAACCACAATGCCTTTTCCGTCAAATGTGATTCAGTCGGTAAAAGAGATGGTTGGACTTCAGGCATTATCATCATCGGATCGGCGGCAGGTAATTCCACACCGTACATCTGCATCGCCTGTTCACGAAGTTCGTCAGATTGCTCCAATAATTCCTTTGCCATCTCGTATCTAGCACGGCATATTTCACCAATATCGTCGTAATTGTCCGTCGAAAAGTCCATATCAAACGTCTGCTCAATGCCTGATACTTCCTGCGGAAACTGTGCTTTAGCCTCAAAATATCCCTGTGCCCCACCAAATAAGCCAAAAAATGCGGCTTCTTCCTTACGTTTGGTCAAACGATTGCGCGGTAGCATTGAACCGGGTATCACCGACCACTGATATTCGCCTTTAACATCATCTCCAGATACGTCAAATCCTCGATTGCCCGACTTGGAAGTGGTTTTATAAGGGATAAATGTCTTGGCGGGGTTGGATTTGCACCATAATTCAAACGCTTTCTTGGCAGTTTTCAAATATACGTCCGATTTGATGTTCAAAGCGGGTGAAAATAGTCCCTGAGAGGCTTGATCGGCTAAATCTGCGTAAGTTGCCGTGTCATTTTTCACACCCGCTGCGGTAATGCCGCCTGCTATGGTAGTGTGATATGCAATTTGCATAAAATTCTGCAAATGCTGTTGCGTGTACTGAATAATGTCACCCGGCATCTGCTCGCCCTGCATCGGAGAGACTAATTGCCTCACATCGCGTATTTCAGGGAAGTTTTGTGACGAAACGGGGATATTCACATCGGGTTGACCTAGCAAATTGAGCTTATTAGCAGATATTGCCCCTTCCATATAGAGCGTGGCAGGCGTGGATCGTGTCTGCATATGCCGAAACATCTGCGAATCGAGTCTGTTTGTGCGTTTTTGACCCTCAACCGCATCACCAACACCGCGTCCTGTGCCTGACATCGGTTTCATATGATATACGCCCGATGTGACGCACTGCGAGTGATGTTCAGCGTAGATGCCTGTTATCACTGAAAAACCATTTAGCCCTACGAAGCACGCACCCTCCGGGAAAACCTCGCTCATACGCTTCCCTTGAGGCAATGAGACACCCTCTATGGTTCGTTCGTCACCCCTAATGATAATGTCGTAGAGGTCATCCACTCCTAAGTACAATTCACTTATCGTACAGTTTTGGTCGTCGCCGTCGTGGTTAGGTGTGTCACTGCGTCCGTTCATCGGAGCACCCATTGATGCAAGTTGTTTAACCACGTCTAAACCTTGCTTGTTCGGCGTTTCACCATCGGGAAGTTCAACATTACCGAGCGACCGCTTGACAATGTTAGGGCTAACACTCTGTTCGTACAAAAACCAACTAGAATCTTCTGCCCTATAACGAATATCCCACCGGCACGCAGGAAACGGTAACTGTTCCGCGATGATTCGAGGGATTCGCACCGGTTTTTGACCGACAACGTGAGGCATTAGTTGCGTGATCGGCGGTTCGTAATTCACCCCTGTCGATCCGCACTCAGGACACGTTGGCATTACGATAGATTCAGATACCTGCATCTCGTTGAATTGCGATCCTGAATACTCGCAATCGTGACACTTGCCGTATCCCGCACCAATTGATACTTCACGATCTTCAATGATGGGCTGTTGAATGAATTTGCCTGTTTTATTACATCGCCTAACACGGTTGCCGTACCATCCGAATACCTGTGCCATCAATCCCTCGTGATAGTTGTACCAAACGTCGTACATATCACGTTCTAGGTAATCTACGACCGCATTGGCTTTTCTAGCACGGGCAATCTCTTGGTCACGGTTAGAATTTGGCCCTACCACAATGTCAGCGTTGGAATCGCCCCACTTCTCTTGCCACATCGTGCAGTAATACTGCATATAGTTGACCGCTTTGATCTTGTTTGGGTCACTAGCTTTAAGTTTGCGGGGGGAATACTGCTGAGTGTAAGGATTGAGGTCAAGTATCTGCTTGCCCTCGATGAATAAGGCGATCAGTTGCCCCGTGGAGATCATCTCCCGCCACGAGGACTCGTTCATCTTGACTAATGTGTTGTACTTCTCACGAATTGCGTCCGTGATGTAATGCTGTGAATACGGGGAATTAGATGAGTCCGTGAGCGATTCTAATGGCTTTCTTGGTGCTAGATTAGCACCTTCGTAGTTTGGTACTTGGGGATCGAGCGGTTGACTCATTAGTTTATTCGTTGCATCTCAAAATCATTGACGTATCGACTATAATTCTGCTCAAATGTCCTTGCCGCCTCACCTTCAGGATCGGACTTACCAGCCTCGCGAGCGTAATGTACCAAACCCTCTTTTACATCCTGTAAATACGCCTCTCTTGCGTGGTCAGTCACTTCTTGGTCAGTGGGGGAATGGGATCGTATCTCGTCCGTGATGGCAGGAACTTTGACCTGTGAGGTTAAGAATCTGTCCATAAGACGAAATTCACGCTCAATGTAAAAATCAGAGCGTGCCTCTAACTTACTCTCGTAAGCAAGTGCCCTCTGTTTCCAAAAATCACGGTCGGCCTCTGCATCTCTGCGAAGCCGTACCGCGTTCCTTAAAGTGGAAAAAAACATTAGTCAAGCAACATCGGCTGAGTGCCACTGCCCATTGATGTCAAGGCTACCAACCCCGCAACCGTGGTCAGATTGAGTACCGCCGCATCCGTGATACCCGCATCCTTAGTCAACGCCGCGTTCATACGGGCTTTGTAGTTCTGATTGTCTGCGTGTACCGATGCCCCGTTGATGAACGCCTGCAACCCTGCAATCGTATCAGCGGCGATAACACCTGCGTTTGTAAGCAATCCAATGTCCTCTGCCCGGTTCATCGAACCACCCACTATTGTTGAAAGAAAAAGTGTGTCTGCGTGTGCCATATTTGTTTTATTTTACCTTAGTTGTTTTCTTTTTAGGGGTAACTTTGATAACGACTTTCTCAGGAATAACCTCTTTGGTAAATGTCTCAATTGCCCAATCGACTTTTACTTTTGGAACTAACCTATCTGCCGACATCAAACGTAATACCTCCACCTCAAACGGTGAAATTGCAGTGCCTGTCTCCATTACCTTAAATGCCTGAAACAATAACTGGTCACGAAAAGCAACCTCTCTTATTGCCTCAAATAACGGATCATCCACCGCCTTTGTGCCGTTCCACGCTTCCGCTACTATGTCGTTTGCCATAAATTACCCCTATCCGTATAACGCGGTCAAAATAAGTCTATATATGTTCAACGAGTTTTGCAACAATATTTTTAATATACGTCGATCACACTCGGACACCGACCCTCAAATGCCTTCCATATCTTCTGATTGCTACCCGCGATCTGATACTCACAATTATACGCAAATCGCCCACTTACCGTCCGCACCTCCGTACTGCGTCCCGTCCATTGTGCCTTGATCAAGGTGAAACTTATCACCAACATACATACCATTATTAGTGTTTTCATATTTTTATCAAAGATTAGCCGAACGCCCCTTCCAAACCGCTTTGGGTTTGGTGGGGGATGAATGCGTTCCTTATTTGTATTATTCTTAAGCGATATGATATACTTAGCTTAAGATGTTGAAAAACTTTGAATATAGAATCTATCCGACAAAACGGCAGGTGAGTATTTTGAACACTCAACTTGAAGAATGTCGCTGGCTCTATAATCAATTTCTCGAACAACGTAAAACTGCTTGGGAAGAACGCCAAGAAAATCTTTCCCTTTTCGGTCAACATAAAGTTTTGACACAGATGAAAAAAGAAAGAGAGTCTTTGAAAGCTGTTCATTCTCAAGTTTTGCAAAATGTCGCAACCCGACTTGATCTTGCAATGAAAGCGTTCTTTCGCCGCGTTAAATCCGGCGAAAAAGCCGGTTATCCGAGATTTAAGGCTCTGCATCGTTATCATTCGATGACCTTTCCGCAAGCACCCGTCGGATGTCGGATTAAAGACGGCAAATTGAATCTGTTTCGTGTTGGTAAAGTCAAAATTAAACTTCATCGGGAAATGGTCGGAAGGGTTAAAACCTGCACGATCAAGCGATCTGCTACTAATAAGTGGTATGCAGTTTTTTCCGTAGAAGTTGAACCCGCTCGATTGCCTGAAAACAATTCGGCTGTCGGGATTGATGTCGGGCTTGAAACTTTTGCTTATCTTTCTACTGATAAACCGATTGAAAATCCGAGGTTTTTCAAGAACGAACAAAAAGACTTGGCTAAGGTTAGCCGAAGACTTAGCAAAGAAACTATTGGAACGCCGACACGGAAGTTTCGCCGTAAGGCGGTCGCTCGTGTTCACGAAAGAATTAAATGGAAACGTCAAAATTTTTGTCATCAGGAAGCAAGGAAACTTGTCAATCAATTCGGTTTTATCTTTGTTGAAGATTTGAACGTCAACCGAATGATACACGATTCTTGTTTTGCTAAAAACATCGGCGATGCGGCTTGGAGTATGTTTTTTGATTTGCTGTCTAGCAAAGCGGAAGAAGCTGGCTACACAACTATCAAAATCAATCCAGCCTACACATCGCAAGATTGTTCGCAATGCGGTCATCGGCAAAAGATGCCGCTTAACATTAGAATTTTTGATTGTTCGTGCTGTCATATAAAAATCAATCGTGATTTTAATGCGTCCTTAAACATTCTCAGACTTGGATTAGAGTCTGTCGGTAATCAATCCGAAGAAGCCACTTCCAAACTTTGTTTGGCGGTGGAGTAATCACCAACCATCGTCTGATCCTACACTCTCCCAATGAGGCCGGTCACGTTCTATCCCCGTCCTTTCCCGTACCTCAGATTCCATTAACGCCCTAGCCATCTCTTGACCATCCGTTAACCCATTCTTGTACGGTGATCTTTTACGCATCTCTGCTATCGTATATGATACAGGCATCGCCGCCTCAAATGTCTCCGATCTAGTCAATGGCGTTGGCTGTGCCGCTTGGAGATGCCTTATAAGCCCCTTAATAACGTCAGCGTGATCGTCATTGACCTTAGACGGTTTCTCAGAGGTCAACCCACTCTCAAGTATCTTGACCTTTACCCACTCCCATCCCTCGATCTGCTCTAACGCAGTCTTCATCCCATTGTCATTGATCGGTAAATGATACTGATCGTCATCTACAATGTAATATAAATTTGGCGATCCTAACCAATACTTGCCATCCTCACCCACATCGTCATCCTTGAACGGATGATGCCGAGTGTAGTCAGGGAGACTTAATGTGTTCCACTGTGCTACCCCATCCGATGACCCGTAATGCTTCACCTTTACAAACGGTAATCCATACCTCTGATTTAACGTTAACATCACACCGGATGCCTCGTGCGACATCTGCCAATGCTTGATGATCCCACCACGCTCACCACTATTTGCCCCAAAATGTTGCCTTAACGGATCGTATTCCTTGAACGGTACGTTCCACTCCGGCGATACCTTTGACCCGTTCGGCATCATATCCCGCCATATTGAGATTGCCTGATCGTCTATTGATGTCGCCGTGAACGTCCTTGACCTATACACAAAATGCCTGTTCGGTAACGGACTGTTCAACGGTGATACCGCTACGAAATCCCACGCAGAATAATGAGGATGTGCCCCATCACTGAACCCTACATCCAACCCTACCGATGCAGTCCAATGTTGCGGAATGTGACGCACACCAAATACCTTCTCAAACTCCGACCACGTTATCACCTGCGTTTCACGGTCATACTGCGATATTACACGACCCTTCTTATCCTCAAATTGATGCTGATACTCCGCTAAAAACGCATCCTTACCCGATAACGCTAAGAATGCCTTAGCATCCTCTATGTTGAAGTAAGGCCACCTCGGTACTGCCGTTTCAATAACCCACCCCGTAGATCCGTCAGGACGCTGCTGTGTGCCTATTACAAGCTCATCGAATGCAGGTACGCCCTTGCCACCACCGATAACTAAGCGTTCAGCCAAGATGTCCGTGGTTCGGTTGACGATCTGTGATACTACCGAGTTCTTTGTGATGAGATTCTGTGCGAAGATCGTCACACCACGATTCTTGTCCATCGCAGGGAATACCGACCGGGCAATGATCCTCTTCTTCTTCTCAATGACCATCAACGAATCATTCAATGAGTCAATATCATCGTTGATAACCAACGTAAATCGCAATGTCCCCTGCCTGCCACCTCGCACGTTACCTAATATACCCCGTGCGGTCATACCCCAACCGCACTCGGTAATAATAGTATCTTGTGTGAATTTAGCCTGAGTGTTCGTGGATGATGACACCTTAGGCTTTGCCATCTTTGGATAGTATTTGGCGAAATGTCCGTTCTCTAGGATAGATTTGATCGAGAATAAATGCTCTTCAGCCAATAGTTGCGAGTCCGATAGGTACAATACAAACCCATTCCCCAGTATGCAACCCTCCGCTATCGCCGCCATCTCCGCCACCGTGGACTTACCGCCACCGCGATTTAATGGTAGTACGATGTTTCTATCTGCCGGTGCTAGTTGCTCGCCACGCTTTCTAGCCTGTAATAATTGCCAAAAATGATCCCAAAACTCACAATGCTCATCTGAAAACGGTGCAGTAAATGAATCAGGTGCTAGAGTGCGTAACCATACTTCCCAACCCTGTGCCTCAAGGTCACGTGGCAAGCTGTTAGACACTATGCCGTGCTGTTGCCGGGCTGTTGCTAATGCTATCGCTGCCGCTGCGTCAATGTCGATCTGAGCCATACGCGAATATTATAACTTACCCGTCAACCTGTTATTCGCCCGTGGAGTGCATCGATCAAACCACGCACGACATCATCATCCTCACTTTCATCAAACTCACGCCGATAATCAGCCAGCCAATTTTGGGGAGTTATATACTTCACTCCCGTTTCTCCTTTTTTGGTTCTGCTTCGTTGTCTAGGTTTCTTTTTCTTTTCTTTTGGCCGGTATTTCAGAACAATATCGGCCATTTTATCCAACACAATCGGCGTTTCTTTTTCATCGCTCATACGGTTAGCTCCTTATAGGTCAGACGCTTTCCGTTTGAAGCGGTGATGAAGCTATCGAGCCTTTCGAGTGTATGAAACTTCAAATAAAATTCTGCCGCCCTTCGATGTTTGAAGAATCGGCCTCTACGCCTGCCGTTAATATCGACCTTTACAATCCAGCCAACCACGGTTTTATCGAGCCTTCGTGCTAATTTAATTTCCGGCATTATTCCCTCCAACCGATTC
>Ga0154020_10003922_pt1 | contig 17787 bp, 17 predicted proteins | sample Klosneuvirus_201_FD_109709 | JGI IMG/M metagenome (GOLD analysis project Ga0154020, IMG submission 109709) | Active sludge microbial communities from wastewater, Klosterneuburg, Austria - Klosneuvirus_20160825_MG | ecosystem: Engineered > WWTP > Aerobic digester > Activated sludge | place...
AGTTTTCAATTCAGCCATAGTCTTCTGTACTAGTTCAGCCACTTCAAGCGCATTAGAGCCCGGCATCTGGTAAACAACAATCGTACTGGCTGCTTTACTATTCAGGCGACTGAATGAATTATAGTTTTCCATGCCTAATTCAAGGCGACCGATATCTTTCAAACGAATGATGGAACCCTTCTCATCGGATTTCACAATGATGTTACCGAATTCCTCTTCTGTTACTAAACGCTCTTGCAATAAAACGCTATACGTATACTCAACGCCTTTCGGGGTAGGAGGTGCTCCAAACTTTCCTCCGGGTGAAATGGCATTTTGTTTCTTCACGGCATTCATCACATCCGTTACCGTGAGATTCAATTTTGTCAGCTGATCCGGATGCAGCCACACGCGCATGGCGTAATCGGCTCCTCCAAAGAGAATCACATCACCCACACCTTTCAAACGTTTTAACTGATCAACAATATTAATGTTGGCGTAGTTGTTCAGGAACAACCCATCGTACGTGGCCTTGGGCGATGACAGTGAAACCAGCATCATCGGAAACACCATTGATTTTTTGGTGGTTACCCCGAAGGCCTTTACTTCATTCGGCATTTTAGCGCTGGACTGCGACACGCGATTTTGGGTAAGCATGTTCGCGTTGTCCAGGTCAACACCTACTTCGAAAGAAACTTGCAATGTCAACGAGCCATCAGCCGCGTTGATGGATTTCATGTACAGCATTTCCTCCACACCGTTCACCTGCTGTTCGATCGGTGTCGCTACGGCCTGCTCTACGTTCACCGCGTTGGCTCCGTTGAATGAGGTAGTAACCTGCACCATAGGCGGTGTAATTTCAGGATACTTGGAAATCGGTATACTTCTTAACGTGATCAATCCCATGAGAACCATGAGGATGGAAATTACCATCGCAACAATTGGCCTTCGGATAAAAAATTCACTCATAGCAGTAGTAGATTATTAAATAGTAGAATGAATTATTGTTTCTGCGTATCTGGCCATTTCTGTTCAACCACTTCAATTTTAGAATTGGGTGTAAGGCTGGCTGTTCCAATCACCGCTACCCGATCACCCGCCTTTAATCCTTTTGTAATAATCCAGGCGTCACCAATTTTTTGTCCGGCTTCTACCATAGTAACCTTTAATGTACTGGAGTCAGACACCGTAAATACCTGCGAAAGACTTTGTAATTGAAAAACCGCCCGCTGTGGAATCATTACCGCGTTCGGTAATGTACTTAGCAATACGCGTGCTTTAACAAACAAACCTGGACGCAATAAACCGGTGGGATTGGAGAAGAGGGCTTCAATGGTTAAGGTACCAGTCTTAGGATCAATTTCTCGATCAGCAAAATTAACCTCCCCTTTTTGGGGATAGATAGAATCATCAGCCAGAATCAATTGGACATTTTTCTTCGCAGCGTCTAGCTCTTCCTTCGACATTTGAGCAATGCGCAAGTACTCGCGTTCACTGATCTGAAAACGAACCCGTACGGAGCCAACACTGGAAATGGTTGCCAGCACAGAAGAGGTGCCAGCCCTACTTACGTAATCACCAACCCTCACATTCGATGTACCAATAACTCCCTCGAAGGGTGCGTACACGTGTGCGTAGCCTAATTCAATACGCGCATTTTTGAGAGAAGCTTCAGATGCCTTTACCTGTGACTGTGCGGCTTCAAAAGAGGCGATAGCATTATCAAGATCTTTCTTACTCAAAGCATTGAGTTCGGTAAGGGGTTTTACGCGGCTGAGTTCATTGTCGGCACGGACCAACTCGGTTTTTGCTCGAGCCAAATTGCTGGCTTCCCCATCAACGCGGGTTTGATATTGAGAATCATCTATAACATAGAGCAGATCACCTTTTTTAACCCGCGATCCTTCTTTAAAATTCATAGCTGTTACCCATCCTTCCACACGTGCCCGAATGTCCACATCAGATTGGCCATATACCTGGGCTACAAAATCCTCATAAAGTGGAACATCGTTCTGTATAGCCTTCACTACATTTACTTTAACCGGGGGCAAAACGGCTGTTTCCGTTTTCTTTCCACAGGCCGAAACCGCGAGGCCCAACAGTAGAATAAGTCCACTTTTTTGAAGGCTAACGGTCATTAGATGAAGTTTCATAGGATGAATTTTAAGCCCGCAAGATAGGGGAAAACCAAGTAGTGAACTGTGAAATAGTTATATAATTAACACGATTTAAATCTGTGTTATTTCTGTTGTTGAGTCAGATATCCAAATTAATGATTGTTGCGTTTTGATGGGATTTAAAAAATGGCTTATTTCGAGTACTTTAATATTAAAAGCTATGAAATTTATTTTGACTATCTTAATCAGTATAATGTCTGTAGGGTTGTTCGCTCAGGGTACACCCACCAAACCATCTACTTCTAATTGTTATAAGGAATGGTACACCCTCTTTAAAGAACGAGGCACAAACCCAGTGGCAGATGGTACACAGGATGTTGTCATTTCAATAAAAGGAAGTGATGCTTATTCCGAGTGTTTCATGGGAAAAATAGAGGTGAAGGATGGGAAGATGGCAGGCAAACTTCAAATTCAAAAAATTGATGGTAGCTTTGGCGAGTTTGATAAAAAAGCAACTGCCTTTTATACAAATGAATCCGGGCAGGTAAAAGATGAATTAAGAGGCATAAATAACGGGATGAGCGAAGCTTTTACTTCCACCGATGGCGAAGTGGTTCGTTTATTTTTCTATAAGTCATTGGCAGATAAACCAAGGGCAAATAAGAAGGCTCCTTCACCCTCTCAGCTTATTAAAAACTAATCGTTTAGAAAATTAATTTTATAAAGGCCGGCTTCGGCCTTTTTTTATGCTTTATAGAATTTCTTATGTTTGATCAGCAAGCCAGGATCATGTTATCAAATGATAATTATCAGTAAACAATTATAATATTGATCGCATCTTGCCAATTGAAATTATAAATTCGACCGAAGTCAAATACTTATTTTGATATGACTAATGCCATATACCTAACCACCACCGAACCCTATTCTGGCAAATCGATAATTGCCCTGGGTCTGATGAATCTATTAGTTTCCAAAACAGAAAAGGTAGCCTACTTCAAGCCCATCATCAGTAGCGAAGGATCAGAGAAAGATGGTCACCTGGAAACCATTGCCGCTTATTTTAAACTGAACACCGCTTATGAGGAGATGTTCGTTTTTACCCGAAGCGAGGTAATAAAACACATTAATGCCGGCAATGAATCGTATATCATTGATACGATTATTGATCGATTCAAAAATCTTCAGGAACGGTATGACTTTGTGGTGATTGAGGGCACCGACTTTATGGGCGGTGGTACCAATGTGGAATTTAACGGAAATATTTCGATAGCCAAGAATCTCGGAATTCCCACCGCCATTATTGTAAAAGGAGAAGACAAGTCAGTTCAGGAAATTGTGGACACAGCACTCTCTACCACTAAAAGTTTTACAGACGAAGGTGTGCAGGTACTTACCGTTATCGCGAATAAGATTGATATTGAAGATGATGAAGCCATTCGTCATCAACTTACCAAAGCCTTGCCCAAGGATATTATCGTCACGTCAATCCCTCGTAATAAAGATCTGGGAAACCCTACCATGAAAGAGATCTTTGAATCGGTGGGCGGAAGAATTCTGGTTGGCGAAAACCTGTTGGGCAATCAGGTGGATACATCGATTGTGGGTGCCATGCAACTTCGTAATTGTCTTACGCGACTACAAAAAAATACACTGATCGTTACTCCGGGAGACCGAGGCGACATAATTATTGGTGCATTGGTGGCGAACATCTCCAAGAACTTCGAAAGGATAGCTGGCATTATTTTGACCGGAGGCCTTGAACCAGAACCCACCATCCTGAAATTGATTGAGGGGTTAGATACAGTAGTACCTATTATTCTTGTAGAGACCGGCACATTTAAAACAGTTACGCATGTAGCAAACACACAATCCAGAATTTCGCCTGATAACAAAGAGAAAATTGCCCTCGCCATTGGTTTGTTTGATAAATACCTGGATGTAAAAGCGCTTGAACGGAAAATAATTTCTTTCAGAACCCCGAACATTACGCCTCGCATGTTTCAATATCAAATTGTTAAGCGAGCGAAAGAACAAAAGAAGCATATCGTATTGCCCGAAGGCGATGATGATCGCATTTTGCAGGCAGCTGATGCACTACTAAAACAAAACATTGTTGATCTAACCATCCTGGGTAATCCGGAAACGATCCACGTGGCATTGAAGCGATTGAATCTTACACTCGATTTAAATAAGGTTAAGATTATCAATCCAGCAACTTCAGATCGCTATCCGGATTATGTAAACACACTTTATGAGTTACGGAAGAGTAAGAATATTTCTATAGAGATGGCGCGCGATCTTATGTTGGATGTTTCTTATTTCGGTACGATGATGGTGTATAAAGGAGAAGCCGATGGTATGGTTTCGGGGGCAGCTCACACCACCCAACATACTATTCGCCCGGCTTTACAATTTGTAAAAACAAAGCCGGGTGTTTCTACGGTGTCTTCTGTTTTCTTCATGTGTTTGCCCAAGCGTGTTTCGGTGTTTGGTGATTGTGCGGTAAATCCTAATCCTACGTCCGAGCAATTAGCAGATATTGCTATCTCTTCTGCTGATACAAGCAAGATGTTTGGCATTGAACCCAAAGTAGCGATGCTCTCTTATTCATCGGGCTCCTCGGGTGAAGGCGAAGATGTAGATAAGGTGCGTAAGGCTACCGAGTTGGTGAAACAGCGAAGACCTGATTTGAAAGTAGAGGGTCCCATACAATATGATGCCGCGGTAGATCCGGAAGTTGGAAAGAAAAAAATGCCAAACTCCAAAGTGGCTGGTCAGGCCAGTGTGTTAATTTTTCCTGATCTCAATACTGGAAATAATACCTACAAAGCAGTTCAACGCGAAACAGGTGCGTTGGCCATTGGCCCCATGTTACAAGGGTTGAACAAACCAGTCAACGATCTAAGTCGTGGTTGTACGGTTGATGATATTTTTAATACGGTGGTGATTACCGCTATACAGGCGCAACAATAAATTTTAAAAATGAAATCTCCATGCACTACGAGCACCCAAAGGCATATCAATAGGTTTAGGGATTCCATGTGTCCACTAAAAAACAATTATTAACACATGAATGTATTTGTAATTAACTCCGGAAGTAGTTCGCTCAAGTATCAACTAATACAAATGCCGGATGCAAACGTGGTATGCAGTGGCTTAATCGACAGGATTGGTTTGGAAGGTTCTACCATCGAACATAAAACGTATTTAGGGGGAGTTGAAAAAATAATAAAGAAAGCGTTGCCGATCGCCAATCACGAAGTGGGACTGAAAGAAACGGCTCTATTGCTTACGGATGATTCAATAGGAGTAATCAAAGATCCGAATGAAATTGAAATCGTAGGTCATCGGGTTGTGCATGGGGGAGAAGAATTTTCAAGTACCATGATTATTACGGAAGAAGTGAAAGCAAAAATAAAAGCACTCTTTTCATTGGCACCGCTGCATAATCCACCCAACTATTTAGGAATTGAAGTAGCAGAAAAAATATTTGCACACGCCAAACAGGTTGCGGTGTTCGATACGGCTTTTCAACAAACCATGCCCCCGGTAGCCTACCGCATTGCAATACCAAACAAATTTTATTTGGAAAATAAAATCCGTAATTATGGATTTCATGGAACCAGCCATAAGTATGTATCGGAACATGCTTCCGAGTATTTGAAAAAGAAAGACGCTCGTATTATCACGATTCACCTTGGTAATGGCTGCAGCATGACAGCCGTAAAGAATGGAAAATGTATAGACACGAGTATGGGCTTCGGGCCAATGAATGGATTGATTATGGGAACCCGAACGGGTGACATTGATCAATCGGTTATTTTTTACTTAGTGAACCACTTAGGTTATTCGCTCAATGAAGTGAATACTATTTTAAATAAAAAGAGTGGTATGCTGGGCCTTACCGGAAATAGCGACATGCGTGACGTTCAGGCTGATTACAACAACGGTAATAAACAAGCAATCCTTGCCTACGAAATGTACGCGTATCATATTAAGAAATATATTGGATCTTTTATGGCGGTGCTTAATGGTGTTGATGCGTTGGTGTTTACAGCTGGAGTTGGCGAAAACGATGCGCTCACGAGAAAACTTTCTACGCAAGGCCTGGATACTTTCGGTATTCATTTAGATGAAAAGAAAAACAATACCCGAAGCAAAGTCATACGCGAAATCAATCAAGAGCAATCGGCTGTTAAAATATTAGTTATCCCTACCAATGAAGAATTAGAGATTGCCAGGCAGTGTTATGCCTTACTGGCGTGATGGAGATTAATTTGAAATCTTAAACATCGAAATCCAATTACCACTAAAAACATGAATTTCTTTATTCGGTTTGCTATCTGTGAATTGATTTTCTCTAAAACGCTTCGAATATTTGTTGGCGAAGCGCGACTTCGTACATTCGGTTTCAAACAAAGTTGATTACTTCGATTTATGTCAGACTCAAGTCTATCCAAAACCGCTAACCTAAGTATAATTCTTGTAGTGGCCACGGCTACGCTTATCTTCTTTAAAGATTTACTTAAGCCCTTGGCTGTTGCGCTTATAATCTGGTACATTATAAGAGCGTTACAAAATTTTATTGGAAGCATAAAAGTAAAAGGCCGCGCTTCACCTCGCTGGTTGAGCGGAACCTTAAGTGTTGTATTCATATACTTGATTCTTCAGGTAACTATAAATTTAATTGTTCAAAACCTCACTCAGATTTTATCGAATTACAAGACCTATCAAGATACCTTTGAAATCTTTTTTCAGAATGCGAGTAACTTTATTGGCATTGCTGATTTAGAAGAACGACTGATGGGAAGTTTGGAAGGGATTAATCTGCAAGCTTATCTTAATGGAGTACTAACCAGCTTAACCTCTATTTTAAGTAATCTGATTATTGTATTGATCTACCTTGTTTTCTTACTTCTGGAAGAAGTTTCACTTAAGCAAAAAATAAAAAAACTTTTTAGCAAGGAGAGTTCATTGGCGCGGTTTCAGGAAATCAGCCAGCAGGTGCTTACTTCTACTAATAAGTATATAACTCTTAAAACCTATGTGAGTTTGTTAACCGGAGTATTGAGCTATGTTGTTCTTATTATTATTGGTGTTGACTACGCTTTTCTCTGGGCGTTTCTTATCTTCTTGTTCAATTACATTCCGTATATCGGTTCATTGATTGCGACCGTATTGCCAGCCATTTTTGCTATTCTACAGTTTGGATCGTTCTGGCCATTTTTATGGGTGTTTGTTTTTGTTGAAGCCGTCCAACTTGTGGTTGGTAATTATATAGAGCCAAAGATTATGGGTAAGTCACTCAATTTAAGTCCGCTGGTGGTGGTGATTACACTTTCGCTTTGGGGTTATCTGTGGGGTATTTTAGGAATGGTTATTTCGGTACCGATTACTTCTATTATGCTGATTGTGTTAGCACAATTTCCCAGCACGCGAAACATCTCCATTATACTTTCTGAAAATGGCGAGATTGATGATTTGGTTGTTAAGAATTTGCCCCCTGAGGAAAATTAAAGAATAGAGTTGCTCCTAATACGATTTGACATGCTCGTCCGCGATAAAGTCAAAGGGTAGGGGGTGACTAATCTTTATTGTCATTCTGGGTGAGTGCCTGACTTTATAAATTTTACCCAAACTATGTAATAGAAACTGCTATTGATAGTTGACGAATGAAAATCAACGACTTATAGAACAAAATTAAAAACCAAGCTGGTGATTTTCATGGTCAGGGTTTAACCTTATCTCCACCGAGACCTGGAATCGTATGAAGGGAAATTATTCACCATTCTTCACACATCGAAATCCGACATGATCCAGGCCTGAATCGTAGGAAGTACCCTGTCTGCCACTGGGTTTGTAATTAGAACAATATTGATTGCTGCAAAGGAAAGATCCGCCTTTGGAAACATGTTTAATGGCGTATGGATCTTCCGGATCAGATGTAGCGGCAGGACCAACCGGATTATTATCTATTTTATTTTGCTTTGCTGACTTTGGTGCAACGCCATACCAATCTGTACACAGTTCCCAAACATTACCGGTCATATCAAAAAGTCCGTAACCATTGGGTGGAAATGATTTTACCGGAGCGGTTCCAACAAAGCCATCATCGCCTGAATTGTTGTTAGGAAAGGAACCTTGAAAATAATTGGCCAGATATTTACCCTGCGGACTCAACTCATCGCCCCAGGAAAATGCTTTGGCATCAAGGCCACCGCGTGCAGCAAATTCATACTGTGCTTCGGTAGGTAAGCTCTTACCTGCCCAAGTTGCGTAGGCAAGTGCATCTTCATAGGCAATTTGAACTACTGGGTGATTGTCTTTTCCTTCAAGGCTACTGCCGGGTCCTTGCGGATGTTGCCAATTGGCGCCTATTACCCAACGCCACCATTGCGTGTAATCATTCAACGCTACCACACCCGGTGGTGGTGTAAAGACAAGTGAACCAGGTTGTAGTACTTCATCAGGCGGTTTAGGGGTACCAGGAGGAGCCTGTTTTTTTATTTCCTCCCAATCAATGGGTCGCTCAGCCACCGTTACGTATTTGGTTTCTTCTACAAACTTTCTGAATTGCTTGTTGGTTACTTCCGTTTCATCTATCCAAAATGCATCAACCTTTACTTTGTGAGGTATCATTTCTACCTCAGCACAATTTTCCCCCGAACAACCCATCATAAACTCACCCCCCGCAATCCAGATCATGCCTTGTGGTTTGTCAGTAGATGAGTTTGCTTCTACGCGTTGGTGGGAGTTATTTTGTTGACAGGAAAAGAGTCCGTTCAGTAGAATGAAGATTATGAAAAGTGATTTAAGGCTCATGTTCGAAAAGTTACAGGCATTTTAGTTACGCAACATTTAATCTTTTTTCCTAAACACTTCTTTCCAATCATTCATCATATCCACAACAACCCAGTTATATTTTCCGGCATCATCTAAACCTTTGTTCAACTGACCAATGGCAGACTGGCGATCGTAGGCTACTTCACGAATGGAATCTGTATGGTGGATGATCATTCCAAATCGAGGACCATTACCTGTACTCGTATATTGCAACATTGCATAGTCTCCATCTGAATTGCCAGCCGTAAACACGGGACGTTTTCCAATATGTTGTTGTATGGCTACTGGCTTTCCTTCTTTATCGTCAATGAAATTAAGTTCAGGGAGCTTGATGAGTTCACCTTTTCCATCCACTACCTCGTATTTCACTTTGCCAGAACTACCCACCACCTGATCTTTTGGAATACCATATACCTCTGATGTCCAAGGTCGCATAAAATCAATACCTCCTCCTGAAACGATAAACGTTTTATATCCATTTTCGCGGAGGTATTCTAAAAGCTCGACCATCGGTCGATAGACCATGTCTTTGTACAGTAATCCTGTTTTAGGATGTTTAGCTGTATTGATCCAGTCTTTTACAACTTGATCAAACTCGCCTACAGAGATGCCTGCATGAGTCGCCATTACAATCTCAAGTAAAGCATGCTCTCCACCTGCCATTACAGTTTTCATATCTCCCTCCAATAGTGCTTTGAAAGGCTGCCTGGTTTTCCATTCTGGATGTTTAGGTGCCAGTGCTTTTACCCGATCAATCGCGAATGCCAACTGAAAATACATGGGTTGTTCGCTCCATAGAGTTCCATCATTATCAAAGCAAGCAATTCGATCTGCAGCGGGAATAAATTTCGCATTTCCTTCTTTCGTTGAATTTTTTACAAACTCAACAATGCTTGATTTAGTTTGGCCACTGTTCCAGGATGGTAAGGGATCAGACTTTACACCATTTTTTACATCGGCAATAGTTCCTTCAACCTTTGTTTCTGTTTTTTGATTGCATGAAAACAAAAACACACAATATATAGCTAGCATGACTAGCGATTTAATAGTGTATTTCATGAATTTTGATTTAAAATAATTAGAAGATATAAAAAAAAATCAGGGCATTTTAAAATGCCCTGATTTTTAAGATCTAGTTTAATTTTTTTTAGGCTGTAAAGGAGGCAATACTACTCCTTTTTCTTTCATCAATTCTTTAGCTTGTTGCAGGGTACGGAACCTAGTAATGCTCATTGGACCTGAATAGGATTCACTTTGAAGTTTTCTTGGTGGATAATCAATATAACTTTGCATTAGTTCCTGTTGGGCTTTTGTAAAAAGGATCATAGTCCAGGTTTTCTCTGTAAAGCTATTCATAAACAAATCATAACGTTCCTGTGGGTCTTGCCATAGATCGTAAACAGCCGGTACTGTAGCTACATAAGCTTCGTTACCTCTCCATCCCAATTGTTGTCCAGGCATATCACTTCCTGCCATGGCACCATTATCACCCCGTGTATTGTAAACTGCTTTCCATTTACCAGTTCTTACAGCACCAGGAGCAAGTTCAATTTCTGTAAAATAAAACCAATTTTCACGTAGCGGTTTACCTTCGTTGAAGAGAATGTTCGACATATCGTAGCTATCAAATATCATTGGTACACCTTCTCTATCTTTTGTTGGTAATTTAATACCTGCAAGACTTGCAAAGGTTGCCATGTAATCTAAACCACCTACAATATCATGATTATCGCTACCTGCTTTAATCTGCCCAGGCCACCACGCTAAAGCAGGTACACGGCTACCGGCTTCCCGGTCGGTACCTTTAGTTCCTCTAAATGGAGAATAACCTGCATCGGGATGCACATCTTGCCATGCACCATTATCAACAGTGTAAACTACAATCGTATTTTCATGAATATTTAATTCACGAAGTTTATCCATAATACGGCCTACATTGTAATCCATTTCCATAACGGCATCAGCATAATCACTTTTGGCAGGTGATTTTCCTTTAAAAGTTTTGCTTGGCAAGTTTGGCTGGTGGTTTTTGGCAAAGTTGACACTCATAAAGAAAGGATCTTTCCCTTTAGCATAACCTTCTAATCGACCAAGAACCTTATCGGTCATCATCATATCCAATTCTGCAATATTCTGTTCTGTTACTTTCGATGCTTCTCGTACAGGTTTCCCTGCCTCTCCTTCAAGCACTCCTTTAGTTACTTTATTAAAGAAAGCTAACATTTCAGGGCTCATATCTGGATTCCAAGATTCAAAAGGATAGGTATATGCATTTAAATGGTACAGCACTACACTTTCCATAACATCGTAACCTTGTGGGCAATAGGCATCGCATAATCAGCCTCGCCTAAATGCCATTTTCCAGAAAAATAAGTTTTGTATCCTCCTTGTTTCAATATAGAAGCAAGTGTCCATTCAGCAGCAGGAAGTCCACCACCTTGTCCTTGAAATGCTACTGTAGTCATACCGCTTCTATTAGGAATTCTACCTGTTTGCATGGCAGCTCTTCCGGGCGTGCAACTAGGTTTGTACTGCGAACATGACATAACACTGGTGAGAAATTGTTTGCATGGCAGCTCTTCCGGGCGTGCAACTAGGTTGGCCATAAAATGACCAGAATTGCATTCCTTCGTTGGCCATCTTATCAAGGTTGGGTGTTGGCATTCCACGGCCTACACCGCCACCATACACGCCCAGGTCTCCCCAACCGGTATCATCGGAGACGAGCATAATAATATTTGGCTTTTGTGGTCGTTGCTTTTTTTGCTGTCCGTTCACTGTTGCCAGCGAAAAGCAAAATAAAGCGGTAAGCATTATTGATGCTAATTTCAAGTTTCTCATAGTTAAAATAGGATTACGATTAAAAATTTAAAGGTTGATTTTGTAATTCACAAGATAATTCAAATATCTAAACCAATGTAAGGATTGTAGCGTAAAGATAATAGCTTAATCTGGGGTCACTCGTTAAATATATGTTAACATTGATTTGATAGGATGAAAGGGTTGATGGATTCCGTTAGTGACCTGGTATAGAAGGTATTCTTAAAATGTTTTTCCTATCCCAAAACCAAGCACCCAGGTGTTATAGGCATTGATTTTAAAATCAGCCATTAAGCTGAACGAGAGTTCCCATTCATCAGGTAACTCCCATCCACAACTAGGCCCAAAGTACCTTCTGGTGCAAACTCAGCACCACCGCCAGCAATGAGTGCAAGATGCCGGGCCGCTTTATAGCTGGTTACAAATGCTGTGGCTACCGGATAGCTACGTTTCTTAGTGATGCCTTCTTTCTCTTCATAGGCGAAGTCCTGAATCACTATATCTGAGTGAACGCCCAATCCCCACTTTTGGGAGATGCGCAAATCATAATCTAACCCCCAACTGGGTAATACTTGCCAAACCTTGTCACCCTTGTCGTTGATGCCATCGGGCAGGTGGGTATGGCTAATGGCAAGTGTCAGTTTATTTCGATTTGTTGGTTTTTCTTCGATAGATTCTTCTTGCGCTACTCCATACCCGGGTAAGCACAAGATGAAAAACAAAGTCCCGAAGTAGGAACAAAATTTTTCTAAGGTCTTATATGCGGTCATACTTTATTACGGTTGTTTTATGAGACTCAGAATTTATTCTAGTGATATTTGGGTTTGGAGGTAAAAATTTCAATTGCTGATTTTATTGAAACGATATTATTTATTGAGGAAGATAAGAAACCTAAAGTTATAAATATCCAAATTTCTATAATCTGGTAACTTCAAAAAGTCTCAGAAGCTGCGAGATAAAACCCGCTTGACTTATCACCAAACCCAAAGTCGATAGCCAGATTAGTTCTCGACTGCTTATCGACCATTACTCGTAGGCCCATGCCATAACCTGGCTTAACTGATTCGAAGAGTTTTAAGGATTGCGTTGGATTACTTGCCGTGGTTGCATTAACAAATAATACTCCACCTAATATGCCACCGCACTTTGAAAGAGGAAAGCGATATTCTGTTTCACCATAAACCATGCTGTTCCCTCTAAAGCGTCCTTGGGTATAACCCCGTGCACTGCGGCCCCGTTGGTCATAAGCAGTAGCGGGTAAAATCATATAAGGGAATTGGCCTTCCGGAGCAAAATTTCCCAGAAACCAAAATCCAATAATGTGCCTTGGATCTTTTTTTGATACACTATGGAAACTCCGCCATTCACCATTAAAAAAATTACCATTGGTTTCGCTTCCAAGAAGTTTCAATGAGCTCCTATAGCTCACTAATATGTAATACCCCTTGGTTGCATTAATCATGTTGTCGCGCGAGTCGTAAACAAAATTGATAGCCAATGCTGAACTTAAATAACTAGTTGTGCTGAACCCGAAATTTGTATTATACACATAGTGACTGGTCAGCAGTGAGTCCCCGGGATTGAGCCTTAGTTTTTGATCATCTATTTTAGAATAGGAATCAAAATTGTACCCTACTCCCAGGTAAAGATTTTTTTTTAATTTAAATGATACCGACTGATAGAAGCGGGCAAAATTAAATTCCATGGGTTGCGCGAGTGAATCATTATTTGCTTCAACACCACCCAAACTATATTGATAATCGAGTATTCCCCCTTCCGGGGAGTTTGTTCCTAACCCATACGTAGGTTGCGAGAAAATCTGGTAGCGCCAGTCTCCACTATAGAAGATTCTGTTGTTCTTACTATAAATATTATTCTTCATTAAGAAGAGAACTTGATTTTTTGTTGTGTACTGCGCGCTTCCAGAAATGGCAGAATAAAGAGTTTGGTCACCATACATCTTAAAAGCATATTGTCCTCCCACGCCAACCATAAAACCAATGGCTGGGTTTGATCCTATAATCGGAAGCAACAATAAAGAACCTGTGCTTTCCTTTTTAACCTTAGCCGGTAAATGCCAGGCAGCCCGGATCACATCTCCTAATTCTTTTTGCTCACAGGTATCAATTTTAACGACTAACGTATTTTGTCCATACCCCGAATAGGATATAAAATAAAAGCTAAAAAAAACCAGTATAGCTGTCTGAGTAATTCGTTTCATGCAAGGGTTATTCAACGCTTATAATCTTGGTTCGGATTTCAGTAACTAGTGAAGTAAGCGCACTGAGTGTTTGTTTATTTATTTGTGGATCAGCCTGAGTATCATCCGGTATATCCTGATAGATTCCAATCAGGTCGCGAAGGGCTGTATCATAAAAAGGATAATTTGGATTTCGTTGAGGGTCGAGTGGATCACTAGTGCTGCGTAAAAAATTGTAGATGATTTCTATATTACTCTGTTGCGAAAGTATATTCCTTTGAAGTAAGTCCTTTGTTTCCTGTTCATCAGGTGACAGAATTTCAGGAAAAGTGGGAAGAATGGATAACGCCAGATGAAGATTTTCAATTTGATAAGTCGCCATCATAATGCCCGCGAGCCGTTCGTGCTTCGTTTCAAGATCTTCGGTTGTGAGCTTAAATAATTGTGTGGCTATGGATTTAATCGAATCGTAGTTTTCTAAATTTTTATTGTAACGGGTTGCCAAATTATCAACCGGGAGCTTTTCAACCCCAAGCGCTTTACTCAACCCAGCTACGGCCTTAATATAATTTACAGAAACGTCAGTTGTTTTGGTGAGAACACTATAATACAGGTCGGCCATATATACCCCCGCATTGGCTGCCATTTGTGTGTCCAAATGATAATTAAAAACTTTATTAGGATCATTGGGTAAGGTAGCGTCAAACAACATGAGGCCGGGCGCCAACTCATCAAACTTCGACATTCGGTTGGCTAAGTAGATATGAAAAATATCGCGTTCTGCACTATAAACAACCGAAGCCGAACTCTTATTTTCCTGTTTGGGCTGGCATGATACTAGTAATAAGATAAGCGAAAAGAACGCGCCTGTTTTTTTCATGGTGTAACGATCATTGAGAAACTTCGGATATACGCAACTCATAAAATTATAACATTCTTGTCTTACTTCAATAAATTGATTTAAAGGGAGGTTGCGTGAGTTTTTATGGATGTTGCAAAAGGTAGGATAGCTTCTCGCCAGGAATAGGTTACGCTCAATCTGAATAGTAGCACTTTACCCAGCTTTATTTCATTGTATTCAAATTTGATAGATTTGCACCTATCTATTTTCAATTTTTTTTTGAAAAATGCATCAACTTTTAAAGCGATTTAATTTTATACTGGGGCTTCTTTTTAGCTTGTTCGCACAAACTACTTGTGCACAAGATGATCAAATTTGGCTGGAGTACATGCTCAATTATCCTTTCGCAAACTCTTTCAATCTCGAAAATGCAATAGTATACAGTACGAATCTTTCCGCAGATAAATGGCGATCATTAGGGTATACGGCAACGGTCCAATACTCCTTGAATCAACATTTTGAATTGCAAAGTGCGATAGGTTTCAGTTATACAAACCAAACTCAAACGTATAACACGATAGAATTGCGCCCGATGCTTGGTACGAAAATATATTTTACGCCTAATAAGCGGATTCAAACCAGACTGCTTGTTCGATATGAGATGCGGAACTTAGAAGATCTGGAAACTCAGGATTGGGGCACTACGTGGAGGCCACGATTGCGTGCTGAGACCCTTACGCCCATTAATCGAAATTCAATTCATAAAGATAAGGTTTGGTACGCCATTCTGGATTTTGAATACCTTTACACCAGTTCGGATGTGCAGGAGCGCTTTGCCAATCGCTCGCGCCTACGAATGGGTATCGGCTATCGGCTTAACTACAATTCTCGTTTTGAATTCGTATATATGATTCAAAACTCACGGAACCAGATTGAAGATAATTTTTATAAGGTTGATAATATTTTCCGCTTTCGGTTAAAGCACTATTTGCGGAAGACAGTACCGTCTAAAGCCGATGGTGGGGTGGAGTAAGATTTCTCTTCCTGACTTAATATCATGGATTTTTCTCTATAGATTAATTCTCAAATACTTACATTTGCACTCTTATTTTACTAATTAATTAAAATTACGTCAACCATGAAAAAACTACTGTTAACTACATTGGCCATTGCCGTGATGGCAACTTGTTCATTGGCCCAAACCAACAAGGAAGAAGTGGATCTTATCCAAGCCACCCTGGGGATGGAAAAGAAAGCTGCTTTTGCTGAATTTATAAAATTAGAAGGTGCTCAAAGTGATGCCTTTTGGAAATTATATGATGAGTATGAAGTGAAAAGAAAGGATTTGGGTAAAAAGCGTATTGAACTATTACAAAAATACGCAGCGCAGTACGAAACGATTAGTGATGAAGAAACTGCACAAATTTTAAAGGAAACTATCGCATTAGGTAAAAGCACGGACAACCTCGTGGCCACTTACGCCAAAAAAATGCAAAAACCGGCTGGGGTGAAGGCCGCAACCCAGTTTTTCCAGTTGGAGTCGTATATTTTGAGTGTTGTTCGAGCTAGCATTTTGGAGAGCATTCCATTTATTGGGGAATTTGATAAATAGTAATTTGTTCATTCCGTAAAATATCGCGGCCCTCGGGCCGCGATATTTGTTTTATGGGTATTTGGAACGGTACCATAAAGGCTATGGAATACCTTTGTTTAGAACTACTATATTTGTAAGAAAATAAGTTAAATCTGACTTTATGAAAAAAGAATACATTGTTACGGGACTAATGATCCTTATAGCCTTAGGTGCCTGGGCGCAACCTACCATTACCCTCATGACTTTTGAGAGCTATACATTCGCGGATAAGTTTGACACAGAATACGGTACAGGAAAAATCGAGGATGGCTTCCAATGGGGTGGTGGTTTGGAATTTGGCTTCTCGGAAAATGCGGCTATGGAATTAATCTATCAAAATCTTAAGACCCAGGTTACCTATCAGGGTTTTGATAAAAAGTATAGTGGCAATGTTGGGGTCAATTATATGATGTTGGGAGGCACTCGCTATGCGCCCTTGAATGATAGGATAGCTGGTTTTGGTACATTCGATTTAGGAGCAGCCTGGTCTAATCCAGACACTTCGCTTGATTCGGAAAGTGTAACCAAGTTTGCTATTGGGGGCCGTTTAGGACTCCGTATTACTGCATCCGATAAGGTTAGCTTACGATTACATACCCAATTACTTTCGCCCGTTCAGTGGGCAGGCGGTGGATTTTATTTCGGGACCGGTGGTGGAGGGGCAGGCGTTTCTACAGGTTCTACCATCTATCAGTTTAACCTGGGGGGTAGCGTAAACATTCGATTAAAATAAAAAGTTAAAATCAAAATATAATAACTATGAAAAATCTATTAATTCTATTTGTACTTCTCAGCATGGCTGCCTGCAGTTCAATTCAGGTTAGTTACGACTATGATAAGAGTGCGGACTTTACAAAATATAAAACCTACGACTACACCGAAGAGACTAAATCATTAGGGGGGAGTAGTGGGCAATTAATCAAACAAAGACTTTTGTCTTCGGTAGATCAGGAGATGGCCTCCAGAGGGTATACAAAATCGGAAGGAGATGCCGACCTGCTCGTTGAACTTCATATTAAGACAGAGCAAAAACAAACTGCTACCGCCTATAATACGGGTGGTTATGGCTATTACCGCTATGGCGGAATGGGCATGGGCACTACCACCATCAATTATGACGACTACACAGACGGAACGTTATTTATTGACGTAGTAGATAAATCAGCTGACAAAATGATCTGGCAAGGAAGAGGCACTAAAACGCTATCGGAAAACGCATCGCCACAAAAGACAGATAGCAATATCGCCTATGCGGTAAAAACGATTTTCTCTAACTATCCGGTTAAACCCACAGCTAAATAATTTTAGAATCTTATTTAAGTTTTATGAAAATGAGAATTCTTTTTATTCC
>Ga0154020_10003923_pt1 | contig 17785 bp, 15 predicted proteins | sample Klosneuvirus_201_FD_109709 | JGI IMG/M metagenome (GOLD analysis project Ga0154020, IMG submission 109709) | Active sludge microbial communities from wastewater, Klosterneuburg, Austria - Klosneuvirus_20160825_MG | ecosystem: Engineered > WWTP > Aerobic digester > Activated sludge | place...
ACGGCGAACCGCTTTGTCGCAGAGGCGCAGAGGCGCAGAGGCGCGCTGTCGGGGAGTTCGGAGCCATTCCCAACGTTCTTTTTTGGGGGAACGGCAACGGCTTGTAGGACACGGGCCTCTGCGTCCCCTGCGTCTCCGCGACTCGGCAGTTGCTGTTCCACGCGTGGACCAAGCAATGCCACGAACTCGTCGCCGCGGGGTATTGACCCTACGGTCCGGACTCGGCTCATTTCAGTCGTGATCCCGGACCAACTGGTCGTGATCCTGGCGTCCTATTGCTGGAGAGCCCATGCACTGTTCGGTCACTCATCACGGTGTCCCCATCGGGACCGTCGAGTTGCATCTCGAGGGTGGCCGCGCCGATGGGGTGGTGGACGTGCTGCCGGCGTACGACGCCGTTCGGCCGATGGTGCGGCGCGCCTCGCAGGTGATTGCCGACGTGCGCAACGACTCGGCGGCGTCCCGGGTGAATCGGCGCGCCCGGTTTCGCGAGGCGGCGGAGCTCACGCGGCAGCTCGAACTGCGCGATGACGACGGGCACGTGGTGGCGGCGGACTACATCATTCTGCACGACGACGCGGGTGCCGAGTCGCCGACGCTGACCGCCATTGGAGTGCAGGGAGGGTAGCGTCGTGGCGCTGTCAGATAGCAGACACATGACCGTGAGTGCGTGGTGACGGACTATTCGTTTGTACCGCTGGAGCATGATCGGTTGACGTCGGACGAATCGACGGGCCGCGCGGCGCAGTTTCTGGCGCACATGAGCCGCCGGCGGACGACCCGGCATTTCTCCACCGAACCCGTGCCGCGCGCGCTCATCGAAGCGGCGATTGCCACGGCAGGAACGGCGCCCAGTGGCGCGCATCAACAGCCATGGACGTTTGTGGCGGTGAGCGATCCTGCGCTCAAGGCCGAGATCCGTCGTGCAGCGGAGGAAGAAGAGCAGGCGTTCTATCGCGAGCGAGCCACGCCCGAATGGAAAGCCGCTCTCGCGCCGCTCGGCACCGACGAGCACAAGCCGCATCTCACCGACGCGCCGTGGATCGTCGTGCTGTTTCGTCAGGCGCACGGACTCGCGCCGGATGGCACAAAAACGACGTACTACTATACGCAGGAATCGTGCGGCATCGCCGCCGGATTCTTTATTGCGGCGGTGCACACCATGGGACTCGTGACGCTCACCCATACGCCCAATCCCATGGCGTTTCTGTCCCAACTGCTCGGCCGCCCCGCCAACGAAAAGGCGATGCTCGTCATGCCGGTCGGATATCCTGCGACGGGCGCGAAGGTGCCGGATCTGCAGCGCAAACGCGTGGACGAGATTGCCGTCTGGAAGTGAGCGACGCGTGGTTGCGGCGCGACCGCTACTTCACGGTGTGCCCGATCAGCGCGTCCCCGCCACGATGTACATCCGCCCGCTCCGAAACCCGTTCACGTTGCTCCAGCTCGACGTGATCAGCAGGTCGACCAGCCCATCGCCGTTCACGTCGCCGATGCCGGTGGCGTCGAAGCCCAGCGTTTCGCCCGGCACGCGCCCGGTGATCGTGCGGAGCAGCGCGCCGTCTTTGCCCGAGTACAGATAGACGCGTCCACCGGACGCGGCGGCGGCGGAATACTGCCATGCGCCGATCAGGAGATCGGCGAATCCGTCGCCATTGGCATCACCCACGTCGGCCGAGCCGATGCCAAAGCCGTCGTTGGCATGTTCGCCGACGAGCGTGAGCAGGCGTTTGCCCGTCTTCCCGGAGTGCACATACACGCGTCCGGTGTTCGGACCCTTGGCCGCATCCGAGAAGTCGGCCGCGTAGACATCGGTGACGCCGTCATGGTTCACATCGCCCACCAGCGAAGCGAACATCGCGCCCAATGCACCGCCGGTGAGTTCGGCGTCGATCTGAAAGGCCGGCGTCGAACGGCCAGCGTTATAGACGTAGACCCGACCAGGCGGTGGTGTCGTGCCGCGCGACGGCCCCGCGCCCGACGCACCGACGACGAGGCGCGTACGCGTCCCCCGCTTATCGCCTGCGACAATGCTGCCGAATGCGTCACCCGCCTTGGCGCCATTGAGGATGCGCATCACGGCGCCGTCACGTCCAGAAAAGACGTACGCGCGCCCACTTGCCTCGCCACGCACGGCGCTTGCTGGAGCGCCCACGATCAGATCCACGTAGCCGTCGCCGTTCTGATCGCCCGCGCTTGCGGCGCTGCGGCCAAACCCTTCAGTCGCCGTGGTGCCGGCGAGTGTGTGCAGCACGCTGCCATCGCGCCCTGAATACACGTAGGCCCGATTGCCACCGGGCGCGCCCGCAATCACATCACCAACCCCGTCGCGATTGACATCGCCTGCGCCTTCGAGCCCGAGTCCCAGCGATTCACCGTCGGCGCCGGTGACGTTCCACAGTAGCGCACCTGTCAGACCCGAATACACATAGACGCGTCCCTTCGATGCCGTGGGGCTGGTGGCGCCGTATGTGGGCGCCGACGTCACGAGATCAGACACGCCATCACCGTTCACATCGCCAATACTGCGCGCAATCCAGCTGAACTGATCGCCGGCAGTTTCGCCGGTGAACTCGCGCAGGATGACGGCGGGCTCGACAAACGGTTTGATGAAATCTGCCGGCTGGAACATGGCCGCGGCGAATCGTGGGTTAGTCGAGAGCGCGGCAAAGTCTTTGGAGGACTTTGCCAGATTCATGTCGAACGCGCCCGACTCCTTGAGTCGCACGAGCAGCGTGATCGCACCGGCGGCGTTACCGCGCACGGCGTGAATCGCCGCGGCGTTGAACATCGCCTGCAGTTGCATCGGCCGCGGTTGCGTGATGCCGAGGAAGGTGGACAGCGCTTTGTCGAGGTCACCGCGTTGGCGGTACGCGTTGCCCAGCACCAAGCGGCCTGCGGTGGCCTGCGGGTTCTTCGTAAAGTACGCGAGCAGTGTGATGATGGCGCTGTCGGGCTGACCGGCGCGGAGTGCGGCCTGCGCGCTGGCCACTTCGGGCGGCGGAGCGCCGGGCTGTGCAGCGGCGGGCGGCGCGGCGAGGGCAGTCCACAGCAATGCCGCCACAATCGGCCGGTTGGATCGCAGGTGCAGACGCATGCGCGTGCTCGGAATCGGGGATGGGGAAATCGCCGCGCGGTGTCAACGTAGTTGCCAAAGCAACAGTCTTGCTGTACAGCGAGTCACTTTGCCTCAGAAGAACATTCGCGTGAAGGCGTCGTCCGTCCACCTCTCAGGACACACGACGGCGGACCCACACACCGTGCACCGCGGCCGATCGGCGATACATTGAACGTCATGCGCCACATTCCGTCCAACCCGCCGATGTCGCACCGCGCGCGCCTATCCCGAGCTGCGGTCCTTGCTCCCGCCTTGTTGCTCGTCGCCGGGTGCCAACACCCTGCCGGCCGCCAGGTCATCAACCCCCCAGGAATCGCACCGCTGGTGCCCGCCTACTCGGTGGCCATTCGTGACGGCGAATTCGTGTTCGTCTCGGGCATGACGGGCATCGCGCCGGGTACGCAAGACATCGTTGCGGGTGGCATCGCGGCGCAGACGCGGCAGACGCTCGAAAACATTCAGACGTCGCTCAAAGCGGCGGGCGCGTCGATGGCGGACGTGGCGGAATGCACCGTGTTTCTGGTGGACATGGCCGACTACGCGGCCATGAACGCAGTGTACATCGAATACTTCCGCGTGGCGCCACCAGCGCGCGCCACACTCGCCGTATCTGCGCTCCCTCGGCCGGCGGCGCGCGTGGAGATCAAATGCACGGCGCGGATACGAAAGCGTTAGATGCGATCGTGCCTCTCGCCATGAATAGCATCGGCTGTATGAGCTCGGAGACGGCCGGCCGACAAGCGTGGATTCGATGCGCGCTGTTCGCCATGGCGTGCCTCAGCGCAGGCTGTGACCGGACTCCACAGAAGACCGAGGTAGTGGCGCGGAACGATCTTGTGTCGGTAGTGCGGGAGCGGTCGCAAGGCACCGATGTGTTGAGTCTGATCGCGCAACCCGGCGTCAAGATCAACGCGCTGCTGCTTCCCGCGATCGATCGCGGCGCACGTGCGCCGATTGTGTTCGACGGGCCCGGCCGTACTGCCGACAGCGCCTACTTTCTGAGCGCACCCACCGCGTCGATCGCTGGGAAACGTCCCGTGCAGGGCATGTTGCGGGCCAGCGCCTGCCCAACAGGGAAACAGGTCTGTCTGTCGGTGGCACTGCCCGTCGATCTGCCGTGAGCGTCTAGAAGTTCACCGTGATGCGAAATACCACCGATCCATACTTGGTCTGATACAGGTTGGCGCGCGCCTGCTGTGCGGACAGAATCGTGTTGAAGCCGCCCTCGAGGTTGATCTTCCACACCGTGCCGCCGTCGAGCACCTGGTTCACCGAGTTCTGATCGGATGACGTCGCGCCGCTGAAGGACCTGGCGTACGGACCGTCGGGTGTGGCAGCCGTGATATCGTAGGAGGTGGCGCCGGTGATCTTGGGAATGCTGATCTGTGCACCGGTAAACCAGCCGCCGGGTGTGGGGTTGACGACGACGGCAAATCCGGCCGACAGTGGATCCACCTGAATGTTGGACTCCGCCGTGCCGAGTGATTCCAGTTCGACGCCCGCCACAACCGACACCACTTCGACTCTGACTTTGTCGGTGCCACCACCCGTGGCATTGGCGGTGTAGGTCACGGTGGTCGCCGTGGTCCGTACGCCGTTGGCCACGTTGAGCGTGCCGTACGCGCCGGGATTGGTGTACTTGTACATCAATCCCGGACCCGTGTACGCAGGTGTCATCGTCACTGACAAGGTGGTGTTGGCGTTCACCCCCAGCGTCTTGGACGGCGGACTGAGCGTGATCTGGTAGTTCACCTTTACTTCGACAAAGTCCTTCTTCTCGGCGATATCAACCGTGCGAACCACGGTGGTTTCGTCGAACGCGCCCTCCGTTCCGAAGATGGCCGGTTTGAACACGCGGGTGACCGTGCTGCGTTGCTCGGTGATCTTCACGACGACATCGTCCACGCGCGGCGGAGGATTGTTGAAGGTGGAGTTGGCCTGATAGGTGATGGTTTCCTGCCTCGGCCCGGGTGTGCCGATGTTGCCGAAGTTGGCCGACGAACTCCATGCGAGTGACTGATTGGTGGGAAGCGTCAGGAGCGCGCCGGCCTTGTCGCGGATGACAAGTTGAAGACTCTGCGCCGTACCCGGCCCGATCACGGGACTCGAGGGCGTGATGTCGTAGGTGCGATTGAGATCGGCGTCGATGGTCGCCGTGGCCGAGATGACGCGCTGCTTGGTTGGATCGGTTTCCGTGGGGTTGAGCAGGACTTCAACTTTCACATCGTCGATGGGGCCACTCAGCTGGTTGAGCACCGCATTCGTTGCGGTGTACTGCACGTCGGTGGTTGTGGTCCACTGCGTGGGACCGGGTCCGCTGATGGCGCCGTTGCGGCCAGTGGTCGTCCAGCGATAGAGCAGCGCCGGCGTATTCGCCGGAAGCGGAACGCCGGTGCCATTTGGCGCGAGCACGGCAAACAGGGTCACCGACCGCTGCTGAAAGTTGACGCTGCCCGATGCAGGCGAGAGCGAAATGGTGGGGTCCTGCGCACTGATGCCCGTGGTGGGGCCTGGCACACGCAGTGCCGGCGCAGTGGGCTGACCAAACCCTGCGACGCCAGTGAGTGACGACGCGCTCACCACACTGCTTGGCGCCGCTCCAAACGTGGTGGTGCGACCGGAGATCGTTCTGTTGGCCGCATCGACGACGACGTTGGTGAGATTCGTCCATTGTCCGGCGCTCGCCAGTCGCACACGGAGATCACCCGACATCGCGAACGGCGGCAGGTCACCGCTTTTGAATTTGAACTTGACCGTCACCGGCTGTGCGAATGTCGTGTTGACTGGTCCCAGCGCGTACTGTTTGCCGACTGGTTGCCATCCGGCTGGCGTCGGCGCGCTTGGCACGTCCAACGGTTCTGATGTGAACGTGGTGCCGGCAGCAACGGCGCCCGCCGGCACCTGGATTTCCACGTCACCTCCGGAGAGCGTGATCGTGCCGCCGGTGGGACCAACCACCGCACCGCTCAACACGGAGAGCACGGCGTTGGCGCTTTTGCCTTCGCTGGTGGCGGTGACTGTGAGCCTGCCTGGTGCCACCGCCGTCACGAGGCCGTTCGCACTGACCGTCCCCACGCTGGACGGCGAGGCGGTCCACGCGACGGCGCGCCCGGTGAGTGTGTTGTTGGCCGCGTCTTTGAGTACGGCGGCGAGTTGCGCTGTGGCGGCGGGAATGAGTGCGGTGACGGGCGCCGAGACCGAGACGGTGGCGACCGGGTTGTTGTTGACCACATTCACCTGCGCCGTACCGCTCTTGCCTTCGCTCGTCGCGGTTACGGTGAGCGTCCCCGGCGCGACGGCGGTCACCACGCCGGCGGTACTGACGGTGCCCACGCTGGCGGGTGCGGCGGACCAGTCGATGGTACGGCCCGTGAGTGTGTTGCCCGCGGCATCGCGCGTGATGGCGGAGAGCTGGGTGGTCTGGGCCAGCGGCAGCGTCTGTCCATCGGGCGCGACCACCACCGAGGCAACCGGTGCCGGAGGCGGCGGAGTGGTGGGTGGTGTGAGTCCCCCATCACCGCCGCCGCCGCAGGCGGTGAGAGAGGCCAGTGATGCGAACACGGCTACGGACACGACGCGACGGATGGGCGAAGACATAGGTGCACCTGGGTAAGGAGCGCGCCCCTCGGCGAGGGGATGCCGATCGGAGCTTCATCCGTACACGCGCAGAACCAACCGGAACCGCATCACGGGGTCGGTCTGACGTCGAGTCTGTCCGGCCGCGAGACCGCCTGCTAACCTTTCACGTCAGCCGCACGTATCGCTTCGTATAGCGCCTCACGTCACGTTCCAAGACTGCCGCGCGCACGTTTCGCCGGTGTCGATGGTCTGCATGACTTCTCACCCCCGCACCCACTCCGAGCATGCGCGCGTGATGGCCACTCTCTTCGGATTGCCGGTGCGGTGGCGCGCGCGCCTTGGATCGCTGGTGACGGGGCTTGCGACGGTATGTGTCACGTGGTCCACGCCGGCGTTGGCGCAGCGCGGCTTTCGCGAGACGTACATCGAGCCCAATGCGCCGTACGACGGGCGTTTTGTGTTTGCGCGCATCCGGTACACGCAGGGATACCGGCTGGCATGGGGTGTGGACTACCCGCGCATGGAGCGCAACTTCCTCACCATTCTCAATGATCTGGCCAAGATCACGCTCAACCGCACCAACACCGATGTGTACACGCTCGATGATCCCGGCCTGTCAAAACACACGGTCGCCTGGCTGACGGAGCCCGGCTATTGGGTGCCCAACGCGGCGGAGGCGAAAGGGCTGCGCGAGTGGCTGCAGCGCGGCGGATTCTTGATCATCGACGACTTCTTCTTCGAACAGCAGTGGGGCGTGTTTGAGCGGTCGATGCGACTGGTCATTCCCGATGTCCGCTTTTTTCGCCTCGACGCGTCCCATCCGATTTTCAATACGTTTTTCCGTATCACCAAGCTCGATGAAATGCATCATCCCGCCACCACTGCGGCGGTTGCGGAGTACTACGCCGTCTACGAAAACAACGATCCCCGTGAACGCATGATGGCCATCATCAGCTTCAACAACGATATCGGGGACTACATGGAGTGGTCGGGCGGTGGCTGGTATCCGGTGAATGTGTCCAACAATGCGTACAAGTATGCGACGAACTTTTTGTTGTATGGGTTGATGCGGTAGGGGTCAGTCGCTGGGCCCAGCGCGTTCTACGCGTTGTCCCGAAACGTCGCTGTCGTTTGTCGTGTGCGGTCAACTGTGAGCTGCAGCACGTCCGGCCTTCCGTAGTGTCCCGTGGCGTCAAAGTTCTGCCGTTCCTCCCGCACGCGCGCGTGGTCGATATCGGCGATCACCAGACACTCGTCGTGCAGCACCGGCTCGCGCAGCCACACGCCGTCGGGTGAGGCGATGCAACTGCCGCCATTCGCCATCACATCGGGGAGCGACGCCATCAGCACGTCGTAGTGTGGCATCGATTCCGGAATATCCGCGCGCCGCAGCACCGACGACACTGACATCACATACGACCGCCCTTCACGCGCGACGAAACGCGTGATGTCGGCGGTGTTGTAGACATTGCCCGGCCAGAGTGCGATGTGCAGATCTTCGCCCTGCGCGTAGAGTGCGGTGCGCGCGAGCGGCATCCAGTTTTCCCAGCAGTTGAGCGCGCCGACCGTGAACGCGCCCAGTGGCTGCGTGCGGAGTCCGTGACCGTCACCGGCCGCCCAGCTCAGTCGTTCTTCATACGTCGGCATGAGCTTCCGATGCACATGTCGAATGACACCGGAGGCATCGATGTACACGAGACTCGCGAACACACTGTGCCCCCCGCGATCAGCGGGGCGTTCGATGCAGCCCAGAATGACGGTGATGCCGCGATCGGCCCCCGCAGCGCACACGGCGTCCAGGTGTCCCGATTCGATGGACACGGCCTGCTCGAGGTACAACGCATGGAGCGCCTTCTGAATCGGCGCATTGAACCGCGCGCCGTCGGTGTGTTCGATCCAGAAGGGGTAGCCGGGGACGAGCGCTTCGCCGAATGCGATGAGATCGACGGAGGCGTCGGCGGCCTCGTGGAGACGCGCGAGGACCTTGTCGAGGGTGGCGGCGCGGTCGAGCCAGACGGGGGCGATCTGGGCGGCGGCGATGCGGAGGTGGGGAGACATGGCGGGAAGGAAAGGTTGTAGCGGGATGTGTGCCAGACCCACGATTGCTACTCATGGCCAACCCATCACCAGTCCGACGACGTATCGCGGTTCGATGGAACCCTCGGCGAACGCCCGGACGGAGACGTCCGCAGTGAGTCTGCTGTTCAGTCTCGCACTCACGCCGACGCCGGCAACAAGGTGATTGACAACGTCCCCGTCGATCGGGCTTCCTGTCGTACGCCGTCCAAGGTGGTGTTCAATTCCGGCATCGCTCCGCAGGGTAAGTCGATGTGTGTTGCCAAATCTTCTGGCAATCGAAATTCCAATCTCGATCGTGCTATCGGCACCTTGGACGATGTTGGCATCGGCAACACGATAGCCGGATCGATACATCAATCGCAGTACTGGGCAAATGCTTACGCGCGACTCGATGCTCTCGGCGCGCGCAATTCCGATATGCGCATGAAATTCCGCGGCTCGCGGAGCATCGAATTGCGTGCCCGCACCGACCATTGCGAAGGCCGGACCCATGCGGACACCTACCTGAGGCACGGTCGACACGCGACCGTCACGTTTCGCGACATCGATTGCCGCAATGATTCTTGCATCTGCGGCTGCCGGTCGTCCAAGGCAGACTTGCGCCGACAAGGTATTCGCCAGCGCAGCGAGCAGGATTGTAGCGCCTAACAAAGCCACGACCTCTGATGGCAGCGCGACCGTTACATACCGCGCACGCACCTCGCGCAAAGTCTGGAAAGTAACGCGCCTAGCCGCGAAGAGCCTTTGAAGCGAGGTTTTCATTGGACAAAGCACGAGGAGGAGCTTGCCGACACGGTGACCTGCAATGTGGCACCACTACCCGTCGACTGGTTCGAGGCCTGCACGTTCAAGATGAAATTTGTTGTGCCTACGTACTCCAAGTCTGCATTCGTGCCCACCACGACGCCATTTACTCTCCATTCAAATGTGTCGGCGGCGAAGTTCGTTGCTGCGTACCAGTAGCAGGAATTTCCAGGTTGCTGTTCGCTGGGGCCTACGATTGTAGTTATCGGAGCAGGAGTATTGTCATTCGCGACAATACGAATCCATGCGGGCGCTGGCCAGCTGCCTGTGACTTCGTTGTTGACGTAGTCCCATTTCCCGAACCACGCCTTGTCGCCGTCCTTTCGGTAGAGAACTCCAGCGGCAATCGCGCCTCCAAAGTAGTCGTAGTAGAACACCGGACCACCACTATCACCGTCAATCACGTTGATGTCGACCTTGTAGGCGCAACGAATAGCTGTGTTGAGCCAAGGGTCCAGATAGTTTGTGACACAGGTTGCTTCCACCTCGCCGTATCTCCAGCCGCGTGTCGCACCGATGTGATCCACCATGCTCCCTTGAATGATACTCGTGGAAGTACCGTCAATCCGAAGATACGAGCCCCACGGATTTAGCGTAGTATCAACGCCATCTCGGTGGAATCTCGAAGATGGTCTTGCGAGATATCCGACGCGAACGGGTCTGGCGTCGACGATGTTTAGGTTCGCGTCTGAAAAACGGTACTGCTGGCAGAGCAGCGGAAAGCCGGGACATTGCAGCGCTTGTTGATCATATCTTTCGTATCCTACGGTTGGGCCGCTCAGCGGCTGGCGTACGAGTCCATAGTTTCCGTCGGTGGCGAATTTGATGGGAGAGCAGTGAGATGCGGATACGAAGCCCACATCACCAGTCGATAGCTCGGCGGTGAAGCCGATCGTGCAAGGCCCCCACCATTGCGAGACCGCATCTCGCCACTCCCAACGCAAGCCGCCAACTAGAGTATCCGCGAACGAACCGAGGGTTGTGGCAGTGTTTCGCAGAGTAATCGCGCGAGCTATTGGCGCGAAACGAGAACGCGATACGTCGCGGCTCTGGCCAACAGCGTGAAAGACGATCGCCTCACTGGGAACACCAACAGATGAAAGCTCTCGACCAAGAATCTCAATTGAGTGATCAAATTGTGCTGCTGTCACGCCCAACGCGATGCGATTGGCACGCTCATCGAGATCAACCCAAACTAGGCCGTCAAGACGCCGTGATCCGAGTGTTCGACTCCGCCAAGCAGCAAGTTGACTCACGGTGAAGCGCCCCTGCCTGACAGAAATGGCACCACCGACCAAGCGACCCGACGTTCGAATATGCCCCCGCATGACCAACGATCGCAGAGCCTGCCTCGCCCGGTCGCTCTCGGCGAGATCAGCAACCCAAACAGTAAGCTGACCGTTCGAATCGAAGAAATGTCCCCCGTACGAAGGTATCGTTGCAGCGAGCTCGAAAAGATCGCGTTCGCCTAAATCTAGAGGGGTGCTCGCGGCGCCGGATTCAGACGCCGTCGGTCGGCGGGTTTCGTCAAGCTCCAAGCCGCTTGGATCACTACAGCTGACGACAGAAAACATAGCAAGCCATACTGCGCAACTCGAACGAAGAAGACCTCGCATTGTCTAACCTCGAATTTCTCGGAGGAGCGGATTAGTGAATCTTCATGCAAATGATGGTGAGAATTCGGTGTGCCGACAAGCTCATCTATATGCCTCGCTTCTCGGCACGGATTCGCAATTGTGCCAAGTAGCTGATGACCTTTGGGTATCCCGCTGGATGCGACTACGGGACAGCTCGGTTTTGATTGTCAGTGGAAAAGCTTGAAAGCAACTGCTTCATCGCTCGCGACGGCGCGGTCGTGTATGGAAGGGCCACGGGCGCGACGGCGAGTTCTTGCGGCAGATCCAGCGTGGGCCCGGGATCGAGGAATCGTCGGTTGGGACGATACGACTGCCAGCTGTATTGCAGCGTGGCGCCCGTAGTGCCCCGTGGCGTCAAAGTTCTGCCGCTCCTCGCGCACGCGCGCGTGGTCGATATCGGCGATCACCAGACACTCATCGTGCAACACCGGCTCACGTAGCCACGTGCCGTCGGGTGAGGCAATACAACTGCCCCCGTTGGCCATCACCTCAGGGAGTGAGGCCATCAGCACGTCGTAGTGTGGCAGCGATTCCGGAAGTTCCGCACGCCGTAGCACCGACGACACCGACATCACATACGACCGCCCTTCGCGCGCGATGAAGCGCGTGATATCGGCGGTGTTGTAGGCATTCCCCGGCCAGAGTGCGATGTGCACATCTTCGCCCTGTGCGTAGAGCGCGGTGCGCGCGAGCGGCATCCAGTTTTCCCAGCAGTTGAGCGCGCCCACGGTAAACGCGCCGAGTGGGTGGGTGCGGAGGCCGTGGCCGTCACCGGCCGCCCACGACAGGCGTTCTTCGTAAGTGGGCATGAGCTTGCGGTGCACATGCCGAATGACGCCTGTGGCGTCGATGTACACGAGGCTTGCGAACACACTGTGTCCCCCGCGATCAGCGGGGCGTTCGATGCAGCCCAGAATGACCGTGATACCGCGATCGGCCGCTGCAGCGCACACGGCGTCCAGGTGTCCTGATTCGATGGACACGGCCTGATCGAGGTACAACGCGTGGAGCGCCTTCTGGATCGGCGCGTTGAACCGAGCGCCGTCGGTGTGTTCGATCCAGAAGGGGTAGCCGGGGACGAGCGCTTCGCCGAAGGCGATGAGATCGACGGAGGCGTCGGCGGCTTCGTGGAGGCGCGCGAGGACCTTGTCGAGCGTCGCGGCGCGGTCGAGCCAGACGGGGGCGATCTGGGCGGCGGCGATGCGGAGGTGGGGGGACAACATGTCTATACTCTCCGCCATCAAGAGGAGCGACCTTCTAGGCGTCCGGAGGACCGGAATACGGCGAAAGAAGATCTGAAAGGTATCGCTCGATGCGATCCTCATTGCCCGCGAACGCAGAGAAGTTCTTCTCTGCTACGTCCGTGAATCGCGCGAGGGTTCTGGCGGAAATTTCCTGCTGATCCTGGAAGATGCCCACCGTTCGAAAGTTGTACTTCCACTTTTCGAACTGATGAAGCACGATCGTCGCATCCTTGACCTTGTCTTCTGTTTGCAGCGCGAACAAGAACACGGGCACTTCGGGTGTCCTAACAAGCCAGTCGATTGGGTAGCGCGCGTCCGGGTCCAACGCGGGCTCGTGCCACCCGCGTGTTCGACGATCAAGGGGCACAACACGCTCCACGAACGCACGCACGTCGGCAACAAAGTTGGACCGCACCTGCTCCCGCGTTTGCATCGATACGTCGGTGATTCGCAGTACCGCCTGCACAAGGCTGAAAAGCGCATCGCCGTAGTTCGCGTCCTCAACCGATGAAACCAGCTCGCCGTTGCGATCCTCGACCTGACCAGCGGCCAGCGCGTTCTCAATCACCTTCCGCCGACCGTCAGCCTGGAGCGCCCGATCGTCGAGCGTGTAGCTGAGTCGCATGTACGTGTTGCCCTCGTCGGTCAACACCCATCCACCATTCTCAGCGCGCAGCACGACGGAAACCAAGTCTCCGTCGTCAAAGCTGAAGGGCGTGAAGACACGGTACCGGGCCTTTCCCTCGGAAATCAGGCGCACGCCTCGGCATACTTTCCGCTCAAACTCGGCAGTGATGACGTCTGCGTTTGTCATACCCTGTCTCCAAAAAGGCTGGTCTGTGGATCATCCGGAACCACGAACCCACAGTCATCGAGCATGCACAGGAGCGCGCCCGTCAGGTCGGCGTATCGGTTGGTAACCTCAGCAAAGTGCTCGGGTCTGTAGCCCGCGGCGAACTGATATCGCTCTGTCGCCGTGTGGATATGGTAGTCGTAGAACGGCGGGTGCCTTTCCAACCGATTCCGGTGCTCATGCGATTTGCCGTTATACCTGCGCAGCAAAATGAGCGAGTTCGTGTCCGGGAAGAGGTACCCCAAGACGACCGAGAAGTCGAGCGGGTTGAGCTCAGCCCGGCGAAGCATCAGCCGGAATCTGCTCCCCTCTGACCCGAACACATCCAGATCCGACCGCTCATTCCGGTTGGCGACCTTCAAAGCGATCTGTGTGCGAAAATCCGCTGGAAGGACTTTCGGCACGGTAAGCAGCGCGTGAATCGCCGGGTCAGAGAGAATACGGGTCATTCAGGATGGGAATGGATAACCGAATATAAACCGAATGTGGCTATGGAGTAACCCGCCCAAAGCCGCGTGCGCGCCTGCCAAAGCTGTGCGCCGTCAGGTGGAACGGCAAGAAATGCCGGATTTTGTCACGACCGCGCTCCTTACTGTCTCCCAACTACTAATCTGGGAGAAACTAGGAGAAGCTTGGTATCAGCAATCTGCCTCCGCAGGTCGGCATCACGTGCCATCCCGGAGATCGCTTTCGCGTGTGGCGCAGGTCTCCAGTGATCCAGAGATTGTTAAGGCTTGTCTTGCAACCTGAACGCCGCGCGCGCCGCCGCCCCTCGGCGCACGACCCGTGTCCAACTCGCGCCAACCCGCCACACACCGCACGATGGCTCGCGCCACCCCCAAGTCCGCCAAGAAGTCCGCCCAATCCGCCGCCACCATTGGTTTTGAAGCGAAGCTCTGGCTCACCGCCGACAAGCTCCGCAACAACATGGATGCCGCGGAATACAAGCACGTCGTGCTCGGCCTGATCTTCCTCAAGTACATCTCGGACACGTTCGAAGAGCACCGTGCCAAGCTCGCTGGTGGCAAAGGCGACTACGAAGGCGCGAATCCGGAAGACCCGGACGAGTACAAAGCGGAGAATGTGTTCTGGGTCCCCGCCGAGTCGCGCTGGTCGCACTTGCAGGCGAGCGCCAAGCAGCCGACGATCGGCAAGATTGTCGACGATGCGATGGTGGCGATCGAGCGCGACAATCCGCGGCTCAAGGGTGTGCTTCCCAAGGACTACGCGCGCCCTGGTCTCGACAAACAACGACTCGGCGAACTGATCGACGTCATCGCGACCATCGAGCTGACGGCGGCCAGCGAGGGTGAGAAGACTCACCGTTCGGTTGATCTCTTGGGCCGCGTGTACGAATATTTTCTCACGCGCTTCGCCAGCGCCGAAGGGAAGAATGGCGGCCAGTTCTACACGCCGTCGTGCGTGGTGCGTTGCCTGGTTGAGATGCTCGAACCGTACAAGGGTCGCATCTACGATCCGTGCTGCGGATCGGGCGGCATGTTTGTGCAGTCCGAGAAGTTCGTCGAATCACACGGCGGCAAGATCGGCGACATTGCGATCTACGGCCAGGAGAGCAACGCCACCACACGCCGCCTTGCCGTGATGAACCTCGCGCTGCGCGGCATCGAAGCCGACTTCGGACCGGAACACGCCGACACGTTTCGGCGCGATCTGCATCCCGACCTACGTGCCGACTATGTGCTGGCCAACCCGCCGTTCAACGACTCCGACTGGTTCCGCAAAGACGACGATGTTCGTTGGCAGTACGGTGTGCCGCCCAAGGGCAACGCGAACTTCGCGTGGGTGCAGCATTTCATTCATCATCTTGCGCACGATGGCATGGCGGGCTTTGTGCTTGCCAATGGGAGCATGTCGTCGAATCAGTCGGGCGAGGGTGAGATTCGCCGCGCGCTGATTGAGGCGGATCTGGTGGACTGTATGGTCGCGCTGCCGGGGCAGTTGTTTTACAGCACGCAGATTCCGGTGTGCCTGTGGTTTCTGACGAAAAGCAAGAAGGCTGATGCGAAGCGAGGGTTCCGTGATCGGCGTGGGCAGACGTTGTTTATTGATGCACGTAAGCTGGGTGCGCTGATTGATCGGGTGCATCGTGAACTGACGGATGCCGATCTTGAGAAGATCACCGGTGCCTACCACCCGTGGCGCGGAACGAAGGGCGCGTATGAGGACATCGCCGGCTTCTGTAAATCCGCGACTTCTGCTGAAATTGCCGCGCACGGTCACGTGCTTACGCCAGGCCGATACGTCGGAGCTGAAGAGACGGAAGACGAGGGCGAACCCTTCAACGAAAAAATGCCGCGCCTTCTCGCTGAGTTACACGCCCAGTTTGCCGAGTCCGCGGAGTTGGAGCGCGCCATCATGGTTAACCTGAGGGGGATGGGATATGGCGTCTAGTCTTGAAGAGGTGGCACCGCCCGACGTGTTGCCCCTCATTCCGGAGGACTGGCGCTACGAGTCATTAGGCAATCTTGTCGAAGAGCGCGGCGTTTCTTATGGCATCGTCCAACCTGGAGGCGAAACTACAGGCGGAGTACCGATTGTGCGCGTGAACAACATCCGCGCTGGGCGCATCGACACAACGGATGTGCTCAAAGTCGGATCCGATATCGAGGCCAAGTTCAAGCGTTCGCGCCTGCGCGGTGGCGAAGTTCTTCTGACGCTCGTCGGAACTCTCGGCGAGGTAGCCATGGTGCCCGACACACTTCGCGGCTGGAATGTCGCTCGCGCGGTCGGTGTGATTCCCGTTCGCAAAGACCCTGGCGGCCGTTGGGTATCTTTCTGTCTTCGTTCCGCCTTCATCCAGCACTGCATTCGAACGTGGGCAACGACGACGGTTCAGGCAACGTTCAATCTGCGCGACCTGACGAAGCTTCCAATTCCCATTCCGCCGGCTGCGACACGCAGAGCCATTGAGGCGACACTAGGGGGGCTGGACGACAAAATCGAAGTGAACCGGCAAATGAACGTGACGCTGGAGGCAATAACGCGCACGTTGTTTCAGAGCTGGTTTGTGGATTTTGATCCGGTCCGCGCCAAACTCGATGGCCGCCAACCTATCGGTCTTGACTCAGCGACCTCCGCTCTTTTCCCTGAGCACTTTGAGCGCTCTTCGCGCGGAGAGATTCCCGCGGGATGGACCGCCGCTTGTCTGGGAGATATCAGCTCGAATCCCCGTCGGAGCGTCAAACCGGACGGCGTAGAATTCGATACTCCTTACATCGCATTGGAGCACATGCCTCGCCGCAGCATCGGCCTTGGAGATTGGGACATCGCCGAAGGCGCGGCAAGTGGGAAGTCCGCGTTCAGGAAGGGTGAGATTCTCTTCGGGAAGTTGCGACCGTACTTCCACAAGGTCGGCGTTGCTCCCTTCGACGGCATTTGCTCGACGGACATCTTGGTGCTCGCTCCCACAGGTCCTGAGTGGTTCGGCATCCTACTCGGACACGCAAGTAGCGACGAGCTGATTCAATTCGCCGACGCCGCGTCCACAGGCACGAAGATGCCTCGAACGAATTGGACTGACATCAGTTCGTTCAAAATCACGCTGCCGCCGAAGCCTATCGCGCTTGCGTATACGCGGGCGATTGAGCCCATGATCAGTCGTATTCGCGCGAACCTCGCGCAATCGCGAACTCTCGCCTCTCTGAGAGACACGCTGCTGCCGAAGCTGCTGAGCGGTGAGATTCGGGTCGCGGAGGCGGAGCGGTTCGTGATTTCATCCTTGTGAGGCAACCGCGTAAGCGACTCTAGGGTTGATCTCGTATGGCACGATTAAATCGCCATTAAGGGCGAAAAAGCGACCATTTGTCAACTATTTCGTCACTTTTGACGATTTGAAAAACTCGCCACATTTGCCGAGTTGTATTGCATTTCTCACAAAAGTCGCCAGAATGGACGACTTATGAAGATCTCTCCAAATCTCACAGAGGAAGCCGTCCTCGCAGAACTGGGAGCCCGCCTAGCCCTCGTTCGCGTTGAGCAGAATCTCACGCAGGCAGCCCTAGCCGAACAGGCGGGCGTCTCCAAACGGACTATCGAACGGCTTGAGACAGGCGCGGTCGGCACGCAGCTATCGGGCTTCGTGCGCGTCTGCCGCGCGCTGGCGTTGTTGGATCGCTTCGACCTGCTGGTGCCAGAACCCGTCGACAGTCCGATGGCAAAGCTCAAGCTGCAAGGGCGCAGACGGCGGCGCGCAACAGGAGAGAAGAGCGCCACGCCAGCGCCCAAGAAGTGGACGTGGGGTGACTCGGCATGATCGCCGAAGTCCGGCTCTGGGGGCGTACCATCGGGGCGGTGTCGATTGATGAGGGCAGCGAGGTCGCTGCGTTTCAGTACGATCGGGCCTTCGCACAGAGCGGCATCGAGCTGTCGCCGCTCACTATGCCACTCAGCACTCGCGTCTATCAGTTTCCGGCGCTACCGCGCCATACGTTTCACGGACTACCCGGACTGC
>Ga0154020_10003924_pt1 | contig 17783 bp, 23 predicted proteins | sample Klosneuvirus_201_FD_109709 | JGI IMG/M metagenome (GOLD analysis project Ga0154020, IMG submission 109709) | Active sludge microbial communities from wastewater, Klosterneuburg, Austria - Klosneuvirus_20160825_MG | ecosystem: Engineered > WWTP > Aerobic digester > Activated sludge | place...
ATGTGGATGGGACGAGGGGGGAGTGTGGTGTGCGGGTATTGTTTGCATCGCTTCTGATCTCGTCCTTTTGGTGAGCCTCGATCGTTTTTTTGACCTCGACCTCGGCTAACTCTCTTCCATTCTCGTCGTTGGTGTCAGCCGCGTCGTAAGTGAAAATTTGTGATTATTTTATTGTCATCATATTTGTTTTCTTATAGATCGCGCAAGTGGAGGGCGAGGCGACACAGCTTCACGTCGACAAGCTGCTCGAGGAGGTTGTCTCCGAGCTCGGCCGCGACACTGTTGAGCCCGAACGCGGCGACTCCTCTTCCTCTGTCCTCGCACAGCTCATGGTACAATCGATTATGAAATGGTTACAATGATTTGGGTTGATTGGGCTTACCGCGTTCTGGGTGACTGAACGGTGGAGTATTCGAGCTCGCATGCTGCTCCGAGTTTCCTTGTCCTTCCTATGCTCTTCTGGTCGTGACAATCGATATTAATATGTTAATTTCGTTCTAGGAAACTCAAGAAGAGCTCGACAGGACACACCGAGTGAATGACATCCTGCAACAGCAAGTCGACAATTATGAAAAGAAAATCAATGTCCGCCTCAATCTCTTGCGCCTCTGAACTCCTCTTGTCGGACGTGTTTTTCAGAATATGTTTGTGTTAATAGAGCACGAAAACGAAGAGCTATGACGCAATGCGGCGGCACTTGGCGCTGTTCGACCCGTCAGCTCTGTTCGCCGTAGTGGACAACTCGGCAGACCCCATCACGACCATCTTCGAGGACGAGCTCTATGACCTGCAACGCAAGCTTGCCGTTCGAATGACTCAAGTTACAAATGAACTCGTACGCACCATCTTGCTTCTGAATCCCTTGCCTTACGACATCAGTGCACTGGAGAGATACCATGGGGCAAGATACTCTGTGATTTGAGAAGGGGTTGTTTGTTCCTCGTGACATCAAGGGCAGTCTACGAAATGATCGAGATTAGCGAAAGCTTTCCATTCATCTTCGTTTACTTGGGGATGGCGGTGTGCGAGACGGTCACATCTTCTCCGAGCTCCTCGGCGAGCTCTTCGACGGCCTCGTCCACCACGTCCTCGTCCACAAGTTCGCCCCAATTATAGGCTCCTCCTCCTATAGAAAACGAAATGTCATTATTGTCTTTTATTTTATTTCGGTATATTCCTTTTGCGGGTAAGTACCGTTCCTCTTCACTCCTTCTTTGCCGCCGGGATGCTTGATGTTCTTGCGCACTCCCGTCTTCCTCGTCGACGTTCTGTCCTGAGACATTGAGAGACGTGAGCCCAGTTTATCGCAAAATCGGAAACTTAGAATTATTGCCGGTTCGGCAGGGAAGAGCATACCTGGAGATGCTTGTTGCCCTTGATGATGGTGGTGAAGGGTGGTTGGTAGCGGTGCGTCTTGCTGTCTTTCCCAGTCGAGGTCTAACGCAGCCAATGCTCAATTTTGCTGATTCGAAATATTTGATGAAAGGGGCTAGGCCCGGGAAGAGCGAGGATCGGGCAAGAGTTCAAAAAACATCTCGATAGGTTATTGAAATTAGCGGCAAAGAACCTGTCGCATATTCGAAATACGAGGGCTCTGGTTATCTCCCTGTTTAGTATGTCATTGTAAGATATTTGTGGAAATGATCAGAGGGTGAGGGGGAATAATGGGTGATGGGAAAAGGTCGTTACTGAGCGACCCACCTCGGCCTCGTGGATGGGGTTGATTTTCTCAGGCGGCATGTCCTCCCACTGCCTTGGGAGCTCGTTGCCCTTGTTGAACTCCTTGGTCATGATCGGGGCGGAAGGAAAGTCGCTCATAGCGCCATCGACGACTTCTGACTTGGCCTTGAGAAGGTCTGCCATGTTGTTGCTGTCGGGCGAGAACTTCAGTGGTCACGACAGAATGCAAGTCGTAAATGAATTGTTGACGAGGAGAGGACTCGGATGAGCTGTGTCAAAGTCGCGTCATTGCAAGCGCTCTCTGCGGATCATTTCGGCATTCAGCGGTTGGGCAATGAGTTGCCGCTCCTTTCCATTTCGCATCATAACAGCATTGATGATTCTTTTTGTGACAGGAGCGCCGGCAAAGGGAGCGAGAAAAGATAGTTACCGACGTTGCCGACGTTGACGATGACACGGGGTGCGCTCTATATGACTCGCCAGTCTTATTCCAGTCATCGTATTTTCATGTTGTTTCAATTCAGGTCAAGATGTGTCATCTGCTTCGATGGCTTGCGGTCTTTCGTACTAGTCTCTTGTGGTCATCACTGTCTATGCCAGCGATGCGCCGAGGAGTTCAATCACGACAAGCTCATGCAGCGGAAAAAGTATCTCCCCGAGAACGACGAGGGAGTGCGTTGTCCAATTTGCAGAAAGGAGGTTACCACGGCCATTCGTGTCTTCATGCACTGATATATTGTGTCCGCATTGTAGGAGTATTGATAGTACAATTGGATTTACGAGATTTATCCGATTTCGCACAATTTACAATCAAGGTTGAAGCTGGGATGCAAAAAGCGCGAGGCTTAGAGTCCAATTGGGGAGTAGTTGGCGTGCTTAGAAGTCGACGCGGCGTGATAGTCGAGGAGCTCATCCTTGCCCTCGTCATGCTCGAGTTTCAGGGAGCCCTTGGAGGGCTTCTTGGAGCCATCTTGGTGCCGTTGGTGGCCCTTCTCGACTTTCATCCCATTCATCGCGCCATCTTCGTTCTCCTTCTGGCTCGATGATTTGCGGCGAGCAGGAGCTTGTTGGGTCTCGCGCGATGGCGAGCTCTGGTTCTCGAAGATCAGGGCGCCACCGCCGATCTGTTCAGACGAGTGCAGCTTGTCGAGGCGAGCACGGTGGGGATACTTTTGCTGAACGTTGCCCATTTGCTAAGAGATTGAAGGAAAACCTACATATAAATTATTTAAGAACACGAAGAGAAAAAAAACAACCACGCAACAGAGACGAGCGAGTTGAGAAGAGGGCCAAGGAACTACGAAAAGACCGGGAAAAGATACCAAAGATTCGATCAGGATTCGGCTTCACGAAGCTCATCGCAGAACAAACGTGGAACCCCGAAACGATACAATAACAAAATTATCCAAGATCAGGTCTCAGGAGCGACAAGCAGAGAAGGTCGAAACGAACGCATCTCGCATCTCGACTTCATGAGCCGGATCATGAGCAACGGAATTCCTCACGATCCAGGACGAACGAACAAGAACATCAAGAAATATTGTACTCTTCAGGCGATGCAACTCGATCCCAAACAGAAAGGAAATGACCAAGGGGACTCAGGGGAGCCAAAAAATCCTTCGTTCTTACAGAATTCAGCGTTCCCCATTCACGAATGGAAGCGATATTGCCGTTGGGGCCCTTCGAGAATCGCGAGTGCAGCATCACTCATGATCGGCCTCGAGGTATTAAGGCAGTTGCAACTACTTGATGTATTCGTCGATTCTGCTGAAATTGGGGATTTGTTTTTGATGGGGTATTGATCCCGTGCTGCCGTGAATGCAGCAGCGAGGCTGTCTTGACGGAGCTGCTCAGCTCAAGTTGAACCGCGCTTTTCTCTTCATTCCCCTCTTCATCAAAAGCCACCGATTGCCCTTCTAATCCATAACAAATATTATTTTGTGTTTTCACTGTCTTGAGCTCAAGTAAGAGGGTTTAGAGAAAATAAGAGTCGTCGAGATTATCCTTCCATGAGATCACTTCGAGGTCTTTCGGCTCGCCTCTTCGTAGCCCCTACTCCTCTGCTCACCACTGCCCTCTCTGGACGCCTCAATGTGAAGTTTATTGCGAATAATAATGTCGAGAACATATCCTACATGGCTCAGATTGGGACCAAGCGGTATTCTGGAGGAACCTTAACTCGTCGTCGAGCTTTCTCGACGAGTTCCCCTATAAACTTCGACGAGAAGAGCGCCGACTTCACGCCTGTTGTGCGCCTCAGTTCCCTCCCATGACAGTTTCTCTTTCTAAATTTCTCAATTGAATTTTGGGAATGATCTGAATGCAATGACGCTGTCCTTCGTCATCGTTACTTGTAGGAATTTGACAGCGGCGACGATCGGTTCAACAAAGCAGTAAAGCGATTTCATTACCAAGGTGTTGACTACATCTTGCTAGGCACTGTCCACGGCGCCAACGAGAGTATCGATTTTGCCAAGAAGGTAAACTCTATTTTCTATTTTCTTCTGCTGAAGCGGATGCCTGGGGATAAAAAACTCTTCTCACCTTATTTTATGAATAGTTGATAGTGGAGATGAAGCCAAAGGTAGTAGTAGTAGAGCTACCGGAGGACGAGCCCGTCTCTGGCTATTCGTTCGATTTGCTTCTCCCTGACGGATTCTTTCCGAAAGTTTGATTCTCGTTCTTTGCAGTCATAATTTTTGGAGCCGCTATTTGACGCTAACGGATTTCCGCCGTTTGGCTTTTGTGAACACACCCGAGATTGTCTTTACCGATAAGCTTGCGACTGAGCTTGGTATCAAAACCGTCCGCGCTGACCGCGACCCTGTGGTCCGAAAATTTTGCCTTACGCTTTGCTTTGGGCTGACCTAATTGTTGGCTTCTACAGGTAACAACCGCTCGAATGATGTCATATGTGCCACTGCGCTATCGCATCTACACTTTCTTCAACAGCTTGATGAGCCACTTCATGGATGCGCGCGGCGTGATGCAACATCGCCTCCAGCAGATCGGCTACGATCGTATCTTTGCATTTGCCGAGGAAGTCAAAGGTACAATGATTTCCATGTCAAACTGATTCGTATTCGTATTTTCATCGCTTCGATTAGGCGGTTCTTTCATGGAGATCCCCGCCATGAATTGGGCCATGGTTTTTGAGCGCAACTGGTTCTTTATCAAAGCACTCAAGGCCGCTGGTGAAGAGGCCAAGTCACTCCAGCAGTTTCCGACTCTTACCAATGACACTGACACCGACATGGCGAATCTTCCCGTGGTTCTCGGGGTCTTTGGTGCTGGCCACGTCTACGGTATCGTCGAGCAATGGTCCCAGCTTTGCTTCTCGCTCGAAGTATTCTAGAATCTTGCCGATTTACGAAGTTAGTGTGAACTAAAGTCTTCTGGCTTCTTTTCTTCGACATGTTGTGGTGACGTATTATCTTTCAGGTCGCTCGCTGATGAAATCGATGTGGCTGCGCTGGTGAATCTCAAAAAAGATTCCATCGCTGATTCAATCAAGAGATGGAAAGAGTACAACAATATCGAGCAAGAGTAGAACTGCACGCAGATCATGCGAGGCTCGCCTCAACCCCGTTGATTGTACCATTGAAATTGGATAGAAAGAATTGCCCATTCTCCCAATATTATTATTATAGAACCATAACCTCTGCGAGACCTGTCGCCCGCAATATTTTATGAGTTGGCAGTGGTGACCGGGCGGGCGGGGGAAGGGGAAGCGAACGCCCAATTTCCCACAGTTCAGTTCATGGGAGTTTGCGAACGATGCTGTGAACTCGCGATTGTACCTGATCCCTAAGAGATCGTCGTGAAGTGCATCGAGCGCTCCAGCTCACCAGCCGGGCCGCTCACTTGTCTGTAGGACTAGTAACGACGGTCGCACGGCAAGCAAAATTGGAAGGTATAGTCATGTTCCGCACTGCCCGCTCCGCGCTTTGGGTGAACTTTCAAGAGGTGAAATCGATCTTTAGATATCAAGATGAACAAGTTTTTTGTTGCTTTCATTGCGTTGGGCTTCGTTGCTCTGGCTATTGCCCAGGTGGCCGAGGGTACCACTCCATTCCTGAAGCCTCCGCCACCGCGAGATGGCTTTCAGTGGCAACGATTGAACGCTTTCTCTCCTTAGAAGTGCGCTCGGACCAGCCACACACTATCAATGTCCCCAAGGAGAAGGCGGAGAGCACTTTGTCTCGGGACAACATCAACATCAACCGAGACAACCTCGACGACAAGCTGGACAACAAGTTCGTCCCCCTCCGCGATGCCATCCGAAATGTTCTTCAAAAGGACACCAATCGTGACGACGTGCAGGCCACTGAGGATGACGATGTCGATGCCCAGAGCTTGTGCGTTTGACAGCCTTTAATACTTCTCAGGCTGAGCGACTGTGTAATGATGTTCCCTAGTGGCTTCGGCTTTGGATTCCCCGGCCTGGGTTTCGGATTTGGCTTCCCTGGATTTGGACTTGGCTTCCCTGGATTTGGGCTTGGATTCCCTGGATTTGGCCTCGGATTCGGCTTCCCTGGAGTCGGCCTAGGCTTTGGTAGATTTGGCTTTGGCGGCATGTGGTTCTAAGCGCTGATCCCTGCAAGCATTCTCATCGGTGCTCACATGAGAAGAGAGTAATATCTCAATTTCTGAAAATAAACATGAAAATCTGTCAATTCATTTGACTCGAGGTCAGTAGGAGTCTTATTAAAGCAAAGGTCTCAATATTTATAAGGCCTTAATATCACAAAGGAAGGGGAAGGGAGGACAGAGCAGCGCGAGGGCACTGCATAGGTGCAAGAGCCAAGAGGAACCTCGGACAACAATGGATCAGCTGAGGGTCGAGTGAGTGACTGTACTGAATAATAGTTGTATCGAACAGTTGCATTAAAGGAGTTTATCACGGCCGAAGCCCTCTCTAGTGGTTGACAGACAACGAGAAGTTGGTTGCTGCACGAGTCCGACATGGAGGAGCATTGTCATCGATGAGCCATCCTTCGTCATCAGCGTTACGACTTATGGAGTGGGCGGCAAATGCGTTCCATTGAAGGTAATATAGAAGAGGAGAGTGGATGTAAGCGTGCAGTGATGTCTAGTGATGTCTCCACACAACTCCGAAACCCGAATAAGGAGGTGCGGGTAGCCCTCGCTCCAAAAAAGACTCCCACGTACGGTGCGAGCGTGCTCTTTGCCAGAGCCTCCTCCAATCTCCCCCAGGCCCGCACACCAATGACGCCATTGTTATTCTCTTCTAGCTGTAAGCAGATTGTGCAGAATGGCGAATCCTAATTGGAGTGACGACCAAGACCTCGAGAAGCTCGCGCAGGAGACCAAGGAGAAGCTCCAGATCAAGCCCGAGTCCAAGAAGGAGGAAGGCACGCTATGACACGATTCTGTTGTTTATATATACAAAAATTTGTGCAAGTGTGTCGGTGTGTGCGTGGTGGGCCGTCTTGTGGCGTTTCTTGGGTGAGCCCTTTTTGACTGCTCATGTCCTTCCCTTCCACTCGCGACCCTTCGCCCTCCTTCTCGCTCTTTTATTTGATCTATTAATTTAATTATTTTGGGTTCGATGAATGGGCCTCTCTTTCCCTCTGGCGGCGGGCGATGTTGTGTTTGCACTTTTGTCCTCGTCGATCTCATGTTCGCTAGGATTTCTTCTTTTCGCCTCGTATGCGCTCGCCTGTCTATCGCTTGGCATTTTATTATATTATTTATTATTAGTTTAAGTATTTAAATGGTGATTTCTTGCTTGCGGCCGCTTAAGTTTCCGCCGCTGGCGCGTGCCTTCATCGCCGCCGTTGGTCTTTGAACCGTCTATGTTCTCGTTGCTTCCGTCGCGGCTTACCTTCTCTTTTTATGTCTAGCTGCCCCCGCTGCTGTTGCTCCCACCATTGCTGCGCCTGCTGCTGCCGTGATCAAGCCAGGCCTTGAGGAGTCTGAGAACGCTGCGATTATCGACTCGGATTCACCTCTTTACTCGGCGACGAGCTTCGGCGAGCTTGGCCTGTGCGTCGCTCTCTCATGACGCGTTGACACGATCTCTGGTTGAAATTATATTGATTAGGCGTGATGAGATCTTGAAGGGTGTTTATGACATGGGCTTCAAGGCTCCCAGCCGCATTCAAGGCCTCGCTATTCCTGCCATCATTCAAAATCCGTACGCCCGCGCTAATGAGGGAATTTAATGGGACTGAGAGACTCACCATGACCTTTGTTGTAGACCAAGGAACTTCATTGGTCAGGCGCAGTCTGGTACTGGTAAGACTGGCGCCTTCAGCTTGTCAATTTTGTCGCGTGTCGACGAGAACATTCACGCCCTCCAAGCTGTCGTCGTCTCTCCTACTCGGTTCGGGAGCTCGTCTTCTTCCTTTCACGGGCGCCATCTTATTCCCCCTCTTAGAGAGTTGTCGAGGCAAATCTATGAGGTCATTACCAAGCTCGCTAAGAATACCCAGGTGAAGACTCTTCTTGTGATCCCCGAGAACGATAGTACTTCCCCTCCTGCTCTCCCTGAGTTCGTTTTCTCCTTATGATCTGCTCGCAGTTCCGAAGCCTATTACTCAACAAATTGCTATCGGAACGCCCGGAAAGCTCATCCAGGTCATGGAGCGCCAGTCCAAAGACTTCAAGAGCGTGAGGATCTTTGTGCTCGACGAGGCCGACGTGATGCTTGACATGCAAGGCTTCCAGAACCAGACCATCAAAATTCACAGGGGCTTGCCTAAGAATGTGCAAGTGTGCCTCTTCAGTGCCACCTACGACAGGGACGTTCAGGACTTTGCCAATCAGATGGTTGTCGAGCCCAGGACCAAGATGTTCGCGATTCTCCTCTGGTATTATGCTTTGATGAATTTTTTGATGATGCTCCTATGATTAGTCTCATTCCGCCAGAGAAGCTTACTCTCGACAAGCTGAAGCAGTTCTACATTGACACCGGAGACGCTGAGAAGCGCTTCGATGTGATCAACAAAATCTATGGCTACGTCAACGTCGGTCAAAGCATCATCTTCACCAATGTACTTCGCGAGCTTACCTGGTTCTTCGATTGCCTTTTCCTGACTTTCTGTTGGTAGACGCGCGAAATGGCGAAAAAATTGACGGACTACATGAAGGGGAAGGGCCACGAGGTGTCGCTGATCCACGGTAACGACATGGACGTGAAGGAGCGCGACCGCGTCATTGACGCCTTCAAGACTGGCGCTGCTCGTGTCCTCATTACCACCAACGTCCTCGCTCGCGGTGCGCTTCTAAAACTATGAATCTACCATCATAATGTTGTGGTAATCACTCATTCCCTCATCTTGTAGGTATCGACGTCAGGCAGGTTTCCCTCGTTGTGAACTTTGACGTTTGCGTTGACGTGAACAGAAATGCTGACCCTGAGACCTACCTTCACCGCATCGGCCGCTCCGCTCGCTATGGCGCCAAGGGTAATTATTATCCATGTTGATCATTCTCGGAGAACTCTTTTGTCATACCTTGTTGTTGTAGGTGTTGCGATTAACTTCGTCTATGATGGTCACTCGAGGTCTGCCCTTGATGCCATCTCGAGACACTTCGCCAAGAAGATTGACAATCTCCCCGTGCGCTCTCTCACTTTTTCCCTCTGTAGCGATCTTTATCTTATCGACATCTCCAGGTGGAGCACCTCGAGTTGATCGCCGATGAGCTTTCCAAGTTGGGCTTCTAAGCTAGCCTGCAAGACCTCATCAAGAAGAAAGCACCGCATTTAATTTAAGATTGACTCTGGTTGAATTTGGACTTCGCAAACCAATGTGTGCTTTATCAAACGCCAACATTGACTGACGCCGCCGCTCATTCCCTTTCAAGTCGCTGCGCTTATGCGCACTTTATTATTCGCTATTGTGTCAAAATTGGGGAGCCTTAGGCGAACTCGTCCTGCAGCAGATCCTCGCCCTCTTCGTCCGACTCCACGGCCTTTCCTTTCTTACCACCTTTGCCTTTCTCCTCGCTGTCGTCTTCGTCCATGACATTCTCCTCCTCCTCTTCGTCCTCCTCAAAGACGCGCGTGCCCTGGGCTAAGAGCTTCTCCGCAAACGCTTCAAACTCCTCGTACTTAGTCGAATCGGCTAAATGAGAAAGTTCTTGAGACAGGTGTGATAGATATTAACAACTGGAGGGGAGGGGAAGTACGAGCAAAGGTAGGGACGTGTTGGTTCTTAAGAGTGGCCTCGTCAATGGCGACCTGCTGAGCTCCATCGTGGAAGTCGACCTTGCCAGAGCCGCCCTCGCTCGTGCCAATGCCGCTCGTCATCAATTGCGCATCGTATTCTTTGTTTTTGCTATCGTAAAGATCCGGTGAGGTGCGAACAATTGGAAAGCGACAGAGAACTGTGATACCCGCGAGCAGCGAGATCTTTTTCAATCGAGTTTTGGATCACGAGGGTGAGCTCTTTCACTTTAACCATCGCAATTTTTGCCGCTCTAGGAAAGAAATCCAATTAAGTAAATATCACATCATCCACATAAAAGGGAGAATACTTAGTGATTTGTTGAGGCAGCAATGGGACACCACCAGCCTTCTGAACACCGCAGAGCTCTTTGTGGACGTTGAGGATTAGAGTCATGCGACCCTGCATCACTTGCTCCTCCTTCCAGAGAGGATCGACCACCATGAGATCACTAAAGTACCATTACCATGATGGATTTGATGAACAGACGCAGAAGAATTCAAGAGAAAACGCACCCATCGGAGAGGAGACCAAATGAGATGCAAAGTGGCATGTGGTGAATGCTCAGTGGCACAGGTTCCCTATCCTTGACCGAGTGCTACATGGCAAGAGATACTTGTCAGAACTCGGAATAGCAATCGAAATCATAACATAACAATAATAGGAAGGCGCACTATGATAACCGTCTCGCCAATTGTGATATCTGGCCGCCTGAAATGATGAAGCGCTGCGATCGCACCAATACCTTGTAGGAGCATCGTAAGGAGGAAGTCAATGATTGGCGATGCGAATCGTACTGCAACAATCGGTGATGTTTCCTCCATGATCGAGAATATGCAAATCCACGCGAATCGACCAAACCTACAAAATATTTCAGTCACAGGGTCTCAAGGTGTATTAAATGAAAGCGGAGGTACCTTCTCTCCGGCGACGATGCAAAGAGCCTCAGTGTCAATGGCGCGGCTCTCCCTCAAACCACGCTCAACAACGCGTCCCAGCTCCACACCATAAGCAGATTGCCTTCACGAATCGCAATGAGAGGACAAACAGAAGGGGTCATGAGGTGATGGACGCACCGGCCAAGATCGAACTCGGGGGAAGACATGGGAGAGAAGTCGACGTTGAAGGTGAAGAAGCCCTCAGTTGGTCGCTCGGGTGCAGGAGCGGTCACTTCGCACGCAGTCACCGCATACACTCTAAAATCATAAAAACAATTAACACAAATAAAAAAACAAAAACGGCAATCTCAATCGAGAAAGATGGAGCCCAAGGAAGGCGAACCGAGTCCTGCCAAGCTGCACTTGGACTTGGCCGTAATCCCGACCAAAGGTGAGCTTCAAAGCGCGAAAGTCAGTGAGGCCACGTCCATCCAGTCGTCGACCTTCGATGATTGCTAAGGCAGAAATTCATCATGTTGGAAGGATCACCGATTGCGAGAAAAAGAGGTCGAGGCGCGTGGCAGAGGCCTCGCCGCAGAAGAACAACGGAGCTGGATAGACGACCTCTCTTTTTTGAATAAATCAATAGAAAATTGGGTAATTATTATTTCAACCTGAAATCCAACTCACGGCCAGACGACGACGAAAGGGGCTTGCGTAAGAAATTGGGGGACGACGAAGTCGACGACGCCTTCAACGAACGAGGCCATCGCGAGGACGACGAACAGAGAGATCCACGCAGATTATAAATATGCTCGATGAAATGAATGTGGTTTATGGCATCGAATCAGTATAACCTGAAAGGAGACGGGGGCCTGGCGAGGAAATGACGAAGGGCGGGCGACGGAGCACAGCAAGCTGAAGGGCGCTTCCCAAGCTCTCGACTGATCCAAAACATTTCAAAATAGCACATTATTATTATTATTAGATAAAATTTCGGGAACGATGGGAGGGAAGAGGAGGAAGGGCCGCGTGGTACATTGCTTGATGAAGGATTTCTCGTTCTCAGAGACGAGCTCACCGCGCATCGCACTCAGAGCCATTTGATGGAGGACAATTCTCTTTCCGAGTATAAACTATGATTTTGAGGTCTGGTTCCAATGGAACAAGAGAGAGAGAGAGAGAGATAATGAGTTAATGACTCCTAAGTGTCCTCCAGGTTCGAGGACTTCCACAGGACTTCTGATCGATGAAGAGTCTCAGACTGACGTCATGCAGTCGACGAAGGGAGGGAGACTACTCCAAGACCAACCCGATGCTGATACGTCCTTTGGGAGAGGTGTATATTCGTACCAGTTGCACGTTGAGGCAACCACGCACACTCCACACTCGCGGAATCGGAAAGAGTAAGATGCTCCATCTACTGACGTGAGGCGATAGTGCTGTGTTATCACGCTACAATCAAGTCTCTTGGATTAATAGAAATACTGTCAACAATTTAACAAACCGGCATTTCAATCTAGTTAGCCGGTTCACGTCGGGTCGGGACGGCAAAGAACCAGTCCTGCTCTCAAATGAGCGGTCAGAACTCCATTCAGTCACTGTCAGAAATCTCTACTTCACTGCTGACGTCGCTACTGCTGACGTCGCTACTATCGTGGCTGTCATCGAATTCCAACTTCAAGCTTTTTCTTTTGGCGGAGGGCGTGTCGTCGACTTTCTTCTTGGACATTTTGGAAGCAGGCTTAGTGGAGGTCGACTGAGCACGCGGACGCTTCTTATTCGTCTCAGCGGAACGGCCGGTCGTCGGAGTCACAGATGCCGCAGCTTTGGGCTTGGTTGCAGCAATGGGCTTAGTTAGAGCATTGTTGAAGATGTCGTTGGCAACATCCTCAAGAAGACGGCCTGGGAAGAGGGCTTCCAAATACACACAGAAAGACTTGAACTTGCTGAGCCTTTCGGTTCCCTGAGGAGGAGTTTGAAAAAGGGGATTTTTGGCAATGTTGTCAAGTAGGGTTTGCAAGGTGGGGGCCTTGTTAGGAGCCCTTCTCCAGAAATGGAGGAATTGACCGTCCTTTATGGCATCCAGGGAAACCTGGTCCTCAAATATCACCTCCTTCGCTGATACGGCGTTGCTGGAAAGGGTTAGTATAAGAACCTAATCAGCAATATATTTGAGGATTTAAAAGCGTACTTCTTGGCCATTTTTTGATCTTTGGCATCACCAAACGCCATAGCGCGATCGGTCTGGAGAGTCAGATCAAAGTAATTTTTGACTTTCTGCAGCAACAAAACAAATCAGCATATTTGAACAACAAGCTAAGAGAAGTGGGCATACGTTGAGGTCGATCTTGATCACGTAAGCCTGCGAATCTCCATCGGCTAGGATGTCAGTCACAACGTCGAAGAGCGCCCAAACTGGGCTGATGGTTGCGCTGATATATCTCGAGTCCTCGGAGTGCTGATCATAGTGATTAACATGGTCGACGACGCTGACTAGTCTTCTAAGATCGTCGTCGTTGCGCGTTGCAGGTGACCGCAACTGCTTAGTTTGGAGGAGGTCCTGATACGAAGCTTCATCTTCGATAACATGGAAGACGTAGCTGCGCTTGTGAAGGGCGACAAAGGCATCCACCTTAGTTGCCTCAAGTTGGCCTAGTTTGGTTTGAAACCACTTGGCGAGAGCATCAGCAGTCGTCTGAGAAGATTGCCAACAACGGTGCAAAGTTTTATGGAGGTCATTCCTAGTATTGATACGATAAGCGGAGTGAAGCGAGGTAAGGAGGCCTCCTAAGTCGCACCAATAGTCGATGACGTCGAGGCGCTCGAGGTCCAAATCGAAGTGACCCTTCGCATCACTTATAAAAGAAGCAGGGAAGGGAGCAGCATCTCTTTGGTCGAGGCGCTTGAGAAGCGCAGAGGGAGTCTTATTGGGCTCCTCGCTGAACGGCTCTTTTCCAGTGAAAAGCAAACCGATCAGGCACGCGGTAGCATATACGTCAGCCTGGCTGGTAGGTTCCCACTTGCCGAGCTCGTTGACGGCCTTGAGCTTGTCCATGGAGCAGTAAGCGTAGACACCGGCGGCGAGGATCTGCTGCGTCTGAGTCGAGCTCTTCTTGGAAGGCTTGGCGAAAACGCTGATACCAAAGTCAATCACTTTGATGCTCAAATCGCCATCAGCCTCAATGACCAGCACATTTCCAGGATGCAGATCGTTGTGATACACTTGGTTCCTGTGCAAGTAAGCCACAGCAGAAGCAAGCCCCATCGCTAGGCGATTTGCACTGGCAAATGGAATTTTTTTGATCGCACACTCTCGGAGAGTGCGAGAGTTGGGGAAGTACTCCATTCCAATACAGAGACAATCTTGGGAATCGATTCCAGTGAAGTAGACTTGGTCGATCGCTGGGTGGCGCAAAGCAATCATTGGGCCGACGTCTCGCTCCAGCTGATTGCGAACTTGAGCATCCGCTTTCTTACCAAGTTGGTCAAGAACCTTAATCGCGACCACATTCCCATTCCAAGATCCTTTATAGACCGCGTGATGCCCACAGCTGTCATCCTCTGAGGAACCAAGGCGATCAGAGAAGTCGATCTCAAAATCGGAAGCCGACAACGTCACAAGAGGCGATGCTTTCGGGGTCGGGTTCCGGGTATCCTCGATCTTTTCACGATGATCACGTTTCTTCGAAGCGACTTTTTGTTCCATGTCTGAGACAACCGGTCTATACCAGAGATTTAGCTCTCCACAAAGGAGGCCAATTTTAGTGCAAGTGAATTGTGTGGCAGGAATTGAGGCATTCTTCGGATCCAAAGGGAAAAAGAACCGACAAGTTACGCATCGGACCCATTCAATCTTTTCGGGCTCTTTTTCCTGTCCCTTCTTCTTGCGCTCAGATTGGCGAGTTTTCGTTAATTTGTCGTGCACTTTGTTCTCTAATATATTTCGAAGAGTTCCCATGACATGCGCAAAGTTTTCATCGGTGGGATCAAATTCCTGCTTGTTGTTCGCAGGTCGAATTTTTAGCTCCGCAGTCCCAATTATTCCGAAATCGGGAGGACCGGGAACATCTCCCTCGATCGGATAATACAAAGGAGAGATCAAAACATCATTCCAGTAGAGGTAAAGACCAGAAACCTTCAACTCGCGGCACTTCGAAGAAAAGCCGTAGCGAACCTTCACTTCTTGCTCGCCTTGACCTTCGATGGCGTCCTCAAATTTGTCTGGATCAAATTCAATGTAATCGTTGATACTAATCAATTTGATCGGAGATCCCTCAAGAACAATGCTCAAAGAGGGAGCCTGCTTGAACATAATCTGAATGTAGCTCCTGAGCGACCAAAGAAAATCGGTGCCTGGTCCAAACCCAGACTCGACGTTTTGTTTCAGATTCGGAACAAATCCCAGGAATTCGCGAGCAAACGTATTGGAAACGTCAGGAATTTGATTTTGATTCAGGACAATATCATTATTGGCGAATCGGAGATTTGGGCACTTAGTTTGTGCTTCACTGGATGGAAGAAGTTCCGGAGTCGGTTCGATGATATAAACATTAGTGAAAGAAGCTCCGGGATCGACCCCAGTGCCGATTTGATCTGCCAAAATTGTCGCAAACTTCGTTTCGTTGATCTTAAACTGGATCAAGGCAGTGAAGAGAGCCGTCTTATCTTTTTCCGAGCTAAAGGAGGGAGCTAGCTCGAGAGTTTTATCGTAAACGATGATGTGCGCCTATAAAAAACAGAGATTGAGATCAACATCAGAACAGATCTCTGAAAACTTAAAGCTACCTTCAGATCACTCGTGTTTGAATCGTATTTCTGCGAATAGAATCCGATCGAGACGAAGTCGATGCCCTTCTGCTTGGTAATTACGAGGGCCGCTTTTCCCAATCGCATTGATCCTGTCTTGAAACCCACTCCATAACGGCCGATCCCACCCTTTTCTATTTGCTATCGAAAGAATTAAGTAAGAGAAAACCAAACTATAGCAGAGGCATACTCATACAATCACTCGACCTTGATAGATGAGCGAGAACGCGTACGTGAGAAGGTTTACCGAAAGTGAGCATGTGATGGAGTCCGACAGGGTCCATGCCATGGCCATTATCAGCCACCATCAAGACCCGCGTTTGATGGAAGGTCTTATAGTTAATTCGGACCTCCGTGCTGTTCGCTTGCTTTGAATTATGGATCAGCTCGGCGAGGGCGCCGAACGGCCAGCGGTGGATTTGGCTCATCGTTCCAAGAAGCGAAGGGTGGGCAATCGAGGATCGCTCCCATAATTTATTGATAATCGAATTTAGCCAAAGTTGTACTGCTCCTCCTTGTTTTTCAATTGTGCACACGACTTCCACAGCTTCGAGAGCTTCTTTTGAGTTCGTCTTGCACGCTTTTATTTTGCATTGGTACGTCTTGTTGACGAGGAGGTGCATCGAATTGTAAAACTTGCTCGGCTCGATCACGCCGAAATTCCTCATCTTAGGCCACTCTGCATCTCCTTTCTTCATAGTTTCCTCGTTCAAATCGTTCAAATCGATCCAGTAGAAATCGCTCTCTCTGTCAACCTCACCGAAGAACATAATCCGAAGCCATGAGGAGAGCTGGCCGTCGACGAGAATGTTACCAATCCTGTGTTGTCCTCGGTTGACCTTAATCACCTTCTTCTGGTCCCCCCTAATTTATTAAATTAATCTGGAAGATCTTTCGAGAATCCAAACAAATCTAGAATCGAATATGGAGATTACTAGGGTTCCTAATATAAGAGACCGAGTTTGACAGGGAAACGAACCCCGCGCCTCGCACGCCGAGTATAACGATCGAAATCCATTAACAATATTATTTTCATTCATCTTCGAGAAAATTGGAGCGAGGGCGATGAAAAAAGAGAAGGAGCAAGGCGGAGGAACTAGAAAGTAACGGGCTCCGGAAGGGCCATCACGCTCCCAGTCCGAGACCGCGCGACTGATGAAAACTAAGCTTTCAAGATATTTTTATATGATCACGCCAACGGAGGAGCACGGATCGATGAGCGATGGACAAGGCACGCACGAAGGAGCAGCGGCCGTCTGTTGCTTCATAGACGTGCCGCTGGCGAAAATTGCGTTGCAAACTTAGTACATATATATTAAGTAATGGGAGCTTCCAGGTTATTCATCTCTCTTTGGGGAAACATCCTCCGACAGAAGCTCAGTTTAATAGCTCACTTATGTTCGCTACGCTTCGGACGAGCACTGTATCTTAGCCCCACGACGCTGAGAGATTAATCATTTTCATTTTTCAATATGTTGCCCTGGTCCCAACCAACCCACGCCAAGAGGCACCTTGTTTCCTCCAACAACGTGGTCCAGAAACAAACTGCGGTAAAGGCTCCTCGACGCGCTTGAGGCTATCCGGTCTAGGTTTGAGGTGATTCTTACAAAGTACAGTGTTGCGAAGCGCTAGGCGTTCGCTCGTGTCGTCGTCGTCGACCCTTGGATTTCACTATCGCCGACACCAACATGCGTCAAGGTGGAAGAATTGCCTTCTGAGTGGGCTACAGAAACGAAAGGTCAATGAAACAGAGATTATTAGACGGCTCGATTGAGAAGCGAAGTGAAGAGTACTCGATTTGTTCCTGTCGGCCACATCCATCGCAGCACCAATGACAAAGATACGCATCACTCCCGGCAAAAAGCGACCATTTATGAAAATATTTTGGACGAGGAAGAAGTATCCGGCAATGAAGAATAACCAATAGATGATTCCCAGGGTGACCGTGCTCACTAGAGGAGAGGAGGTCAATCCGAGCAATAGATGTCAGATAGGGAGATGACGCACCATAGAAGCGAAGAGAGGTGTTCACGGGCAACAAGAAAGTATCAACGACCAAGTTCGCGCAAAAAGCGATGAGGAAAATGACGCAGAAGAGGAAGGCGATGGTCTTCCTACGAACGCGCGCGAGAAAGTCGACGGACGGGTCAGCACTTGGGCCCCACCAAGCGCGACTCCGCACCAAAGCAATGATCGCCAAGACGATAAAGACACCAACGTA
>Ga0154020_10003925_pt1 | contig 17782 bp, 6 predicted proteins | sample Klosneuvirus_201_FD_109709 | JGI IMG/M metagenome (GOLD analysis project Ga0154020, IMG submission 109709) | Active sludge microbial communities from wastewater, Klosterneuburg, Austria - Klosneuvirus_20160825_MG | ecosystem: Engineered > WWTP > Aerobic digester > Activated sludge | place...
AATTATTTCCACCTACTAAAGGAAATTGCTGATACTGAGGATTTGTTGTTTCATTATACTGAAACATAGAAGCCTTCGCGGATAGACCATAACCCGTTGATGTTCCTGTAAAATTACCCGTTATAGGAAAGGACGCTTGTAGTTGTGCTACGGTGGCTCCTTTTACCGGTGACGAGATATAGCGGTAAATCCTTCCTTCTCCACTCATGTACCGTTGTGCCGTTACGTTTCCTTTAATTTTGGCACCACCCAACAAGGGCCCAATGCGTGCCGTGCCATTGGCAGCATCAGACGTAGAGCGCAACACAAAATCACCTTGCATATTAATAACGGTACCGTTACCTACTTCCATCAGGTTGGTAAGTTTGGTTTGCCCTGCCAGGTTAATCTGGCCGGCACCCGTGTTGCCCAAGGTTAAATTAGTAACGTTGTGGGTATTCACTTCATCAGAGAAATACAAACTGGACGTTTGCCCGCTGGTAGTCTCCACCGTAATGTTCCCCCCATTGATGTTAATCTCGCCACTATCATCGGTAGGGTTAACGCCATAGACTCCTTTTACCACCAGGTTATGATTGCCTAAGTTTAAGGTTGAGCCTGAGCGTAACAACAGACCGCCCGATCCTCCCACCATACCCACATTAAGCGTATGCACGCCACTATTAAAATTAAGATCGAGCGTTCCTTCCACCTCCAGCGCAGCCAACGAAATATCGGTTTGGTTTACACTCATAGTGTGTGCGTTGGTACCATCGAAGATGAGTGAATACTGGTTTGCCAAGGTAGGTGGTGCACTCGAATTACCCAGAAAGGTAATATTGCCCGCCACCAATAACGTAGACCGCTCTGGTGCGGCAGAGCCGTTAAGTGTTACTGCATTACTCACTTGCATATCTCCCTTCACCAGCGTACTGCTAATGGGAAGAGTTTTGGTAGTAGCATCCGTGTTTAAGTTAAGGTTACCATAAACCGCCATGGGCACCGTTCCGGAAACATTCATATTGACTGTAGAAGTTGCATCCAACTGAACAAGTTGAGGTAAAGTAGCATGATTAAGATTAATTGTACTTCCTGCATTAGCATACACTTTTGCAGTGAGTGGGGCTTGCAGATTAAGCGTAATATTGTTTCCAACGACAACTCGTGACGATGCTCCTGAAACTTCCCAAAGACTGTTTAATGTTGCAGATGTACGATTGGCAATCGTAAATATCTGATGGTCGTTGGTAAAGTTAGAAGGCGCGGTACCCGTACCATCCATATTTGTACCCCACTTACTCATATCATTTAGGTCGCCTGTGGCTTGTGAATAATAGTTCGTGAATGTAGTGTTGGTTAAGAATAATTTATTATCTGGAATGGGAACAGCATTTGCATTATTGTAATCGGTCGTTGGATTTCCATTTGGGAGCCAGCTATATTTTACACCAAAGATATTTCCACCAGTATTTTCAAAATAAGTTACCCGAATGGCATGTTTACCTACTGTTAAATTGATTAGGCTGCTGGCTACATTGGTAGTTCCTTGTGCCCCATCATTATTTACTCTTAATGCACCATCAATATATAATCGACTTCCATCGTCTGAGCTTGTCATGAATCTATAATCTCTTTGCACATCAATCTGAATGTAGCCATCAAAAGCTAAGACAAAATTGTTCGGATCATTCGTTCCATTTTGAGCGGTAGTGGCTATTGCAATTCCATTATTGAAATTTCCGGTTATGCCAATCTGATTTGGAAGTGCTGTAGAGAAATTGAAGTTAGGACCATTGGCAGTTATGTAAGGCTCAGCAAGTTGATTACCTAAATTGGTAGGATTTACCCCATTGTAGTTCGAAAGCCCAGTGGTCGCGTAATATTTGTAGCTCAACCCATTGGTGGCTCCATTGGTAGTGGCTACCAAAGCTTGAGGAAAGGTTGAATAATTATTTCTGAAATCGCGGGCTCTTACATTAAGAATATAAGTAGTGCCGGGATCTAAATTTGTGAATGTATAGCTGGTGGGAGGGCTTGGTATAGCATCTGTATAATTTCCGTCAGCGATTAGCCAATAACTTTCAGATCCAATACTACCGGGTTGAATTTCGGAATTATTAATAGCTGCTCTGTAAAGTCTATTGTTCACAGTTACAGTGTCTCCAATTAGATACTCATCAGTTTCATTCCAGAAGGGATAAGGATACACTAGAGTTGCTAATTTTTCATCACCATTATATACCTCATAAGCCCATACGACATCATTATCAGTAGAGGATGCCCATGATACACTTACGCTTGTCTCGGTGATGTCATTGACAGCAAGCTGAGATGGAGGGGTGGGGGCCTCTGTATCTTCCAAAGGTTTAGTATAGCTACTGGCGGTTTTACGAGAATACCTTCCGTCATTAATTCCCATTGCTCTTATCGAATAGCGATATTCACCTTGAGGTCTCAAACCAAGGTTATCCAAAAAACTGGTGCTATTGGGCGGCATATCAGCTATTTTATTCCATGGAACTTGAGGATAGGGAGAAGTTCCAACACGCTGCTCTCTCCATATCTCGAATCCAGTTTCATCCAATATAGTTTCAGTCCAGATTAGTTGAATCTTATTTGATGAAACAGGGGTTGCAGTAGGTATGGATATTGGAGCAAAATACTTATCAATTTTTTGGCCATTTGGTACGTCAATAATTCCTCCAGTAGGGGAAGTGTGACAATTTGGATAACAGTTACCAGCACTTGTTGAATTATAGACTAATGTAAGTGAAGTCGAGAAATTGCTCCAACAACCAGAACTTTGCATTACTTGAACAGTCCAGTTCCCTGCATTAGTCAGATTACTTTGCCCATTAAAATTGTATCCCACTGTGGCAGGGCTCCCACCTGACGTAATTTGAACCCTATGTGGTGTTGTGCTATTGGCTGGGGTAGTAATAACTCCTGTTTGTACACCATTTTTAAACCAACGATATTGTGAATATCCTTCAGGAGCCTGAAGAATGGTAGCAGTTTGGCCAATTGAACCAATGTCTATGCCATCTTCTTTTGTATAAGGTAAGATTAGTGAACCTGTCACAGCTAGGACTGGTGTCAAAGTAGTGATTTGCCCGGTAATCACAACCGCGTTAGAAGTACCCGGGGTTCCATTTGGTCTTGTAAAATCTACTGTATAACTACCGGTATAATTACCCACGCCAGTAATAGTAAGGTAACGGGTAGTATCATTGGGTAAGATTGCATTATCTTTTTTCCATTGGTAGCTGGTGTATCCATAAGAAATACCCAGTTTTTTTGTGTTGGTTGCACCAGGGCAAAGCTCGGTGCCGCCACCAAATATATAAATGTTGCGTTTGTCTTTCGCCAACATCCACGACCAGAAGTCGGGTTCGCTATACGCCTGGTTCCATACACCATGCCCTAAAGTTGGATAGAGAATGTATTGTGGGGTTCCACCTCGGGCCACCAGTTTATCAATCATACTCATGGAGCCACCGGGGCTTGGGTTAGCATCGAGCCCACCTTGGTAAAGGCGGATGGGTGTCGTCTCCAACCTATCAGCAGCTATTTCACTGTTATACGGCACACCAGACATGGGTAGCACGGCTGCAAACAGGTCGGGCCGTTTGGTGGCGGTATCCCAGGTGCCGCGGGCACCATTCGAAAGGCCGTGTATGGAAATGCGGTTAATGTCGGCATTGTAATCTTTCACCATGTATTCCAGAAACGCATAAATATATTCCTGATTTAGCGTAGGTGCATCTTGCCAGCCGGAAGCCCATGACCCACTGTAACTCGCCTGTGGAAAGATGATGATACCCGGGAAAGACTGCGGATGTGTGTCTACTCGGTTGGCTGCCTGCTGGTGCACATTACCTCCGTGCAAAAGGTTGCGGCTGTTGTTATCGTAGCGGGGGTCCGTGGTCAGGTAATCGAAATTACCAGACCAAATACGGCCTGATTCTCCGGCACCATGCAGCATGATAATTACCGGATAGGGTGTGGCTCTGTTTTTATTATAATTTAAAGGGAACGCCACCCGGAAGTTCATAAAACTCTCGGCATTGTTAGCGGTTTCATCTGTACTGCGCCAGGCAGCAAATTCCTTATAGGCACTTTCAAACGAGTTGGTAGGATAGTAGTGGCATAATTTGTCCTGGCAAAGCGGAGGCGTTACGACTCCGTTATAAGCCCGCCAGGAATTATCAGGGGTAAAATGCGTGGTTTGGGCCTGCAATGTAGATGTTATCAGGAAGGCCCCCAGAGCCAGAAAAATCGACCGATAAGTCATGTAAGATTATTTGATTTAAGCCAGAAAACTATATACCCTGATACCCGCTAAGAGGCAAAAGTAACCCGAAAATAAGACTTATGTAATTAAATTCCACCGCAAACTTTCAGATAATTCCTTCGTGTGCTTATGTAACATTTTACCTCAAAAATGACTAAACAGGCAGGCGTAAAATATACTTTCTTCCTACTTCCGTCAATTATTAGTTTATACGGTTACTTTGGCAGAGATTGAACTTATCAAAGCTTTGGGCTGTCTAACCACATAGCTTTAATCTTTATGAATAGTGTTCGCAGGCAAAGAAGTTACTTATTTCTTATAGTCCTATTGGTTCTTTTTTGTCAGGGTTGCAAAAACAATGACCCTGAGCCGCCTATAACTATTGGTTTTAGCTCGGCAACGGGTGAGATTGTTGAAGGAGGTCAAGTCAACATTTCAGTGATATTAGATAGGCCCGCCACGCAGGAAGGGAAAATAAGCATTCAACTTTCTGGCAATGCAGTTTATACGGAAGATTACAACACCAACCCATCCGGGATTTCCGGAGCCTTTGAATTATTAGTGCCCGCGGGTGTTTCGTCCTTAACATTTACAGTTGCCGCTGTAAATAATGAGATTTATACGGGCGATAAAACTATAGCATTTACCATTCTTGAGCTTTCGGAAGGCTTGCTTTTAGGAGACATTAAGAGTATGACGCTCATTTTGAAAGATGATGAGAGTCCGGCTGTTGCAAATTTTAAAATCAGTGCTGCCTCTATTGCCGAGAATTCTTCTACCGGTATAACGGTACAAATTCAGTTTTCAGAACCGGCAAAGGGGAGTGGCAGTCTTGTTGTTTCTTTGGGTTCGAATAACGCTTTGTATGAAAGTCATTTCACTACGCTTCCGGCTGCGGTAAGCAATGCGGTAACCTTAACGGTTGCCGATGGGGCAACCGGCACCAGCTTCACGTTTATTCCTAAAGATGATTCTTATTTTCATGATAATTATGTGATTGTTTTTGAGATGACTGCTGCTACGGGCTCATTAAAAATTGGCTCGGTAAAAAAATTCACAGCAACGATTACAGAAGATGAGAGCCCGTCCTTTGCAAGCTTTACGTTAACGGATCATTCGATACCAGAAACACAAGTGGCGGGTATAACCGTGCCAATCGCGTTATCTATTCCTGCATCCGAGGCGGGAACCATAACAGTTTCCTTCACTTCGTTAACTGCCCAATACGGAACTCATTTTACAACTTTGCCAGCCGCTTCGGGTAACAATATTGTTTTAGATGTTGCAAAAGATGATGTTTCTGCGGCATTGAAAATTTTTCCGATTGATAATACGACCGATAATGAGAACCAAATTATTGTGTTCACCATTTCGACCGGCAGTGGGGTGGTGAGGCCAGGGGGCAACATCAACTATGTGCTTACAGTAGTTGATAATGAACCGACTCAACGAACTGTACTTATTTCTTTTGGCAGAGCGAGTGCTCCTTTGGTCGGTGGGCCATCAATATGGAATCATTTGTATGATGAATCACCCAGTGCCCCCGATACCTGGAATAATTTTAAGCGCTCGGATGGAGTTACAACAAACATAGGATTGGTTATGAATTCCTCACTCACCCCGCAACCGCTAGGAAGTATTACGGGAATTAATTCGGGTGTATTTCCGGATAATGCCATGAAGGAATATTGGTATGTGCCTGGGCCTAATCAGGGAATTACCCGTGGCTTCTCATTACTTCAATTAGACGACAATGTGCAGTACACCATAAAAATACATGGAGGCACAACATTCATGTCATCCGATGGCATAAATACGATGACAATTTCTGTTGAAGGCGATCAAAAGAGTATTCAGGATGTTACCAACAATGTAACGCAAGTGCTTCAATGGGTAAATAAATCTCCGGTTGCTTCTAAGCTAACCATAAACCTAACGGATACAGACGGTGGAGGCATTTGCCCGATGAACGCTATGGAGATTAGTTGGTATGAGAATTAATGCGGCTACTTTTTAGGTGGCGACTTGTAAATCCAAACTCCCTGGAATCTGTTTCTTTCTCGTTCCTTAATTAGTTCTTCGAGTGCAGCCTGGCGGTTATCGACTTTGCGTAGGTACACGTAATAGTAACTCTTACCGGGTATAAAGAGCATTTGGGGTAGTAAGTTACTGTCTCGTAATTCACGCATTTGCTTTAATGCATTTTGTTGATTACGGTAAGCGCCTATTACCACGTAGAAATTGCCACTTTCATTCTCAATCGGTTTTTCCACCACCTTATTCTCAATATTTGGAACAGGTGCTTCCGCTATTACGGGCGCAACAACAATAATTTCCGGAGCAACTTCTATTTGTTTTTCCTCTGGTTTTACTTCTTTCGTTTCAGGTGCAGGCGCTGGTTCTGGTTTTACTTCCTCTTTTACAGTTTTAGTTTGCTTTACGGAATCCTTTTGTTGCTTCATTAAGTAGAATTCTTCTTCCCGGTCGCGTTTTCCAAAGCGAGAACCAAGATAAATTTCATGAGATCCACTTGTGGCACTGGATATCGAACCGGTGGGGTACTCATAGGCGTATCCCACTTTTAAAAGTCCTTTCAGCCGCAACCCAATCAATCCTGTTATTCCATATCCATCGCGGTATGAGGCACCAATCCAAAGAAAATTTTTATAGGTAGCCAGAACCATTCCTTCCCATTGGGTTTGCTGGTTGTCCAGCGCGCGGTAAATCACGACAGGGGAGATCTTATAATTTCCCAGAACAAAATCATAAGAGGCTGATCCGAATTTAGCGAGAAAGGCATTGAATTTCATTTCTTGAAATTCCTGTGTAGAATTTGATTTGGATTCAAATAGATTAGGCAGAGCAAAACCAATATTTAAGTTTTTAAACTGGTAATTAATACCGAACTGGCCCGTTACGTATTGACTTTTTTGCAGAACGTTGGCAAGGGCCGGGTCGTTACTATTTCCAATGGCTTCAAGATCGAAGTTGTTCATAGCGATGCCCCCCGCTAAACCAAAGTTAAGGTGGTGGTAGTAGCCAAGCCTAACCCGATAGGCAAAGGTGGCTAGGGCTGAATTGGTGCGCAGTAAAATAGTTTTATTGGAAACTAAAGTAAGACCCAGAGAAACATTGCGGCCTACAGGTGCCTGAATATTAAAGGCACCGGCTTCGGGCGCATTTTCAATTCCTAACCATTGCTTTCTGTAAAAGATATTTACTTCATGATATCCATTTTGCGCAGCGTAAGAAGGATTAAACTGAAATTTATTGAGCGTGAATTGACTGAATATGGGGGCATCCTGCGCGTGAGTTTGGTTGCCTATAAAAACATAAGCTAGTATTAAAAGAAATGTAAAAATTGAATTAGGGTATTTCATTCGTATACTTAAAAGGTTAGCGAATTAGCCTAAAGGCACCAGAATATGTTTTCTTATTTGGACATTTAAATATAAAGTAATAATCCGCTTCTCTAAGAGAGAGGGTACTTGAGCTGGTTAATACATTCCAATCATTGTTAAATTGGTTGGCTTCATACAACTTGCTGCCCAGGTTATTAAATATAGTAACCGGGCACCCATCTACCATATTTAAATTTTTAATTGTCCATAAATCATTTACGCCATCCCCGTTAGGAGAAAAATATAAGGCCGCACCAAGTGGATTTGAATCCCCTTCATTTACTGTAACGACTATGTCATCGAAAAATTCGATTCCCCCATCATCAATGGCGGTTAGTCGGAATGTGTATAAACTGGGAAGCAAATTTATTATTGAGGCATCCGGGTATTCACCTAGAATTTTGGCTGGGATAGTTCCATCCACCTGTGTCCATATTAATTCACTAATAGAACTACTTCCACTTTGCACATCGCCCACTAAGGGCATAAAGTTATTTGGCAAAAATAATGTCGTATCATTTCCTGCGTATACTACGGGGGCTGGTTGCGTGGATCTGACTTCAACCGTTGTTTCGCTAAAAGCGGAGGCTCCTTCATTGTCTTCGCCAGTTAGTCGAAACGTATAAGATCCCTGAACGAGCCCTTGCACCGATAATGTTGTTGTATTACTACCCGCAAGGGTGGCAGTATTTGGTCCGTTTTGCTGGGTCCATAAGACTAGTTTGATCGATCCATCAGAGTCGGAAGCGGATCCGTTTAAGGAAGTTGAAGTAACTGGAAACGAAACTATCTTTGGCGCACCTGCCAATACGGTGGGTTTTGAATTGGCTCCTGCTGGAGATACGGTAACCATTACATCATCGGAGGCAGTTGCACTATTATTATCAGTTACTTCAATCCGAAAAGTATATACGCCTAAAAGTAGATTGGATAATGACAAGGTAGAGGTGCCGGCACCCGTTAAGGTGGCCAGCGGGCCGCTCACCTGAGTCCAAAGGTAAGAGGCAATAGAGCCATCAATATCGGAAGCAGTGGCTGTTAGCGTAGCCGAATTGGTTGGTAGCCGAATAAACTGATCGACACCTGCACTTACTGTGGGGTTATTATTAACCGATGGTTGCAACACCGTAACCCGTACTTCATCGGTGTTAGGTAATCCCTCATTGTCTGTAACGGTAAGGCTGAATACATAAATTCCGGCAGCTAAACCGGTTACAGAAAGTTTTGAAGTGGCCTGCCCACTTAGTGTACCACTGGCCGGGCCCGATTTTTTTAACCAGGCATAACTGGCTATTGTTCCGTCAGGATCGGATCCTGATCCTTGTATATCTATTGCGTCCTGTGGCAGATTGAGCACTTTGTCGAATCCGGCATTAGCAATGGGGGGCTGTTGAGAACCTATAGGAACAACTACAATCTGCGCAACACCCGAACCTGTAGCTCCTTGGTCATCCGTAACCGTTAATTGAAACTGAAAAATTCCTTCGGTTAGATTTTCAATAAGAAGAGAAGGGGAATTTATATTGGTTAAGGTGGTGGAGGGTCCAAGTATTTGTGTCCAGCTATAGGACGCAATCGAGCCATCAGTATCGAACCCCGATCCACTTAAGGTAGTTGTTGAAATGGGTGATACAATAGTTTGGTTGCTACCCGCATTGGCAATGGGCGCCTGATTTACAGTACCCGGAAAAATTGTTATGTCAGCCTCATCGAAACCCATTTCGTTTTGATTATCGGTAACCGAAAGGCGAAAGGTGTACTGACCGGCAACTAAATTACTAAGACTTAGGTTAGGTGTGTTTTGATTTGCTAATGTGGCGGTAGGGCCTTTCATTTTTGCCCACGTATAACTGGCAATCGAACCATCGGTATCCGAGGCAGAACCTAAAAGGTTAATAGAGTTGGTTGGGAGAAATAGTATTTTATCAATACCGGCATTAACCGTGGGGGGATTATTTGATCCGAGTGCAAGTACCGTTACGATAACTTCGTCAAACGCTGAGGAGCTACCGTTATCAATAACATTTATCCTGAATGTATAGGAGCCAACCACCAAATCAGAGAGCGTTAAGGTACTGGAATTTGAACCAGTAAGAGTTGCTGGTGGCCCAATTTGTTTAGTCCAGGTGTAAGAGGCGATGGTGCCATCGGGGTCACTGGCCGTGCTTACCAGGTTGGTCGAATTGGTGGGTAGGATAAGTGTAATATTGGTACCCGCAGTAACGCTAGGCGATTGGTTAACCGAAGCGGGGAATATAATTACCTGAATATTATCAGAGGCGAACGCTCCCACATTATCAGTAACGGTTAATCTAAATACATAAACCCCGGTTACTAAATCTTGTAAGGAAAGAACGGATGTATTCTCATTGGAAAGGGTGACCGATGGCCCGCTTAATTTGATCCAGGTATAACTGGCAATGGAGCCATCGGGATCTGAGGCTGATCCAATCAGGTTAGTACTGTTGTTAGGAAGCGTCAAAGCAATATCAGGTCCGGCATTGGCTGTTGGTATTTGATTTGAAGAAGCAAGATTAACGGTAACATTTACATCTTTAATACCTGTGCCACCCGCATTATCAGTTACGGTTAACCGAAATGTATAGGGGCCGGCTACCAATGCGCTGGTTGTTAAGGTTGCTGTATTGGCATTAGTTAATATAGCCGCTGCACCGGCTACCTGAGTCCAGGTATAGCCGCTGATTGTTCCATCGGCATCCGTGCCAGATCCTGGAAGAATAACGGTGTTGGTGGGAAGAAAAATAGAAATATCGGAACCCGCATTAGCGATCGGATTAATATTGGTAGATGTTTGAACAACTACATTTACCTGATCGGTGGCCGTTGCGCTATTGTTGTCTGTAGCGGTAACGCGAAAAACGTAGGTGCCGGCAATAAGACCACTAACGCTTAAGGTATTGGTGGTGGCTCCACCTAATGTAGGGGCGGCAGGTCCGGAGAGATTTATCCATAAATAGCTTGCAATGGTTCCATCCGGATCGGACGCAACGGCACTAAGGGTAGTGGATGAGTTGGGAAGGGTTAAAATCTCATCATTAGAGGCAATAACAGTAGGTGATTGATTTACGTTTGATACAACTAAGGAAACATCATCACTGGCGGTTGAATTGAGATTATCTGTTGCTGTAAGTCGAAAAACATACGTTCCGGCAACCAGATTGGTTAGACTTAATGTAGCGAGGGTTGTGCCACTTAATGTGGCAGCCGGTCCACTAACTTTAGTCCATAAGTAAGAACTGATTGTTCCATCTGCATCAGTCGCTGATCCAAGAATATCAATAGCATTGGCAGGTAAGGTCAACGTTAAATTGGATCCTGCATCAGCTACCGGGGCCTGGTTAGTGGCAACGGGCAACACGGTAACATTGGCCAGACTAGTACCAGGGGCGCCATTATTATCGGTAACGGTAAGTCGAAAAACATAAGCGCCAACCACAAGATTAGTTAAGCTAAGCGAGGCTGTTGTTGATCCACTAATTGAAACCGAGGGGCCACTTACTTTCTCCCATAAATAACTGACAATACTTCCATCAGCATCTGTTCCGGTTCCATTTAGCGTAGTAGAGTTTACGGGTAACGTAATTGTTTTGGGTAAGCCAGCATTGGCAACAGGAGGGACATTTGCCAACTGTACGGTTAGGGTAATATCATCACTACCGGTGGCTAAATTATTGTCAGTAACCGTAAGTCTGAATACGTAAGTACCTTGAACCAGGGAAGTGAGCGACAGAACGGGCGTTCCCGCATTGGTGAGTGTAGCGGCTGGTCCACTTATTTTTGTCCATAGGTAAGAACTTATCGACCCATCAGGATCAGAACCGGAACCCGGGAGTGTGGTTGAATTGGTTGGTAGTTGGATTGCTTTATTAACCCCGGCACTAGCTGTGGGCGCTTGATTGGCTGCGGTTACAGTAACGGTCGCTTCATCAAAGGCAGTGCCTGTAGCATTATCGGTTACGGTAAGCCTGAAAACGTAAGTACCCACGACCAGATTGGTGAGTTGCAACGTGGGCGTTCCCGCGTTGGTTAATGTAGCGGCTGGTCCGCTTTTTTTTGTCCATAGGTAGGTACTTATACTTCCGTCCGGATCAGATCCTGATCCAGTAAGTGATGTTGAATTGGTAGGCAGTTGTAATGGTTTATCAATGCCTGCATTTGCCGTTGGGAGTTGATTAGCTGCGGCAGGATTTACGGTTACCTGAGCATCCTCGGTATCGATGGCACTATCATCGTCAGTTACAGTTAATCTGAAAACGTAGATACCTTGTACAAGGCCTGTTAATGTTAAAGTTGCGGAGCCAGCATTTGTAAGGGTAGCGGCCGGACCACTGACTTTAGTCCAGGCATAACTACTGATGGTTCCATCCGGATCGCTGGCCGATCCGTTTAAGTTTGTTGAATTGGTTGGTAATGTCAAACTCTTATTACCACCAGCATTGGCGACAGGTAATTGATTGACGGAGGGATCGACCACAGTAACAGTTACTTCTTTAAAGCCGGTTTCGGTTTGATTATCGGTTGCCGTTAACCTAAAAATGTAAACACCTTCTAACAGGTTGGTTAAAGTAACCGTTGTGGTTGCTTGATTGCTTAGAGTAGCTGTTGGTCCGCTTTGCTTGGTCCAAAGGTAAGAGGCAATTGTTCCATCTGCATCCGTAGCTGATCCCGTTATAGTTGTTGAATTAGTAGGCAATGTGAGTGATTGATTGGCGCCAACATTGACAACTGGCTTTTGATTTCCGCTAAGTTCATAAGCACCTAAATCCCAAGCGGCACCAGCAGGTCTTCCGGCATTATCCAAATCAAATGTGACTCCAAAAGCGGAAACGTCTCTGCCTGTATTTACGGCTGGTGATCCTGATAATAATCGATAATCATCCAAACTTGGATTTACAAATTTAGCATCTGCAATTAAGGGGATGTATAGATTGTTGGTGTTCTTCCAATCTGTATCCCCTCGTAACCTCAGCCAATTCGAGGGTCCACCTACGACTAGATTATTATAGATTAAGTTTCCAGGAGCACCAGCTAAACTTTCCTTCACCGTTTCGCTTGTACTCGGATTAATTATGGTGTTGTTCATGACCCGAATAGGTCCTAGGAATGAGCCGGGCGGCACTATGTCGGTAGGTAGCGCAGAACCGAGTAATGCCATTTGAATGGAGGCGGTACCTGGATTAATTATTAAGTTATTAAATACATCAGTTTTGCCAAGGCCCTGAACAAAAATTGCCTTACCGGTTCCACCCTTTATAAAATTATTATAGACTTTTCCGATAGATCCTTCTCCAACTTGAATCCCTCCGTTTTGAGAATTTTTATTTTTTGTTCCGTAATTATAAATTCTATTGTCATGTATTTCCAGATCTTCCACCGCAGATCCAACTTGAATTGATTCCCATCCAGAATTTTCAATAAGATTGTTATGGACATTTACGTGCCTTACTTCATGGGAATATTGGGTGCGACTACCGCAATAAATAAGTGTACCTAAGTAGAAACTGTTTCCCAAGTAAATTCCTTCGCCCGGGGTGTCATGAATATAGTTGTCATGAATATTAACATTTTTCATGGTAAAGTTTGGTCGTTCATAAGAATAGTTGGAGCAATCGTCACTGGGATCAGATTTGGCCATAATTCCTGCGAACCCTGTAAAAGAAACTTCCAGGTGATCAACTTCAAAATCTGTACTTAGATCAAATATGGTTACACCCTGAGCACCGGATGGTTTTGTTTCAGGAATTTTAATTCCACGCTGATACCCTGCATCACCTGTTCCGGTAAGCCTAAAAAATTGACAATTCTGAAGTAATATCGCGCTGTTTGCGGCCGCATCCCCCACAATTGCCTGACCTCCGCAATTTTTAATGGTCACATAATTTGTAGCAGAGCCTCGAACATTTGTAAAATAGATTCTCTTTGTAAAACCCGCTGAAAGACAGATAACATCGCCTGGTTTTACACCGTTAGCAACACCGTCCCAATTGATAGTACTTGTACTATTTGGAATTGTGAAAGTACACCCACACTGACTTAACCCATCAATTGAAACAAGTAATAAAAGTCCTAAGGCAACAGTTTTCATCAATTTCATAATCGGATTTCTTTAACTTGTTTCTATATATGCCAATTGGTTGAAAAGGTAACAAATACCCTCAATGGCGAAATAATGAATTAGAAAGTTAAAAATTTTAACTAGAGAATCACAATTTTTGAAGCAATATGTAATTGATGCTTGTAAAATTAGATTTTTCTTTGGGGGTTATTTATTTCCCTAACCACAACTGCGGGCACTCCTGCCACCATGGAATAGGGTGGTACATTCTTCGTAACTACTGCTCCTGCTGCTATAACGCAGCCTTCTCCAATAGTGACGCCTTTTAAAATTATTGCTCTTGAGGCAATCCAGGTATTGTCACCAATTACAATAGGTTCACTTCTCCCTTCCATCGAATGTTCCTGAATATCATGAAAATCACTATCCATGATAATTGTATAAGGCCCTATTCTTACATTTTTACCAATTATGATACTTGATTTTGCAGCAATGTGCACCCCATTTATTCTTGTGTAATCTCCGATCTGTAGCTTTGCTTTTGAATGAATAGAAATTATAGTGCGACTAAAAATTGACCAAAGAACCACTCTATTACCAATTAGTACACTGCCTTTTACAAGAATCAAAGGCTTACCCCGAGTCGTTACAAATCGGCCGGTTTTGCATTTTCGTAAATAAAATTTTGCACTGATTAATCGCCATGCAAAATTTAAAATTTTACCAATGAATATTAAATTAATAGCAACAATATTTTTTGTGCTATTCTCCTTTAATGTTTCCTGATATTTCTTTCTTAATTCAAACAAAAGCCAATTGTTTTAAAGTAGACAAGATGTAATTTTCAAAAGCAAATAGACTATTGAAGCCTCAAAGGATTCTTTCTTTTTAATATAAAGATTAAATCTTTATATATGAAATTACCATCCTTCTGGTAGATTTCTCCTGACTTCAATATTTTTAAATTCTTGTCCCTTGCGTGCACCAACCTTTTTTGCCCAATCGGCCATCCTTTTTATTCCTTGACCCAAAGTAAGGGTGTCCGTTTTGCCAAAAATTCTTTCTGCTTTAGCATGATCCGAATAGGCATGAAGAACCTCTTTTCTTGCTTTTAAATAATTTATATTAGGAGCAACCCCAAAGTATTCAGCAACAATATTAGCTAGTTCATTAACCGTGTAAGGTTTATTTGCACCGATATTAAAAATTTCATTGTATGCGGCAGGGGTAGTGACACATTTTGCGATGGGTATAGCCACATCATCAATATAGCTAAAGGCCCGGGTTTGGGTGCCATCGCCAAAAATAGTTAATGGTTTATTTTGCATGATTTGATTCATAAAGATTCCAATCACATTTCTATACTTATCTCCAATGTTTTGATTTTCTCCATAAACATTGTGTGGTCTAAAAATCACATAGTTAAGCCCAAACATTTCGTGGGCTGCCTTTAGATCAAGCTCAACTGCATATTTTGAAACTCCATAAGGATCTTCAGGTACGGGTGTCATAGCTTCCGTCATGGGTAGCTGCCCGGGGCCATAAACAGCAATGGAAGAAGTAAATACAAAACACTTGCATTCATGATTAACGGCTTCATTAATAAGATTAACACTCCCAACAAGGTTGTTTGTGTAATTATATTGTCTTATAAAGTGTGAAAGGCCTTCAGCGGCATAGGCTGCCAGGTGATATACATAATCGAACTTGTATTTGTTAAAGAGTTCTTTCACTAGAGCAGTATCGGTTATTGAGCCTTTAACAAATTTCACTCCTTCAGGGATATGATCTTCAAAGCCTCCGCTTAGGTCATCGAGAACGACTACTGTGTGCCCCGCTATTAGACAATGTTTCGCTACATGTGAGCCGATAAAGCCGGCACCTCCGGTGACAAAAGAATGAATTTTATTCATGATTTTATATTATATTTTAAATTTTGATTACTGTACTTAGGTTTGTAAAGATTCCATATAACACCTTGGAAAAACATCTTTAAGTGGTTGAATTGTCCGTTCACCAAATACTTAAATGAACTTCTTGGGATTATAACAAAAATGAGAAACAAAGTAAACACAAAGAATTGAGAAGTCTTTGTGTTCCTGCGCATAAAGAGTATTCTGTTTCGGGTATGATAATATGCTTTGATAGAACTCTCTTTCCCCATCGTGATTGATTCTTTGTGATATATTACACCCTTGGGTTGATAATATATTTTATACCCTGCTCTTCGGATATGAGCCGACCAATCTAATTCTTCATAATAAATAAAGAAAATATCCGGAAGCATCCCGACTTTTTCTACAACTTCCCTCTTAACCAGCATAGCCGCCCCATGGGCATAGGCTGTATATCCTCCTGTATCATAATCTCCGTTATCAATTTTTTTTCCTCCAGTTGTCTTTCCGCGCCCTGTAAATGGGTTCATTTCAGAAAAACCAGCATATTGAATTGTATCTGGATTTGAATAATATTTAATTTTTGGACTAACAACTCCGATGGTATTGTCTTTACTGAACGGTTCGAGCAATCTCTCTAATAAATCGGCTGTCACCTCGGTATCGTTATTAACAATGAAGTAATAATCTCCTTTTGCAGCTAGTAACCCAATATTATTACCGCCAGTAAATCCAAAATTTTTCTCGGCAACGATTAGTTTTACGTTCGGATATTTTGTGCGTATAGTATTTGTAGGGTCATCTTTTGATGCATTATCAACCAAGATAATTTCATAGTTTGGATAAGTAAGTTTTTTGGTTGACTCAAGGAATTCACAGGTTACTTGTATTTGATTATAGTTTAATATGATAATCGAAATAATAGGTCTTTTTTCGTCCATAATCAACTTTTATCAGTTTGAATTAACGCTTTCATGCGGAGTATGTATAAACTTCTGATTCGCTCCTTTTAGTTTAAATAAAAGGAGTAGCATATTTAAAAAAAGCACAGGGATTTTGAGTATAGAAACCGCTAATTTTTTATTGTAGAATTCTCCCGGTATGGCCAGTAGTATGGAAAGAGTATGTAATGCAAAAAGAACTAACCAAATGGTATATCCAAAATACAGATAGTCTTTCACAAAATACAATGCAAAAGTGAAGACGGTCAATAACCCAATGTTAATTAATCGGGGTAATTGAATGTTGCGTAAGACGGTACTATTAAAGAAAGTAAAATTTCCCGTCAGCAAAGCCCTCATACCACGCGAAAAGTATTTGCCCAAATAAACATATTGGCTTGAAATCCAACGCTTGCGTTGATTTTGAAATGTTTTATCTTTTGAAACTTTCTCATCATAAACAATCGCTTCTTTATGATAAGCTACCTTGATCCCATCCAAAAGCAGGAGCACTTCCAGTTCGCGATCAAACCCGCCCACCGAATTCATGCTGCTTAATTTTTCTTTTAAAAGATGAAAATCAAAGACTACGCCCGAACCGCTGATGGAGGAAGATAGTCCTAGGGCGACTGTTCCCTGCCTGTAAATGTGATTGTTAATAGCTTCACTAACACCATCCAGAATGGCCAGCGAATTATTTTGATTTTTTGGTTTGCGCTGTCCTTGTATGGCTCTTACGCGGGATGATAAACTTTCATTCATTTTCTCGAGATAGGTGAACGCCATAACGTTGTCAGCATCAAGAATAACTGCATAATCGTAATCATCAGGCAATGCCTGAAGGGCTGCGTTCAATGATTTAACTTTGGTACTACTTTCAAAACTTACGTCAATTACGCGAATAGGAAGTTCCCTTAGCACGGACAGTGTTGCAGATTGAAGGGAGTCTGCTATCACCACAATCATGTAGCGGTCTGTGGGGTAAGATTGCTCCAACGCTTTCTTAGCAACATCAAGAATAACCAGGTCTTCTTTATAGCACGGAATCAGTACACAGAATTTCCTATATGTAGTTTCATTTCTTTTGCCTGGAATCTTATACAATAAAAGCCCACCGATCGAAAAGATCGTTGTGTACAGAACAACATAGACAAAGTAGGATAAAAACAGAACTTCAATCAAAAGCATTACAAAAA
>Ga0154020_10003926_pt1 | contig 17782 bp, 10 predicted proteins | sample Klosneuvirus_201_FD_109709 | JGI IMG/M metagenome (GOLD analysis project Ga0154020, IMG submission 109709) | Active sludge microbial communities from wastewater, Klosterneuburg, Austria - Klosneuvirus_20160825_MG | ecosystem: Engineered > WWTP > Aerobic digester > Activated sludge | place...
GGGATTGGGTGTTGGTGGTGAATTTGCCGTCGGTGTCGCGCTCGTTGCTGAAGTGATGCCTGACCGGGCGCGACCGCGAGCGTTGAGTCTCCTGCAGGCACTTTCGGCCGTCGGAAATATCTCAGCCGCGTTCATCGGAGCCGCGCTGGCTCCCTGGGAAGCAGAGGGGTTAAGTGCGTGGCGCGTGATGTTTGTCATCGGTGCCGTTCCTGCTCTTCTGGCACTCGTGATTCGCCGCCGCCTGAAAGAACCAGAACGCTGGCAGCAGATGAAGGACAGTCCGGATCGGGACAAACGAACCGGATCGTACCGGGCTCTGTTTTCAGATCCACGGTGGCGCCGATCAGCGATCGTGGGACTGTTCCTGGCGATTCCGGGTGTGATTGGATTGTGGGGAATCGGCTTCTTCAGTGGCGACCTGACACGGATGGTGTTCCGCCAGGGCGTTGCCATGGAAAAATATGAGGAAGCGTTGAAGGATTCGTCGGCCGATACGCAAAAAACAGAAGTATTGAATCTGTTTTACACATGGGAGAAGGAACTCACGCCGAAAGATTCGCGACGAAAGCTAACTGATGAAGAAGCAGTCATTGCCAAAGGAATGGAGGACCAGATCAGCAGTGAATTGACGTTCTGGCAAAGTATGACATTGTTGTCGCAACAAATCGGAGCGGCGATGGGGATGTACTGCTTCGGCTGGATCGCACAGACATTCGGACGAAAGCCTGCATTTTTGCTGGCCTATGTCGCGGCCATGCTTTCGACGGCTCTCGTGTTTTGGAAGCTGGACTCTCCGTATGATTTCTGGATGATCACGGTGATGGGATTCTTCCAGTTATCCCTTTTTGCACTATATGCCATCTATTTTCCCGAGATCTTCCCAACGTATCTTCGCAGTACGGGCACGTCGTTCTGCTACAACGTGGGACGTTACGCGGCGGCGTTTGGTCCGGTGATCTTTGGGCTCTTAACCAGCCGCGTATTCTCTGTTGAAAGAGGCTACACGGCTCCGGACAACTGGCGGTATGCCGGGATGTACATGTCACTGGTGTTCCTCATCGGGATTTTCACCTTGTTGTTTGCCAAGGAAACGAAAGACCAGCCTTTGCCCGAGTAGGGCGACGTCAAATCACATCCATGGACAACGTCACTTGTTGCAGAATCTCAGTGTTTTCCTGCGGTATTTATGAAAATTCAACGACTGCGATTCAGCCACGGCAGTGGCGGCAGCGTGTAGCCGTGGGCTTTAGCCCAATGCCACTCGATCTGCGATTAAAGTAGCCGTCACTCTCTGAGTGACGAATACCAAAGGCTGCGTTTTGTGGCCTGCCTCACTCAGAGAGTGCGGTCTACTTTGTAAATCAAATACCATTGGGCGTCAGCCCACGGTTCAGCAACCAATTCGATTTCGCTTATACTTCACGCGGTCAGAAATGAAGCTATGGATTTTCTTGCGATTGTCCCCTCTCCCCCCGCAATTGATTTTCCTACTGGACACGTTTTCCTCGGGGGGAGAGGGCTAGGGTGAGGGGGAAGAATCCACTGTTTTCTGGTTCATCAGATGAACTCCAGGTCAGCCCCCCTCATCCGGCCTGTCGGCCACCTTCTCCCCCTTGTCAGGGGGAGAAGGGACATAGAAAACGCTGCTTTTGAAAGTACCTCAGCCTGGACCGCGTGAAGTATAACTGCGAGCCTCACGCGACAGCTTGTGTAGGGGATCCGACACCTTCGGCTAGCCGTTAAGCGATTCAATCAACAACCCCCGAGCCTGAAGGCGCATGTGGAGCATTGTTCGATGTGTGAATCTGTTCGTTCACCTGGTTATCGATTGTGTATCGTCGTACTTTTTCTGATGCTCACTGCGGCTTGGAGCAACGAGTGTCGGGCTCAGAGTACTTCCACAAAAACGCTCGCTGCTCCACGGTTTCGGCTCCCGGACGATCGGCCGGAGTTGGATCGCGAGAAGCTTCTGGCCGAAGGACTGCGAGTCATTGAATCGAAGCATTTAGTTCTGGTGACGGATCTGCCAGCGGACGCAGTCAAAGATTTCCCGCCGCTGGCGGACGCCTTGTTCGCGACGCTGGAGCGTCGCCTCGGTAAGCTGGCACCGGACGTTGGAGGACGCCCCTTCCAGGTCACCGGGTTTCTGATGGACGCGCCGGAACGGTTCGATCGCGCTGGCATCCTGCCTCCTGAGCAGTATGCGATTCGTCACGGTCGCCATCTGGGTTATCGATTCTGGATGAACAATCAGACGGCGGACTATTATCGCCGCCATTTGATGCTTCACGAATTCGTACACTGCTTTCTGATGTGCGAATTTGGAATGCAGGATATCCCGCCGCTGTGGTACACCGAAGGCATCGCCGAATACTATGCCACGCATCAGATCAACACTGATGTGGCCAAGAGTGAATTTGGTGTCCTGCCGAACAGCCTCAAGGGTTTCGAGGGCTGGCTGCGAATCACCGAAATCAGGCGGCACTTCTCACCGGAGCCATCTGAGACCGGTGAACTTACCGGCATTCTGCCGCTTCAGACTGTGCTTCATCCGCCGGATTCGACGTTCGTGACGGATTCGCAGTATGCTCATGCGTGGGCCATTGTCTGGCTGATCAATCATCATCCGGAGTTAAAGGCAGCGTTTGCCCCGCTCGCGGTCAACCGTACGCGACGACAGTTCGAAGATGTCCTCGCAAAGATTCCAAAAACTACATGGGCGCAGATGGATCAGATCTGGCCGCTGTATCTGGATGGACTCGAAGAGGCCGATGTTAATGCCGTGCGATTTCCGCTGCTGAACGACTCGAAAGCGGCTCCGCTGCCGCTTGAATTTGAGCTGAGGGCAGACAAGCAGTGGGTTTCGACAAGTTTGGCACTGCAGAAGGATCGGGAATACGCTCTCGAATGCTCTGGGCGTTATGTGGTTGAGAAAACGACACGACCGTGGATATCGGAGCCAAACGGGATCACGATCGACTATGTGCGCGGGCGACCGCTGGGCGAAGTTATCGCTGCGATCGTTTCTGCCGATGGCACAAAATCGACACGGCACATTCCAATCGGCACAGCACGAACCCTCAAGTCGCCGATCGACGGCATCCTCTGGCTTCAGGTCAACGACCACTGGGCTCAGCGCGAGAACAATGAGGGCACGGTTCAAGTTCGCGTTTCGGCGGATTAAGTCTTCTGTAAGGCGAGCGGAAGAAACAGGATTACCAGGGATATCGCGTCGCCGAGGGAATCCGACCTGAGACAGGTCGGACTACGTCGGCAGATCTGTCCTCAGATCTGCTTCCTTCGGCGTGGTTCAGTCGCACGGGGCCGCTCGCCTAAATGACTGGCCACTAAGTCGCTGCAAAACAATAAGTTACCAAATCAGAAGCCCGGCTTTTCAGAAAAGCCGGGCTTCTTCGCGGACGGTTCCGGTGGGTAATTGGTTTGCAGCGCCTAATTTCCGCCGAAGTTCGGAAGTCCACCGGGGGGATTGTCAAAGCTTGGCTCGTCACCAGCAGCGCCGGGCTTCGGAGCCTCTTTCGGGCCGACCACATCCGCTCGGGTGGGGCGAAGTTTTTCGAAACTGTCTGCGGAAATCACGTAGTACCAGGCTCCAAAGCGAGCTGACAGTTCCTTCGTCAGTTTCTTACCCGACTTGCTGCGTTCTTCCCATGATTTCACAGCATCCGCGTAGCCTGATTTCTCCGCCTCATACCTGCCCATCTCCTGAAGATATTTTTTCTGAGCATCAGCTTTCGGATCAACTGGCGGCTGCGGTTCCGCTGGTGTCGTTTCTGGTGTTGTGGCCTTTTCATCCCCTTCAGCGGCCGGCGCGTCTTTTTTCGTATCAGTCGCGGTGGTTTTGGCAGGAATGATCTCGGGCGTATCGTCCCCCTTTGGCGCGGCCGGCTTCACAGGGTCTGTTGAATCTGGTTTCGGCTCGTCAGTCTTAGGCTCATCGGCCTTTGGTGCATCATCGGTCTTTGGTTTAGCCGCTTCGTCAGGAGCAGTCGCCGCAGGCTCGACTGGCGGAGTCTCATTGGTTGTGGGGGCCGCAGGGTCATCTGCCTTTGGCTCTTCCTTCACTGGTTCATCGCACGCCCCTGAATCCGGCTGTTCGGTGTCACCGTCCTCAGCGGGCGTTTCGTCAGTTCTCGGAGCGGCCTCATCCTTTGGAGCGTCTTTTTCCAGCGCCGGAGTTTCTTCTTTTGGCTCGACGCCCGGTTCCGCCTTTGGCTCTTCGGTTGACTCCGGTTTTGCCTCGTCGTCGGCTTTCTTTGGCTCTTCCGGCTTTGGCTCTTCCGGCTTTGGTTCTTCCGGTTTTGGTTCTTCCGGTTTTGGTTCACCGACCGGGGCGTTGGCCGGAGCCGCTTCTTCACTCAGGATCGCAGGTTTCACAGGCTCGACGGGTTCCGTGGGTTTCGTTCCCATCAGCGAGTCATCAAATTCCACTTTGACCAGTAAGTATCGGCGAGGCCCCGATTTCTCGTCCACTGGTTTATCTTCGGGCTTGTTCACATCATCAGCATCGGCGGCGTCATCTTTCTTTTCTTCAGTGGCCGCAGCCTCTTCGCCTTCAGCGGGTTTCTTTTCATTCAGACCAGTTTCAATGTCCTTATCCGAACCGCGCGCGATCTCGCCAAAATACAGCGTGTAGCGAACGCCTTCTTTCGTTCCGGCGACAAGTTCACCTTCGTTGGAGACCAGTTTCTTTTTGCCGCCTTCTCCGCGAGCAATAAAGAACCCCTGTCGCTGCATGTCAGCCTGCAGAATCTGCAAAATGACAGGATTGTTGACATCTTCAGCCACGGTCAGATCGGCATTCAAACCTGGCGGCTTGGGCCGCACGCCGACAATCTTGAGCTGATCAAGATTTCGCGTCAGATCTGTGATGGAGGCCTCTTTCAGCGACTCTTCTTCAGGATTGAGCCCCACCAGAGCCCACTTGTTCGAGGTTGTGTCTTTATCGAATTCGAGTTTTTGGGCGTCAACGATCTCACCTTTTTCTTCGTCAATCGAATACCGATCAACCACCACCTGCACGACATCGTTCTGGTTGAGTTTGAGCAGGTCTGGCTCAATCCAGTCGCTAAATTTTGCCGACAGATCGGCATTGATCTCGGCGATGTAAATGTTGTTCTTATCAGGTTGACGCACATAAAAGTTCTGGCTGCGGCCTTCGACAGGTTTGCCGATGATTAAATCGACCACCGCGTTACCGCCCGAGTCCCGCATCGTGACACGAGTTCCGCGTGACGCATCCTTTTCACCTTCTTTGGCATCCGGATCGACTGCAACTTCGTCGGACGGATCGGCCACACCGTATCGTCCCCAGTCATCCTTGCTGCGGCTCTGCAACGCCAGCTTCTTCACACCAAGGAACGAGGTTGCCGTTCGGGCCAGGCGATCTTTGGCTTCAGCCGGATAGTCGTGATGCGAAGGAATGATCCACTGGCCCTTGTCGTTCTGCTGCACAGAAAACGTCAACGGTTCCTTCGAGTCGGAGTCGTACCTTGAAACGGTGAGCGATCGGGCGCTGAGCGGATCTTTGAAGTCGGTAAAGAATTCCTTGCCGAGGTCAGCAAAGTCCTCGTTGGCAACCGGCCGATTGGCGTATTTCACGCCGAGAGATGCAAGGACGGAGACCCCCGCGACGACGATAAAGATGATTGTTCGACTTGTAGCGTTCATAGCAGAACCTGACTGAACAGGATGTGATCACGAAAGAAATAACAAACGAGCCCGGTTCGTAGCGAAACCTGTGAGAGTTCCGACCGAACTCTGACGACTTCGGCTACGGGGAATTTGAGTGGAGATCTTAACTCTTGCGTCGATTTGGGTTGATAGACTGCCGCTCAGCCAGATTTCTCAGACCCAGAAACAACATTCCAAAACAGATCGGCAGGATTGCCGGAATGATGCAGGCGAAAATCCGGACGGTGTTTTCAATCCGGCGGATTTCACGCTTCATCTCCAATCCGGACTTCCGAACTTTGGCGTTCAACTGTCGTTCCAGTGCCTCTTTTTCCAGCTTCAGGCGCCGATTCACCTGCTGCTCTTTTTGCTGCAATTGAAAATCTTTGCTGGTTGGATCCAGGGTTGCATCCTCACTGATTTTCTTGATTTCGTCACGCAGTTCCTGCTCCGCATTCTTGAGGCGAAGCTCCAGTTCATCCTGTGCTGATTTTTCCTCGTCGTTGAGTGACGTTCGCAACTTGCTGGTGCGGTTCTCGACGAATTGCAAGGTTCGCAGACTTTCCCGCCGGGAACGCAGAGGAATAAAGGTTTCGTCACCCGCCAGTTCATCGACCGCGTTTAACACGAACGTCACATTGTCGAACTTAATATCGAGGTTGCCGCGATTGCGCTCATGGAAAAACCAATCCGTAATCATGTCGATGTCTGAACAGAAGACGACATTCAGCGGAGTCTTTTCGGAAGTGTTTCGAATCAACGCGGCCAGCACATGCACCTTGTTGTCGTCCCGGCGACGCGGGTTGTCTTTGATTTGAACGCCGCCAGGCGCAAACGGATTGAATCCCGCCTGCTCAGTGAACTGATCCCAGTTCAGTAGCCCGGAATCGGTGCTGGTCGTCAAAAGCGGTAGAAACTCCTGCTCGGAACGACCGGCGCGATCAATAATCGTGCCGGGGTACAACATCACGAGATCCTGCAGCTTTCTGGAGATACTGCTGTCCTTCGAAAACGGTCCATCCTTCTCATACTTGTCGCCTGAACGTGACACGAAGACATATTCAGGAGGAAGCGTTGCAAACTCAGCATGTGGATTGTTCCTGTCGTAGACAATTCGGTCGTACTGCCAGCCCACGTTCAGCAGTTTGGTGAGTTGCGTCAATTCACCTCCATCCGCCTTTTGTTCCGGAGGAGGTCCCTGCCCAAACATCCCGCCTCCAGCACTCGGTTTCGGCAACCGCGGAGCCATCGCCAGACCGGACTGATTCTGAAAGACAAAAGGACACGGATCGTCAAAGATTAGTGCGGGCTTGCCCGCCTTGACGTACTCCAGAAAATTCTCCATCTGGGGTTCGGTCAGAGACGAGGGCATGATGGCCAGCAGAACATCGAAATTCTGCTTCGCGTCGTCTTTCTTGGCGGTGTCATCATCCTTCTTTTCCTCTGCGTCTCCATCACCAGAGGTCGCCTCGCTGACCAAGATCCGTTGCGACGGATTGACCGCGATGACCTTGTATTGTTTTTCAAGCTCGCGAACGATCTCCCACTTTCCGCCGCCGCCTTCTGACATCGCGTTTGCATCCGTCACGAGGACGCCGACAGTCAGGCGCGATTCCTGCGACACGGTCCGCAACGATCGCGTGAGTTCATACTCGATCGGCAGGCCCTTGCCGAAGAATGGGATGACCAGCTCGTCGTTGGGACTTTGAAGGAACGCCCCCATGAAAATTTCGGCCTCTTCCCGCTTGCCGTTGCGATCATAGGACAGCCGAACCGGATCAATGCCCAGAGCCCGCGCCTGTTCGGCGGCTTCGCTGAACGGTTCCACAGACACATCACGCCATTCGATGGCACCGCCACCCTGCAATTCGAATTCGCGAAGCAATCCACGCAGTTGTCGACGAATTTCGACATAGTCACCGGGAACATCCGGACTGATGAACGATTGAATCGTAATTTTTTGCGAGGATTTCAGGTCTTTTAGTGCCGATCGAGTCGCATCGGAGAGCGTAAACAGGTGCTCTGCCGACCAGTCCGCGCGGGCGGGATACGTCCAGAAAATGACGAGGACGCTCGCACAGGTAATCACCAGACAAATCGCGCGAATGGCAAACTGCAGCCCCATTCCGAGCTGCTCGGTCCCCGCCCAGCGACGTTTCGAAATGACGATCAGATTGAGATAAAGCATGACCGCCGCGAAGAATACAAACCATGCGGTGCCTGACAGCGGCAGAATCCCGACGCTGAAGTCGGTCAGCTGCTGCTGCAGACTGATCGATGTCACGATGTTTCTCAGGTCGTAAAAACTTACCGTCGAACCGACTGCGGTGCAGAACCATTCAAGAATGTCGGTCACGTAAAACAGAAGGACAGGCACGCAACAGAAGACAACACCCAGCACGAAAGCAACGGTCGCGTTGTTCGTCAGTGAAGACGCCAGCATTCCCGCCGTGAGCAATGCCGCGCCAGCCAGCCAATAACCCAGATAGGTACTGACCAAGGCTCCCACATCCGGCGTTCCAAGCCATGCAAGGACCAGGACATTGACCATCGAGAACATCAGCGCTACGGTGTAGACAGAAAGGACCGCCAGGTATTTGCCGCCGAGAATTTCCACTTCTGACGCGGGCAGAGTAAACAGCAACTCGTCCGTTCCCAACTTTCTTTCGTCCGACCATGTGGTCATCGTGATCGCCGGGATCACAAAGAGCAGCAACCACGGATACCACTCGGTCAACTGATCCAGGTTCGCCTGATTCGCCGCAAAGAACGCGGAGGAAAACGCCAGTGCGGCGGATGCCACGCAGAAGACGACGATAAACAGATATCCCAGAATACCTGAGAAGTAGCTGCGAAAATTCCGTTTGGCGACCGCCAGAATCACATGACATCGAACCATGAACACACCTGCGTCTCTTGCTTGACTGATACTTGTTTGCGGAACCGTATCACGCTGACCTGAAATTTTCAGGCAGCGCTGCACTTGTCAACTTGCGGAATCGTTTTTCCATCTCGATTTCATCGGACCCAAGGTCCGCTGTCGGGCCATCAAACACGACCCGACCATTATGCACCATCACCACTCGATCACAGACAGCGCGGACTTCCTGCAGAATGTGAGTCGAAAGCAGAATCGTCTTCGTCTTGGCGAGTTCCAGAATCAAGTCACGCACACCATGCACCTGATTGGGATCCAGGCCGCTCGTGGGCTCGTCGAGAATCAGCACCTGAGGATCGTGCAGCATTGCATGAGCCATTCCGACGCGTTGCCGGAATCCGCGTGACAACTTCGAGATTGGCTTCCGCCAGACCTCGGAGAGCGAACACTTGTCAGAAACCCAGGCCATGCGCCGTGCCAGGGTGTCACCTGACAATCCACGCACTTCGCCCATATATTTGAGCAAACCTTCCGGCGTCATTTCGACATAGAGCGGTCCGTTTTCCGGCAGGTAACCGAGAAATTCGCTGGCTCGAATGCGATCCGTGCCCACGTTAATGCCCGCCAGAAACGCCTCCCCGCGACTGGGTGACAGGAACCCCGTGAGCAGCTTCATGGTCGTGCTTTTGCCCGCGCCGTTGGGGCCGAGAAAAGCGCAAATCTGACCTCGGGGGACTGTAAATGTCACGTCGCGCGTCGCCGCGAAGTCTCCGTAGAATTTGCTCAGGCCCCGAGCTTCTATCATGATGTCGGGCGACGACTTTGGCGGTGAACTCATCGAATGAAGTCCTCGTTCAACAAAAATTCTGCAAGAGTAGAACAGTTGTCCCAACTGTTCGGAGGGGGGACCACGCCTGTCAGAGACAGGGCTGGTGCAATGGAAAGTACAATGGTTGGTTGGAGCTGTTCTCTGTCGCCACCTCGACCTGATAGAGATCGGGCGCAGGCGGAAATTGATCGTCGTGCGGTTGAGGCATCCTCCCGAGTTTCGCGCGGATTGCAATCAACTGGCCATGCTGCCCATCTTAATGAGAAACCCTCTTCTGCCAAAGCGGCAGCGGCAGAAAACGATCACTCCGACGTGCAAACACCGTTCCAGTGAGTCGCCAGTACTGGCTGGCTGATTGGTGAAAGGGCATAGATTGCGGAGTTTTCTCAAACACGGCGTCTGCGGTTTGTGTCTCAGGAGCATGGTTCTATACTTCTCGTCGCCCTGCCTCCCGTCGTTCCTCGTTTGACCCGAGCCAGCGGCGAGGCGAGCCCCGATCCGCCTCGCCGCTGGCTCGGGTCAAACAGACCGACACAAAACTCCGAACTCTCACGAGTCCGGCTACATTCACACCGCAATCCTTTTCTGTATTGAAGTCGCATGACCGTCACACGCCCTGACATCCGTAATCTGCTTGAAGAACGCATCCTGATCATCGACGGCTCCATGGGAGCCCTGATCATGGCGAATAATCCCGACGAAGCCGGCTATCGCGGTGAGCGGTTCAAGAATCATTCGATTGACATTCGAAATGCCACTGACCTGCTCGTGCTGACTCAGCCAAAATTGATCAGCGGAATTCATCAGCAGTACCTTGACGCTGGCGCGGATATTATCGAGACGGACACGTTCAACGCGAACATCGTGTCGATGGAAGAATTCGAACTTTCGCACCTGACGCATGAAATCAATCGCGTCGGTGCCGAACTGGCTCGTGCCGTGGCCGACAAAGAGACGGCACGCAATCCAAAGAAGCCGCGTTACGTCGCGGGAAGTATTGGGCCGACAAAGATTCAGCTTTCACTGAACCCCAAAGAGCCTGGTGTTCGCCCCGTTCAGTTCGACCAGATGGTCGAATCGTATGCTGAGCAGATTCGCGGATTGATGGACGGCGGCTGCGACATCCTGCTGCCTGAGACAAGCTTCGATACGCTGAACATGAAGGCCTGTCTTTTTGCGATCGGGAAGGTGTTCGAAGAAAAGGGCCGGGAACTTCCAGTGATGATTTCCGGAACGGTCTTCACTGGCGGCGTCACACTGCTGGGGCAGTCGGTCGAAGCGTTTTACACTTCGGTCGAGCATTTTCCTGCCCTGAGCATCGGATTTAACTGCGCGCTGGGACCGAAGCAGATCAAGCCGTACCTTGAAACGCTGTCGGGTATGGCAACAAAGTACGTCAGTTGCTATCCCAACGCTGGTATGCCTGACGGTATGGGTGGGTTTGATACGACGGCCGGAGACTTTGCCGAAATTGTGAACGCCCAGGCAAAAGCCGGATTGATCAATATCGTCGGTGGCTGCTGCGGCACGAATCCGGAATACATTCGCAAGGTGACGGAAGCCGTTAAAGGGGTCGCTCCGCGCAGGATCCCACAGGGCAATGGCTGGTCCACGTATTCGGGGTTCGATTATCTGGCGCTGCGTCCGGAATCAAATTTCATGAACGTCGGCGAACGCACCAACGTCGCGGGATCGCGAAAATTTCTGCGGCTTGTGCGCGATGGCAAGTTTGATGAAGCAATCAGCATTGCCCGCGATCAGGTTGAAGGCGGCGCTCAGGTGATTGATGTCAACATGGATGAGGGGCTGCTGGACGGCCCACGGTGTATGGAAAAATTCCTGTGGCTGCTGCACGACGAATGCATCAAAGTCCCCATCATGATCGACAGTTCGGACTGGAAAGTTCTTGAAGCCGGTCTGAAGTGTGTCCACGGCAAGAGCATCGTCAACAGCATCAGTTTGAAAGAAGGCGAAGCAGAATTTCTCCACCGAGCGAAGTTGATTCGTCGCTACGGTGCGGCAGTCATCGTGATGGCGTTTGACGAAACCGGCCAGGCAGCCAATTGCGAAGACAAAGTTCGCATCTGTAAGCGAGCTTATAAACTGCTGACGGAAAAAGTCGGCTTCCCGCCCACCGACATCATCTTCGACGCCAATATTTTGACGGTTGGCACCGGGATGGAAGAACACTCGAATTATGCAGTGGAATTCATCGAAGCCGTACGCCGCATCAAGCAGGAATGTCCCGGAGCGAAGACGTCCGGTGGCGTAAGCAACGTGTCGTTTTCCTTCCGAGGCAACGATGTGGTTCGTGAAGCTATGAACGCGGCATTTCTGTATCACGCGATTCAGGCGGGGCTCGATATGGGCATCGTCAATCCGCAGCAACTGGAAGTCTACGACGAAATTGACAAGGAATTACTGGTCTATATTGAAGACGTGTTGTTGAATCGAAGACCGGATGCGACTGAGCGGCTTGTTGACTATGCGGAGAAAGTCAAAGCCAAAGCGAGCGGCAAGGAAAAGGTCGAAGAGTGGCGCGGTGGCGACGTGGAAGAACGCTTGAAGCATGCACTGCTGAAGGGAATTACGGATTACGTTGATGGTGATACAGAGGAAGCTCGCCTGAAATACGGCCGACCGCTCGACATCATTCAGGGGCCGCTCATGGACGGCATGAACGTCGTCGGTGAACTTTTCGGCACTGGTAAGATGTTTCTGCCACAGGTGGTCAAGTCCGCTCGCGTGATGAAGAAATCGGTCGCCTGGCTGGAACCGTTCATGGAGGCGGAGAAAGCAGCAAAGCTCAGCGGTCAGCTGGAGCAGTTCAACGATCACGGCCTGTTCACCGGAACGCGCGAAGAAGCAGTGTCACTCGCTGAGGCGGCTGAAAAGCTGGCGGATCCCAATGCCGCCTCCAGCAGCAATCGCGGCACCCTTCTGATTGCCACAGTCAAGGGCGACGTTCACGACATCGGCAAAAACATCGTTGGGGTCGTGCTCCGCTGCAACAACTTCAAGGTGATTGACCTTGGCGTGATGGTGCCGTGCGAAAAAATCCTTGAAGAGGCGATCAAGAACAAAGTCGATATCATCGGACTCAGCGGGCTCATCACACCATCGCTGGAAGAGATGATTATTGTGGCCCGCACGATGAAAGAACAGGGATTCACCGTGCCGCTGCTCATCGGCGGAGCGACGACCAGTGCGAAACATACAGCGGTGAAGGTCGCGCCTGCGTATGATCAACCGGTTGTGTATGTGGGCGATGCGTCGCTGTCTGTTGGCGTCGTCGAGGCGTTGCTGGATCCGGATCGCAAACCCGATTTCGTCGCGAAGAATCTGGAAGCTCAGGCGAAGGCGAAAGCGTCTTTTGCTCAACGACAACAGGTCACGCTGGTGCCGTACGCGGATGCGCTCGCAAAGCGATTTCAGATCGACTGGACAAACTACGCTCCTCCGAAACCGGACTTCCTGGGGACTCGCATCATCGAAGATCTGCCACTGGAAGAACTCGTCCCGTTTATCGACTGGTCGCCGTTCTTCAGTTCGTGGCAGCTCATCGGCAAGTATCCAAAAATCCTGAACGACGCCGTGATCGGCGAAGAAGCCCGCAAACTGTTCGCGGACGCTCAAACAGAACTGAAATCGCTGCTGGCCGACAAAAGCATCAAAGCCCGCGCCGTCTACGGCTTCTGGCCCGCGAATTCCGATGGCGACGACATTGTGCTCTGGACTGATGAAACCCGTGCAAAGGAACGGATGAGATTCCCGATGCTGCGGCAGCAGTGGGAACGAGTCGGCCAGAGGGATTTTCGCTCATTGGCGGATTATGTGGCACCGATGGCGAAAGCGGAAAGCGGACAGCGGAAAGCGGATTACATTGGCGCATTTGCCGTCACTGCTGGTCAGGGCTGCGATGAACTTGCGAAATCAATTGAAGCTGAGGGCGACGACTATCGCGCGATCATGGTGAAGGCACTGGCCGATCGCTTTGCTGAAGCGTTCGCCGAATATCTGCATGCCCGAGTTCGCCGCGAGTGGGGTTACGGCAAGACGGAAAGTCTGACCAGCGAGCAGTTGATTGACGAAAAGTACAAAGGCATTCGCCCGGCCTTCGGTTATCCATCCTGCCCCGATCATCTTCCCAAAGGTCCTCTTTGGGAATTGCTCGACGCTGAAAAAGCCACGGGCATGACGCTCACCACCAGTTTCGCCATGTGGCCCGCCGCCTCCGTCAGCGGCCTGTACTTCAGTCTGCCAGAATCCCGCTACTTCAGCGTCGATCGCATCACCAAAGACCAGGTCGAAAACTACGCCGCCCGCATGCACATGTCCGTCAAAGACATGGAACGCTGGCTGGCACCGAATCTGGGGTACAATCCGTAGTGTTCAGCAAATCGAGTGACGATCGGCCAAGTCTTAGGTGCATCATCTGACGACGGAGATATAGGCGATGGGGGCCAGCAGTTTTTTGAAAACAGTCAGCATCCGCAATTACAAGAGCATTGCCGAATGCGATGTTGAGTTGGGGCGACTCACTCTTCTGGTTGGGCGGAACGGATCAGGAAAGAGCAATTTTTTGGACGCCCTGCGTTTTGTCACAGAATCTCTGGAAACGTCGGTCGATCACGCACTTCGTGACCGCGGCGGAATTACCGCAGTCCGCAGGATCAGTACTGGCCATCCGCGAAATTTTTCAATCGGTCTTCAGCTGCATCTGCAGGAACAGACGATCGACTACAGCTTTGAAATCGGGTCACAGCCAAAGGGCGCATTTGTTGTGAAGTCGGAAGAACTCAAAGTTCGTGCTTACTCGGGGGACATGCGTCACTTTTACGAAATTAAGGAGGGTGTAGTAACGAAGTCGTCCGAGAAAACCCTGCCTCCGACATCCGCTGATCGGCTATTCCTTGTCGTTGCCGCAGGATTACCTGCGTTTCGGCCAGCATATGATGCGCTACAGGCAATGGGGTTTTACAACCTGAACCCAGAACAGATGAAAGAAATTCAGAAACCAGACGCGGGGCAGTTACTGGACAGAGACGGGAGCAATCTCGCAAGCGTCCTCGCGCGACTTGCGGAAGACAATCCAAATATAATTGAACGCATTCGTGAGTATTTATCTCTAATCGTTCCTGACATCACCGGGTTCCAGCGGATTTCTGTTGGACACCATGAAACACTGGAATTTCATCAGCGCGTGAAGGGCTCACAGCACCCCTGGAGATTTCTCGCTGGCAGCATGTCAGATGGGACGATGAGAGCATTAGGAATCCTCACCGCTGCAATGCAACTGGTGGAGCGCGCGGAACCTGTTCGGCTCGTCGGGATTGAAGAACCGGAAACGGCCCTGCATCCGGCGGCGTCAGGTTCATTGATGGATGCACTTCGCGAAGCATCACAACATACACAAATCATTGCGACCACGCACAGTCCTGACCTCCTTGACAGGTATGATCCCGACACCGACAGCCTGTTGGCGATAGCCGCTGAGGAAGGATCGACGATCGTCGGGGCTGTCGATGATGCATCTCTTGATTCAATTCGACGCCATTTGTTCTCCGCTGGCGACCTGCTGCGAATGGATCAGCTCCAACCGTCCCCGCAGCGCTTCACGCAGACGACGCTTTTCCAGGACGCCGACCGTTGACTATTTGCTTCCACATTGCATCGATCGTAGAGGGCGATGGAGAAGTAATCGCAGTTCCGTTATTGCTAAGGAGGCTCGTGCCGCACCTTCGTCCAGATGCATTTGCGAACACGTTGCGTCCTATTCGACAGCCGCGTGACCGCCTGATTCTCAACAAGGAAGAATGTCTGAACAGGTCACTGTCTTTGGCCACTTCAAAACTGCGGCAGATTGATGCCCAGCCTGCTGCGTCTTTGATTCTGGTCCTGTGCGATGCCGATGAAGACTGCGCGAAAGTTCTGGCAGAGAAAATGCAGAAGATCGCAACTGCGAATTCATTCTTGTACGCGGTTTCCACGGTTCTGGCCGTGCGTGAATATGAAACCTGGTTTGTCGGGGCAGCGTCGTCGCTCGAAAGATTCCTGAATCTCACCAGTGCTATTCCTGTAGACCCGGAGCAGTCCGGACACAAGAAGCGATGGATTGAGGATCGATTCCGAGGCACCCAGGTACAGCGAAACGATTGATCAACCCAGGATGACAGCCGAAATGGACCTCGATCTTTGCCGCGATCACTGTCCCTCCTTTGATAAGCTCTGTCGCGATATCGAGGGAGTATTGAATTTGGCGGATCACACGTGATTCACCATGATCGGAATTCGTAGATAAATTACCGTTCAAACGCATGGCTTTTCTCGAAATTGAAGAGTGATTCGATGTCGCGAAGAAATTTCACTGCTTTCGTTCCACCTGTTTTTCCATCGCGTAGTCCATAAGTGTCGTGACTGAAATCAGCCGCCAGGCGCTAGCTCGCAGTTTTTGAAAGAATCGGACACCAGGGGAAGGTGACTTTCGCGCGACGACGAGATTCCTCCAGCGACTTGCCTTCATCCTTCACCGGGATCTTCCAATTCTCGCCGCATCCGCAGCTCGAATTCGTAGTCTGCAGGATAGTCCATATCCCTGAGAATACCTGACTCATCGGCGGTGATGTCTCGGATGCGCTCCGGGTATGCGTCAAGCAGACCTCGCAAGCCGGTTTCGTCGAAGCGATGAAGCGCGTCCTCTCGAAAATGCCTGGAAAATAGCAACGGGTGTCCACGGCGACGATCAAAGGTGGGCACGAGAATGACGCCCTGATCCGTCGGCTCGGCGGCGAAGGCGGTGATCAGAGTTGCCACCACGGAAGCTCGGATTGACGGCTGGTCGCCGAGCGCCACGAGATACGCCTGAGTATCCGCAGACGCTGCTCGAATCCCGCAGCGAACCGACGACAACATGCCCGACAGATACTGTTCGTTGCGGACGATCTTTGCAGCGGTCTTGCTGAGGGCGGAGGCGACGTTTTCACTTTGGTGTCCGGTGACGACCACAACTTCATCGACGCCACCGCTGTTCAGAACATTCACAATGTGTTCAATGACCGTCGACTTTCCGTATGGCAGCAGAACCTTCTGGGTTCCCATTCTGATGCTTTGTCCGGCAGCAAGGACGATGGCTGAAATCATGACGACACCGGAACCGGGACTCTGCCGATCTTTCAAAAAACACTGTCACTCAGGATCAACTGCTGACGATGACACCTCTGCCTGCCACGGTCGCACCCATGCATCGCGGCACTGAATCAGTTCAGCCGCGATACTGATGGCGATCTCTCCCGGATGGTTGGTTCCCAGGCGAAGTCCGAGCGGGCAGCGAAAGCCTTCAGCGGACTCTTGCGAGAAACCGGCCGTCATCAGCTCTCGTACCAGCACTTTACGTTTGGCCTGGCTGCCGATCACGCCAAGGTACGGCAGCGCAATTCCCCGTTGCAGGATCGCTTCCAGAATAGGGCGATCCGTTCTGTGGCCCATTGTCATGCACACGACAAAGTCGGTCGGCTGGAGATGCGCCACTTCGCCCGGCATGTTGTCCGTCAAGATCCTCTTTAGCTGCGGCGAATCGGGCAGCAGATCCAGCCAGTTGCTTCGAGGATCAATGCAGGTGATACGACAGTTGAGACTCAACAGGCACGCCACCAGCCCCTGAGACACATGTCCGGCACCAAACACAACAATGTGCCAGTCATGCAGGTTATAGGCCTCAAAAAACAGCTTCACCACACCGCCACAGGTCATCCCGACATCTCGCTGCAGATTCCATTCAACCAGCGTGGGACTGTCATCACACCGATCTGAAAGAATGTCGCTGACATACTGCAGCGCTTTTTGCTCGACTCGCCCACCGCCCACAGTTCCAAAGAGCAAGCCGTTTTTTCCGGCCAGGAGCTTGCTGCCCGTGTCCTGTGGCGTGCTTCCGACGGCCGCAACCATTGTGACGCATACAAATGGCTGACCGGACCGGCTGAGTTCAGCAAGTTGCTCGACAAATCCGTGCGGTACGGGCATAGCAGGCCGTTGAAAAAGAGGTCTGTTGGTTTGGATTTCCTGACGGTCAATTACCCACCTCCGATCGCGGGCAGAAAATGGATTTCCGCGTCCGCACCGGTTCGCTGTAAGAGTCCCAGGGCCGCAACAGAGCCCGCGACCGAGACCATCAGGCCTGGCCGAATGCCGTCGTTCTGACAGAGCCGTGCCTTGATTCCCGGAAAGCGCTGTTCGAGACTGTCAATCACCTGGCCGAGATTTGCCCCGGCGACCTCGACCACTTCGACGCCGTCAGTGAATTCAATCATGGAACGAGGAATGTAGACGCATGGCATGATGACTACTGTGGCTTCTTCAAAATTTCGCTCAACAACCGCGGAGGCGAC
>Ga0154020_10003927_pt1 | contig 17776 bp, 17 predicted proteins | sample Klosneuvirus_201_FD_109709 | JGI IMG/M metagenome (GOLD analysis project Ga0154020, IMG submission 109709) | Active sludge microbial communities from wastewater, Klosterneuburg, Austria - Klosneuvirus_20160825_MG | ecosystem: Engineered > WWTP > Aerobic digester > Activated sludge | place...
AAATTCCAGTCAAGGACTTTATTCCATTTTTTCTTCCAACGAAAATGTTCTGCTACTGAACCCCAAAATGCCTGAGGATCTTTTTCGCAAGATGCATAGGCCTGATTGTATTGCTCGTAACTGGTAATCTGATATGGAAATGACATATTAAAATCGGATATGGTTTTACAGGTACCAATTACACAATAAAAATTTAGAAAAGCAAAAAACTATTTATAGTGGCTGAATTCAAGTAAGAATGCCACATCAATTGAAGTTATTTTTGGTTCTACATTGCCTACTTTTCATGGAGCACAACTTCTCATCCCCGTCCATTCTATAAAAAATTGATTGTCAAATAAATAAAAACATGACAAGAATCATAAATTTAAATTGGACTAAATTGTCAGAGATAAATTAGGAGTTATTAATTTTGACCGCAAAATACCTAAATAGGCTTCTATGAGAAAACACTGTGTTATAAAGCGAGCAATCGTTACAGATGCAATTCGATTACCTATTGAAACATACTATCAGAGCTAAATAGAATTGGTGATTTTCTTTCATGAAACAGCACCAGCTCGACAAAACGGGTTTGAAATTCCAAATGGATATTGCGAATTTGATAAATACTAGCACTTAAACTTAAAGATATTTGACAATGAATCATCGTGAACGATCAAAGAGTATTCAAAATTCTTGGGCAGAGCCATACAGGATGAAAGTGGTGGAGTTGCTTAAGATGACAACTCGAAAGGAAAGAATAAGCAACATAAGAAAAGCAGGCTACAATACATTTTTACTGCAATCCAAAGATGTTTATATTGATTTACTTACAGATAGTGGAACAAATGCAATGAGTGACCAACAATGGAGTGGGATGATGCTTGGGGATGAAGCTTATGCGGGCAGTGAGAGTTTTTATAAAATGGAAGCAGCCATTCAAAAGTTCTACGGTTATAAATATGTGATTCCAACTCATCAGGGAAGAGGAGCTGAAAATATTTTGTCGCAGATTTTAATCAAAAGAGGTAATATTGTTCCAGGTAACATGTATTTTACTACTACAAGGTTGCATCAGGAATTGGCCGGTGGTAACTTCAAAGATATCATTGTTGATGAAGCACATGATCCATTCAACGAATTCCCATTTAAAGGGAATATTGATTTGCAAAAGCTTGAAAAGTTGATAAAAAAGTATGGTGCACATAAAATCCCATATGTCAGTATAGCAACAAATGTTAATATGGCAGGTGGGCAGCCAATAAGCCTCGAAAATCTGAAGGCTGTTCGTAAACTGACTTTAAATCATGGAATAAAAATCATACACGATATGACAAGAGTAGCGGAAAATGCTTATTTTATTCAGCAAAGAGAAAAGGGATATGGACAATGCTCGTTATCTGATATTGTGAAAGAGATATGTTCGCTAACAGATGGAGCAACTATGAGTGCAAAGAAAGATGCCCTTGTAAATATTGGGGGATTCATGGCAGTGAATGATTTTGATATTTATGAACAAGCAAGAAATCTGGTAGTTGTTTACGAAGGTCTGCACACGTATGGCGGACTTGCAGGAAGAGATATGGAGGCAATTGCCATCGGGATTTCTGAAAGTGTTGATGATTACCACCAGATGGCACGAATAGGCCAGGTAGAATACCTTGGAAGAAAAATGGAGTCCTTTGGAATACCAATTGTGAGACCGATTGGCGGACACGGTGTATTTGTAGATGCACGATCTGTTTTGCCTCATTTGAGTCAGGAACAGTTTCCTGCTCAAACTCTTGCCTCTGAAATTTATATTGACTCAGGTGTAAGAACAATGGAAAGAGGTGTTGTCTCAGCTGGAAGGGATAAATATGGTAATAATATTTTTCCCAAACTGGAATTAGTTCGGTTTACAATTCCTCGAAGAGTTTATACCCAGGCTCACATGGATGTGGTGGCTGAAAGTGCAGCGAGAGTAATTAGTAGTGCCAAAAAATTAAGAGGACTAAAAATGATATATGAACCTAAGTACCTTCGGTTTTTTCAGGCAAAATTTGAAAAACTAAGTTCATGAGAATTACTAGTCCGAAAAATTGTGTAGTTTTCATAATGCTTTTCGTGCTTTATCTGCTATTTTCAATTTGGATATATATTACTCCATTAGCAGTAACCACTGATCAAAAAAAAGAAAGTATAGAATTGGGAAATGGGCATTTGATTTATCAGAAGTACAACTGTCAGGCTTGTCATCAGTTATATGGACTTGGCGGATACTTAGGACCCGATTTGACTAATGTAGCATCGCAAAAAGGAAAGAGCACTCAATATATTAAAGCATATATTCAAGCGGGATCTGCAAAAATGCCTTCCTTCGATATGAGTAGTGAGGAACTTGAATCAATAGTTAGATTTTTGGAACTTGTAGACAAAACCGGGAAAGCTCATCCAAAGAATTTTTTGATTAAAAATGATGGAAGGATCTATAGCAAATGAAATTATCGCATGTTGATATTCAAAAACTGTTTTGGAAAACAGCTTTGATTTTGCTCATAATTGGAGTGTGGTTTGGTGTATTAGCTTCTTCAAAGTATTTAAATGTTAGCATCCTTGGTCTTAATTTGGGAATGATTTCACTGCGTCCACTTCATGTTACTGCCATTACCATGTGGATTCTAGCTGGTGTTATAAGTTGTGTATTTAGTTTTTTGTTTTCTGCAACCAAATTTGAGTTCTCAACCCTTATGGCTTTCTTACAATGGGTTTTATTTGTTATAGCAATAGGGGGTATTTTCACTTCTTATTTCTCTGAAAACTTTGGAGGTAGGGAGTACTGGGAGTTTCCTCCGGTTTGGGCGTTCCCTTTAATTAGTTCTTGGATACTTTTTGTATTTAATTTTTACAAAAGTATATTCAAAGTTGACAAATGGCCGGTTTACTTGTGGATGTGGTTTACCGGTGGATTATTTTTTCTCGTAACTTTCATGGAAAATTACTTGTGGGTTTTCCCTTTCATTCGGGAACAGTACCTTGTTGACACCACCATTCAATGGAAGTCAAATGGATCATTAGTTGGAAGTTGGAATCAATTAATTTATGGCACAGCATTTTATCTCATGGATAAAATCAAAGGTGATTCTGGCTCGTCAACTTCCAAATCTGCCTATTATTTGTACTTTTTAGGACTCTTTAACCTGATGTTTAATTGGGGACATCATATTTATTCATTGCCCACACATAATATAGTGAAGACGATAGGGTATCTCGTAAGTATGACAGAATGGGTTTTTTTAATTAAAATTCTCTACAACTGGAAAAAATCTATTGATATTGCTATGAATCATTCACATTATTTGCCATTTAAGTTTTTGATGGCCGCTGACTTTTGGATTTTTATAAACCTTATTCAAGCGCTTTTTATGTCTATTCCAGCAATTAATTTATTTACCCATGGAACACATGTAACTGTAGCACATGCAATGGGAACAACCATTGGAATCAATTCTATGATTCTTTTGGCTGGCTGCTGTGAGTTTATTAGTTCCGGGATAGCTTTCACAAAAAGTTCTTTGAAACGGATGTCTTATTATTTTTGGACAATTCAAATTAGTCTTGTTGTATTTGTGCTTTCTTTAAACACAGCTGGAATTTATAAAGCAATCTGGCAATACAACAATGCCAATGAATCTTTTGCAGAGTTGTCATTAATAATTAACCCATGGATTATGTTATTCGCATGTTCCGGAACTATTCTTGCACTTGGTTTATCAGGATTGGCTCTGATGATGATTTGCCAAATTAATTCTTTAAGAAGATAAAGTATTGATAGTTAACATAATATATAGCAGTTATGCATTTTTTAAATAATTGGATTAAATTATCCAATTTAGATTACTTTATTGTATATTTGTCTTATAAACTATACTTATGGTATTATCTAAGGCAAGTGAATATTCCATCCGTGCAACTGTATTTATTGCACTTAAATCTCTTGAAGGCGAGAAAGTGAATTTAAAGGAAATCGCCAGTCAAATCGAATCACCAGAAGCATTTACTTCAAAGCTTCTGCAAATGCTGAAAAAAAATGGCATAGTCCGTTCCACACTTGGAAAATCGGGTGGTTTTGAAATTGAGAAAGAGAAATTAGAATCTATAAGGTTATGTCATATTGTTACTGCAGTGGATGGTAATGCTGATTACTCTGTATGTATCATGGGTTTGAAAGCATGCTCCGATAATGTTCCGTGTCCTATGCATAGTCAATATAGAAATATAAAACAGAATCTGAATGATTTGTTACATAGTACTAAATTAATCACTCTGGCTAAAAAACTCAGAACAGGCCAAGTATTTTTGAAAAATTAACAAAAGGATAATTTAAATTGTTGGCAATGAAAGCACCAAAATTATTATGTTTGAGTTTGTTCATGTTTATGCGGTTAATCACTGCATGTAATAAAAATGAAGATTCTCCTCCTGCTATGGCAGAAAATACAACAGTAACAGTTGCTGTGAAGGCTGTCATTGATAATCTACCTTTGATTTTTGATTCAGTTGAGTATCAAAATCAAGCAGGAAATATTTATACAGTAAATAAATTGCAATTTTATTTGAGCAGGTTTAAGCTATGGAAGGATGGCATTTTGGAATCCAGTTCGGATTCGGTAGTTTATATAGATATGTCGAGCAATAATGGCAATTTTATTTTTTCACTTTCAGGAATAAAGTATGGTGAGTATGATGCATTATCATTTTGTGTTGGGCTCGATTCATTACATAACATATCAAATTCACTGACTCCTAGTGCAGATAATTTTAATATGGCCTGGCCCGACCAAATGGGAGGTGGATATCATTTTATGAAACTTGAGGGAAAATTTAAAGCTTCAGGAATGGTTTATGGCCTTGCAATACATTTAGGCAAAAATGCTCATTTAGTTACAAATGAATTAGAGGGAAATTTCACAGTAAATTCCAGTAGAGATACAATTCAATTAAATATGAATATAAATGAATGGTTTCGAGTTCCCGAGATATATGATTTTAATATTGATGGAAATTATTCGATGGGAAGTGACAATGCAATGCTAAAACTTTGTAGAAATGGTGAAGATGTATTTGGTGATTAAGCTTAGATCATTTTTTGTTTTTTCAGGTGTGTTTACTCTTAACATTTTATTTTATGGATGCAATGATAATGGGTCAACAAACTTAGCTGTGCATTATAGTCCTACGCCTTATAGTTATGATGTACCAACTCATTTTCCTCAAATGATTTTACCTGTCTCGAATAGTCCAACTTTCGAAGGAGTAGCATTAGGACGCAAATTATATTATGACTCTATATTACATCCATGGAATCTTAAATCTTGCTCTTCTTGTCATTTTCAGGAATTTGGATTTTCTACGCCAGGTGTTAATGTTTTACCGCATGTAAATTTAGCATATAATTCCAAATTTCTATGGAATGGAAGAATTAGTAATTCGTTAGAGGATGCAATGCGATTTGAAGTACGGGAGTTTTTTGGAACAGATGTTTCAAAGCTACAGAATTCTGCTGTATATCCTTCTTTGTTTTTTAAAGCTTTTGGTTCTTCATACATAAACCACGAAAGAATTGAAATGGCGCTGGCTCAGTTTCTGAGATCAATAGTCAGCGGGAACTCTAAGTTTGACAGATTTTTGAGGCATGAGGAAAATCTGTCTTTAAGTGAAATGATGGGATTTACAATTTTTAATTCAGAAAAAGGTGATTGTTTTCATTGTCATTCTCTTCCATTAATGACGGATGGTCAGTTGCATAATATTGGATTAGATTCTGTTTTTGTTGGATCTGATTTGGGTTTTTTCCTTTCATCGGGAAATCCTGCAGATAAAGGGAAATTCAAAACACCATCTTTAAGAAATGTATTAACTCGGTCATCTTTTATGCATGATGGGAGATTCTCCACAATAGATGAAGTTATAAACCATTATAATAATGACGTAAAATTGAGCAATTCGCTTGATCCCATCATGACTAAACCCGGAAAAGAATTTGGGTTAGGCCTAACACCATTTGAAATACATAATCTAAAAGCATTTCTAAATACACTTACAGATACAACGATATTCACAAATCCTTTGTTTGGTAAGCCCTAAATAATTTTGATTTGTGAGAAGAAATTAGATGTTTCTTATTTCAATATGTATATTATATTGTATGAAATTGTTGATCAAATACTTACCGTTGTCATTTATTAGATTTCCTAAGGTATTGCAATCATTTCTAAAATTTTGCAAGTAGTATATTCCGGTATATCCAGCCGTTTCAAGAAAATTCACCATTTTGTTTATGTAAGGACGACTGAAGAATTGACTATGGACTGTGGTTCGAACTTCAAAGGGAATTGAAGAGTTTTGTAATATGGCTAGTGATTCGGCGAATTTGGAAAATAAATTCCTTTGAGTTATTTTGTATGTTTTGTCAGGAAGGGCCTTAAAATCTAAAGCAACATAGTCAATCAGTTGATTGTCGATAAGTAGTTGAAGGCAATCCGGATTACTGCCGTTTGTATCGATTTTCACCAGAAAGCCACATTTTTTTACTTCATACACAATATCTGGCAACTCTTTATGAATTGTACATTCTCCACCACTAAAGACAACCCCATCGAGTAAAAGATTCCTCGACCTAACAAATTTTAACACCTGCTTACTTGTAAGGTTCCCTTTACCAAGTACAATTTCCGGATTATAGCAATATGAACAGCGCATATTACATCCGGCAAACCATAAAATACACGCTAGCTTATCAGGGTAATCTAATGCAGTAAAAGGTGTTATGTCATAAATTATATTTTTAGAATTCACGGAAGTGGAGTCGTTGTTTATGTTCTCCCTTTTTCCCAATATTGAAACTTTCAACGGGTCTATGATAGCCCATTACCCTCGTATAAACCAGACATTTTGTTCTTAAACTTGTTGGGAATTCTGGTAATGCTTGTTGTTTAGTTAATGTTTTCATTCTCAAGTACTTTTTTGGATTCTGTTAATTGTTGATCACATATTGGACAATATTCATGCTCCCCGGTTAAGTAGCCATGTTTTGGGCAAATACTGAATACCGGGGTTATGGTAATATATGGCAGTTTAAAATTGCTGATCACCTTTTTAACCAAGTTTTTACATGCCTTTGGTGAAGATATTTTTTCGGTCATATACAAATGAAGAACAGTCCCACCCGTATATTTGCATTGTAGATCATCTTGCAATAATAATGCCTCAAATGGATCTTCTGTGAAATTAACTGGTAATTGAGAACTGTTTGTATAGTAAATGTTTTCGCCAGTACCTGCTTGCTTGATATCTGGGAACCGCTTCTTATCTTCTTTAGCAAATCTATATGTTGTTCCCTCAGCAGGTGTAGCTTCAAGGTTGTATAGATTTCCCGTTTCTGATTGGTACTGCTTCATTTTAGATCGTATATAATCTAAAACGTCAGATGCAATTTTAATTCCGTTACCTGTTGTAGTATCGTTTGCATTGTTAGTAAAATTGATGATCATTTCATTTATTCCATTTACTCCTATTGTAGAAAAGTGATTTTTGAAATGCCTCAAATACCTTTTTGTATATGGATAAAGTCCTCTGTCATACATTTTTTGTATGAATACCCTTTTCTTCTCCAGAGTAGATTTGGCAATATCAAGTAATTCATCAAGTTTTGAGTATAATAGCTCTGAGTTCCCTTTATATAAATACCCCAACCTGGCCATATTTATTGTCACAACTCCAATGCTTCCTGTCATTTCAGCACTTCCAAAAAGTCCATTACCTCTTTTAAGAAGTTCCCTAAGGTCTAATTGAAGTCTGCAACACATACTTCTAACGGCATTTGGTTTATAGGCCGAATCATTTGGCATTTTATTACCTGCTTTATCGGTAGTGTATTGGCTTCCTATAAAATTTTGGAAGTAGGAGGATCCTATTTTGGCTGTATTTTCAAACAAAATATCCGTATTTTCCCCATCCCAGTCAAAATCTTCTGTAATATTTACAGTTGGTATTGGAAATGTGAATGGTTGGCCGTTTGAATCACCTGCAGTCATTACAGAGTAAAAGGCATGATTTATTATATTAATTTCTTTTTGAAAATGACTATAGGTCAATGACTCTAAGCTATTTACGTTCCGTTCTTTTGCTGCTCTTAATAAGGTATCGTCTATTATTCCCCTGAAAAGGTGCTTATTTTCTTTTGTAGGAATTTGGTTTTTTAAATCTTCAGGAACTACCCAGTCTAGAGTAATGTTTGTAAATGGTGATTGCCCCCAACGTGCAGGTACGTTTAAGTTATAGACAAAACTTTTAATTGCTTTCAATACTTCTTCATAGCTTAATTGGTCTTTGAAAACATACGGAGCCAAATAAGTGTCGAATGAACTGAAAGCTTGGGCTCCCGCCCATTCACTTTGTAGTATCCCAAGAAAATTTGCCATTTGTCCAAGTGCTTCTCTGAAATGAGATGGTGGCCGGCTCTCAACCCTTCCTCTTACGCCATTGAATCCTTCATTTAGCAACGATCTCAGGCTCCAGCCCGCGCAATATCCTGTTAGACAATCGAGGTCATGTATGTGAATGTCTCCATTTCTATGTGCATGGCCTTCTTGCTTGCTATAAACTTTATCCAACCAATAGTTGGCAATTATTTTACCAGCAGCGTTGTTTACTAAACCAGCATTAGAAAATGATGTGTTGGCATTTGCATTAATTCTCCAGTCACTGTTATTGATGTACTCATCTATAGTTTGAGTGCAATCAATAAATGTTGTTTGATCAGTGAAGCCAGTTTCCTTGCTCCGCAAAAGCTTTCTTGTATGCCTGTATTGCATAAAGGAACGCATTGGATTGAAATGTTTGTGTTCATACAGCGTCAATTCAATTAAGTCTTGGATTTCTTCTACCGTCCATGATGTCTTTGTTTCAAGTTTTACAATAACATTTTCGATAACAAAAGAGTTAACAGGTTCACTAACGCTGTTGAATGCACTTGATATCGCATTCTCTATTTTGTATTTTAGAAAAGGTTCATATTTCCCATTCCTTTTTATTACATAATTTTCCATATTGATTGACTTTGATATATAAAATGTCAGAATTAATTTGTTTAATGTTTATTGAAATAATTTTGATTTACACCCCAAAGATTAATTATTAAAAATTTAAGCGTTATAATTGTAACTCCTGGTATGACAGTAAAAGTACACAGGCTTCTTGAATAAAATACACAGAATGGAAATAGAATTTAACAACTTTACTAACATTTTTTGATGGTGTGAAGGGCGTTTACCTATCAGTTGTTTTAATATTAATAATTTATTTTATTGTACTATAAAATGAAAATGAATAGTAAACGGGTAGAATATGTATGAAAATATTTTAAAATTTACATTTTAAAAGTTGTTAAGATATTGAATTTTAGAAGCAATAATTATAAAGGATTTAAAGCCAGAAGGTATCGCAATATTCTATTTCACTTTTCAAAGTATTATTACTTAAATCTTGTTGAACCGATTTTGAAAAGTGAATTATAGTTTCTAAATGTTTAAACACAATGCGTTCTTCATATCTTATGTGATCATCCAAAATTGTGCATAGTTCAACCATTGTGGTCTCATCAACATTGTTTCTGTTAAACAGTAATCTAATCGTGTTGTGCTCCTGTATTAGTCTGTTCAGACTCACTTTATCCTCGACTAAGGGGAAAAGAAAGTGCTCTTCATTTTCAAAATGTGGAGTAATATAGCGTTGGTAAAACCAATGGGTATAATTTTGTAATCGTATGAGTGCTACGTTTTTCTTAAGCCCTTTTTTCAACTTCCAAATAAATAATAAAGCAAAGTGATGTTCTTTGCTATATACTGATAGTAATTCGCTGCGTTTAAGTGGAACTGGCATCTTTGTTTTACTTTTGTTTCTGAGAACGCACTTTAACTGCTGAAACTATATACAGGTTATGAGTAGAAATAGTTAGTTCCACTGACTTCCATTTCAAGTTTGAGAGCCATCGGGAATAAAACATTGTTCTCAAGATGTATATGTTCATGAAGATCTTGGTGAAAATCTTTGAGCATCTTATATGTGACATGATATGTTATACAGCCATCTTCTGGACCTGTGTACTGACTGGATAGTAGCTTTATGGACTCAAATCTTTCTACTTCAATTTCATGTTCATGCATCATAGTCTTTATTGGATGTATAATGGCATTGTTTAGTTCAGTTGACACCTTATAGCTATCCTTTTTTAATTTATACAGATTTTTAATTATTGGGAAAAGTACCAATTCTTCTTTTCTCATATGGTCGGCCAGTTCATTGGTAGCTTGAGTAAATTCCGATCTTATTTGGTGTAGCTCCTGATGTTTATGGCCATGAACTGAAGATAATTTGGTGAGAAATGAAGTTATACTGGGAATGGAATTTATAATATATCTGTGATGTTTTGAAATTATGTGATCAATTAGTTGTATAGGATTCAATGCTATAGGATTGCCACTTTTTGGTGATTTTGAATTTATTTCAGTCAGTAGTTGCGTCACAAGTTCTTCATAATTTATTTGTTTTTGTTTACAAGCATCTTCCAAATGAATATGACCTTTGCAACAAAAATCTATATTGTATTTCTCAAATATTTTGGCTGTCTGGAATTCATAGGCAACTATTTGTCCTACTGTGGTTGATTTGTTTATCTGCATAGTAGCTTTTTTAAAATATGAACGATGCTTTTAGATTCTAGAAATCAAAATATATGGAAGTACTTTGGAGTATATCTCATAGGTTTTAACATGGTGGTAGAAACTCTGTCTGTTTTAAATATGTTTGGTTTGATTTTATTCCAATTGACATTTCAGCTAATGATGTCGTTTCCATCATTATCTTGAAAGTGTGACGTATTTCTTTATATTTGTGGTGTACCGGACATGGCTTTACATCATTGCACATTTTAAATCCTAAACTGCACTCCTCAAATACTGACTTTCCATCAATGGCTTCTACTATTTGAGTTAGATTTACTTTTGAAATCGATTGATTATTTATCGAAAAGCCCCCATTGGGCCCTTTTATCGATTCTACAATTCTGCCTTTTGAAAGTTTATGTAGAATTTTAGCGGTGAACGGAATAGGGGCACCAATCTCTGATGCAATTTCAGTCAAGCTTATCTTTGTATCATATTCCGACTTGCTGGCTATGTATATAGCAGCTCTAATAGCATATTCACAACCTTTTGAGAACATTGAGGATATTTTTCACAAAGATAATAATAAGAATATAATAAATGACAAATAAGTCAGAAAATATTTTAAAGTGTTGAAAAATAAATACATAGTGAATAAAAGTATGTAATATTTCTACTCTTTGAATTAGCTTTGGATTCAAGAATTATATCATTTAAAGGAAATAATACTTTTGCATATAGTTCTCATGGCTGTGATTGAAGCCAGCAACTAGGTTTTTTTATTTCATTTTCTGAGCAAAATATAAGGTTTGTATTTCTTGTTAGATATGGCTTGGAATCGCTTGGATATTCTAACCTTTTATTTTAGTGTTCAATGTAAGTTTCCAATGTGCTTGTTTCTTTTTTCAATTGCTAACATTTATCATCTTTATAGAGTTTGTCTTTAAGGATATTGGTATTTATGAAAGTTGGTTTCATTATTCTAATAACTTTACATGCCTTCATCCATTTTGCAGGTTTTGCCAAAGCAGTTGAATTGAAAGAATTTAAAGAACTTGCTTTGCCAATTTCTAAACCTTTGGGATTGGTTTGGTTGTTAACAGGAGTTTTATTTTTATTCTATGCTCTTGCTTTTGGTTTCAATCATCGTTATTCCTGGCTAATAGGGTTTTTAGCTATTCAGACTTCTCAGTTCCTGATTTTTTACTTTTGGAAAGATGCACGTTTTGGAACATTGTTGAACATGGTTTTATTCAGTGTGGTAATTTGCACGATTGGCGAATTTGTATTTGAACGTAGAGTTTCTGCCGATACTAATGCGATACTTATGAACTCTGCATCAAATTCAAGTACCATAAATATGGAACAGAGCCTTCCATCATTTCCGGAACCTGTACGGAAGTGGATTGTAAGATGTGGTGTGTTAAAGAAGCAGGATATCCGTTATGGAAGAATAACACAACACGCATTCATGAAGCTTAAACCGGATCAGAATGATTGGTATGAGGCAACAGCAGTACAATATACCAGCATCAACGATCCGGCATTTATCTGGACCGTGAATATGAAATTGAATTCATTGCTTTGGTTTCGGGGATGTGATAAATACATGAACGGCGAAGGAAGTATGATGATAAAGGCAAATGCACTTATTCCGGTTGTAAATTCTCACGGCGATAAGTTGAATGAAGGAACAATTCAACGTTTTCTTGGCGAGATGGTTTGGTTCCCTACACTGGCAGGGAGCCCTTACGTTACGTGGCAGGCAATCGACAGCTTAACGGCACAAGCAACAATGACTTATAAAGGAGTTACCGGAAGCGGCACTTTTTATTTCAATCAGGCTGGCGACTTTGTGAAGTTTGTGGCTACGCGATACAAAGATACCGATAAGGATTCCAAGCGCTTCCCATGGGTGCTGACAGTTAATAGTTATAAAGAGTTTGAAGGAATTCGAATGCCATCCGATATGAATGCCATGTGGAAACTTGATTCAGGTGATTTTACCTGGCTGAAGTTGGTGATTGAGGATGTGAAGTATCAGTAGGTCGTTTTGAATCCATGATTTTATTTATTAGATTCTAATCAAACGGATTGTCTGTTGATCAAATGGTGTTAGATAGCCACTTGATAAACTAGTTGTTCGTTCGATTATTATTATTCAGGTTTAGTTTATAGATATATTATCCTTGTGCTGTAAATCTAAAACTTAAATCCATGAAAAATGTAACTTTATTCAAGTGTATTGTAATTGTAGTAATTACTTTACTAAGTAATGCACTCTCAGCACAGTGGTCACTCACAGGAAATTCAGGAACTACACCTGGTACAAACTTTATAGGTACAACAGATTCTAAAGAGCTAAAATTTAAAACCAGCAATGCTGAACGTATGCACATTGGAGCTGATGGATTTGTTGGCATTGGCACAACTACTTCTATTAATGGATCAAGATTCGGTCTTTCAGTGAGTAGTGTTTTTTCTAATGCCGGAATGTATATCAATTCAAATTCACAAACAATATTTGGGGTTACTTATACTACCAAACCAACCTATGGTTATGCAATTAATGGTATTTCGAAAGGTTATCATTGTCTTGATAATGGCAACTGGAAATTGAATCTTAATGGTGCCGATAAGCTTCTTGTAAAAGAAAATGGAGATGTAGGAATTGGTATTTCTAATCCGACCCAACGACTCGATGTTGATGGAGGTGGAAAGTTTGCAGGATCATTGACAGCTTCTGGAGCAATCAGTGGGGCATCCGGATCATTTGGGGGGCTGTATGCTGATGGGTATGTCACTTTTGATGGAACTTATCCGCAAAAGTTTACAGTAAATATGGAATCAAGAATTAATGAATCTCTATATGTTGATGGGTTATTAACCGGTGAGCAAATTCATGGATTCACAAATAACTCAGGCCCTGGCGTTACGGGCAAAGCAGTATATAATCACCCAACATTATCCAGCATGGGTGTTTTTGGAAGCAATAATTCCAGTCCTAATGCATATGGTGTTGTGTGTCAGGGTTCGGGATATTATACAGGTAACTGGTTTCAGTTATCCGATCGCAAGTTGAAAAAAGATGTTCAGCCAATTCAAAATGCAATTTCAAGAATTATGCAATTGAAACCTAAATCCTATAATTATGAAATTGATACCTATACTGGATATGGGTTGCCTGAAGGTAAACAACTCGGATTCATTGCACAGGAAGTTAAAGAGGTTTTTCCTGAATTGACTAAGGAAACGATTCATCATAAAGACCCTTCAAATTCTGAAGGAGATAAAATTGATGTTACTATGGTAAATTACATAGGATTGATTCCCGTGCTTACCAGTGCTATACAAGAACAGGAGATAAAGATTAATGAACAGAATGGTATGTTGAAAGTACAGCTTGAGCGAATTGAAAAACTGGAACAACTTTTAGGAATTAATCAGGATAATGAGGATAAGGTTTCTGACATACCAAAGACATCTGATAACAAAATACAGAATTGCATTCCAAATCCAACTTCTGGTGCAACAGAAATTCAGTTTAATACCGTCTTAAAAGCTGAAACGGTGGTCCTGAATGTGATTGATATGCAAGGCCAAACAATTGTATCGGTGCCCATTGTTATTAAAGGGAAATCTACCGAAACAGTTCAATTAGGAGCCTACGCTACTGGAATTTATACAATTGAATTATATGTTGATGGAATCAAATGCGACACGAAAAAAGTAGTTAAAATTAAGTAGTTGTATTATTGAATAGTGGCTTCATTGTTTCCCGCAATGAAGCCGTTTTTTCATTCTATGATAATGGCATTTCATGCCCAAAGTACTTTCTGACGGTCAAGCTGACAAATTAAATAAAGGAACTGTTAAGCGTTATCCTGGTGTGATGGGTTGGTTCCCTTCACTTGCATGGAGCCCCAATATATCCCGGCAGGGAATCGACACATTGACGGACAAAGCTACAATGACTTATAAGTGAATAATCGGCAGCGGTACCTTTTACTTTAATCAGGAAGGTGACTTTGTGAAGTTCGTGGCTTTGCGTGAACAGTCAAATTGAAACTCCAAATATTTTGCTTCGTTGTGAAAAATTGAATTCTGAAATTGGTTTCTTGGAAATTATTACTATTTTTGTTAGCATGAGAATAATATTATTATCACTGAGCCTGGTTTTATTGATATCTGGACTTCCGGTATCTGTGTTTTGTCAGCCAAAAACCATTCTGGCCATATTTGCTCACCCTGACGACGAAAATATTATTGGTCACGTATTAGCAAAATACGCTCGTTCAGGTCACAAAGTGCAGGTTCTGATTGCTACTGATGGCAAAGAAGGAACACGGGTAACATCTATTCCTGCAGGTGATTCACTGGGTGCTATTCGGCGGCAAGAAAGCATTTGTGCATGTGAAGCATTAGGGATTTTACCTCCGGTTTTTCTTCATTTGGATCGGTTGGATACTAAAATTGGAGTTCGAAAGTATTTAAATTGCAGAAAGCAATTGCTTGACGAAGTTAAAAAACATATCGAGTTACTTCAGCCGGATGTACTGATCACTTTCGGCCCCGATGGTGAATATGGACATTCTGAGCACATAGTTACAAGTGCAGTAGTGCAGGAAGTATTGCTACGAGAAGGCTGGGTTGAAAAATATCCGCTCTTTTTTCCTGCATTCACGAAGTCCGAAGTCAATAATGATGATGATATTAGCTTTGTGGATGAAAAGTATTTGAATCTGAAAGTCAAGTATTCGGATGATGATGAAATGAAAATGTTTAAAGCAGCTAAGTGCTACCTGACCCAATTTACTGAAAGTGAAATTCAGGAATTAATTACTGACGAAACGACTGATAAATTAAATATCATGTACTTCAGACAATTTATTGTAACTACCGGAAATCGCACTGATTTTTGGGAATGAGTAGTGATATTTGTAAGTTGCTTTTAACTACATTTGCATTTGTAAATGTGTCAGGAACTACTGAAGCACCTATTGCTGGTTCAACACAGTTGACATGACTTAAACACTTCATTTAACCATCATGAAATTCTTATTGCAACTACTAGTTTTAATGCTTCTAAGTTTACCGGGATTTACACAATCACAATCAGGGGCCAATCAGGATCAGAATTTGAATCTGAGATTAGAGAATTATCTCTCAGATATGGAAAAGGCCGGATTGACCGGTTCCGTATTAATCAGTCTCCCGGATGGAAGTATCATTTCAAGAGGTTGCGGATTCAGAAATCTCGTGACAAATCAACCAAATGATGCAGCTACTGTTTTTGATATAGGTTCACTTACAAAACAATTTACTGCCACAGCAATACTAAAGCTTGAAATGGCAGGAAAGCTCTCCGTGGATGACGCCATTACAAAGTATTTTGAAATGGTACCGGAAGATAAAAAAAATATTACTATTCACGATTTACTGCGACATCAATCAGGATTAATCAGTAACATAGGCAAAGACTATGAAAAAATTGATAAACCTGATTTTTTAAGTAAGTTGTTTAGTACTAAACTAAAATTTAAGCCAGGGGATGATTTTTCTTATTCTAATATTGGATACACACTGCTGGCACTTATTATTGAAAAGGTATCCGGACAAACATATGAAACACATCTTTATGAAAACCTCTGGCATCCTGCTAAAATGCAAAATACCGGGTATTCCAGACCTGCATTTGATGCAGACCGAATAGCTATTGGTTATGATCAACTGAATGTTACCTGGGGACGCCCTACTGAAAAAGAATGGGATGGTAGTGCACCTTATTTGCATTTGCTTGGTAATGGAGGTATTTTATCTACAACAGAAGATATGTATAAATGGAGCCAGGCATTACAAACAAATATTATACTTAACGAAGATGTTACTAAGAAGCTATTTTCGCCTAAGTTAAGATCAGGTGAAACAGAGAACTCATATTATGCATATGGCTGGGATGTATCCCGGACAAACAGGAATACTATCCGATATGGTCATAATGGGTATAATCGGATCTTTTATGCAGACTTAATGATTTATCCTGTTGAAAAAGTAGTTTTAATATGGTTGTCAAATAAATCTAATGAAGAATTTAATGAATTAAATAAGGAATTGTCCAGAATCATTTTAAATCCCGATTATGTTCCAATTATTCCTGCAACTGACAATAGTGCTAACCGCGAATTCACTTCCCTGATAATTGAAACTATTAAGTCGAGTGGACTGAATAAAGCAAGAGAAGTTTATTCCGCTGCTAATGGAAGTCCCGCATTGCTGGAATATGTGATGAGGCAAGAAGGATTTACTCAACTCGATAATAGTAATCCGAAACTTGCACTTGAAATATTTGAATTGAATGCTATTGCATATCCTGAATCAGCCAAAGCTATTCAGGGACTGGCAGAAGGTTACATGGAAACCGGAAAAAATGAGTTAGCACTAAAGTACTTCAAGGAAAGCCTTAGGCTAAATAGTGATAATCCCTTTGTAAATGATATGATTGGGAAGCTGGAAAAGTGAGTATATTTATTTGTTGGTGGATTTCCTGACATTCAGATTTTATTAATCGATAGAATAGAATTTATCTGTCATCTTCGTTGAGGAGTGCTGTATTTTTCCTTATGATTTTTACAACAATGTAACTTATTCCGGTTAATATACAAGCCGTTATCAGGAAGTAATTATAATGGTTTTCATGTTCGATTAATTCACCTGTAATATCAAAAGTGCAAAAAATCAGAAACAATGCAAACAGACCATTTTTTTCTTTTTTAATTATTTTTTTCCAGCTGAAATTATATTTTGGACTGGTATAATTTTTCAAACTTGGAATAAATGCTGGAACGCCTTTGGCCCACTCCATGTAGGAATTACCAAATTTACTTCGTAAAAATTGCTCTTCGGCAAACATGATTCTCTCATAATAAATCCAGTAAAACATACAAAAAACCAGAATGAACCCAAAATTACCGGTCAGCATCGCAGGTCCCAGCCACATAAAGAAATTTCCCAGATAGAGTGGATGCCTTACCAGAGAATAAATTCCAGTGGTATTTAATGTATCCGCAACTTGTTCTTTGACATTCCTCCCT
>Ga0154020_10003928_pt1 | contig 17772 bp, 32 predicted proteins | sample Klosneuvirus_201_FD_109709 | JGI IMG/M metagenome (GOLD analysis project Ga0154020, IMG submission 109709) | Active sludge microbial communities from wastewater, Klosterneuburg, Austria - Klosneuvirus_20160825_MG | ecosystem: Engineered > WWTP > Aerobic digester > Activated sludge | place...
AATTTTGATTTCATTAAGATAGAGCAAAAATATTACAGGGCATTAAAATACAACACACCCCTCGAATCCTTCGAGATATTAGTACAGGCAATTCAATTTATTAACAAGATGAAAAAGTAGGGTTGCCGATAACGTTTCGCAGCTAACAGAAGTGGCTGCTTGTAAGAACTTCTGAATTGAAAACAAATGCTTGATAGCAGCCATTTTTGTTAGGTGCTGTTATGTGCAGCTTAATTTTTAAAATATGCCATATTCATTTACATTAATCGTAAAAAGATACGATAGACAAAATTGCACTCTTGATGACATGAGAGTTATTTATAGTGATAAAACTTGCTTAGTTGCAAAAAATTCAAAATTTGCAGATTTATACATTCACAAAACAGGTAAAATAATAAAAGGTAAGTTTGTCAAAAATGCCGGGAGTATTAGGTATCCTATTTTGATAGCAGAAAAAGAAGTACACGTCAGGTTTGAGAATTTTCCAAAAGAGCCAAATATCATAACCGACCAATATCAAAAACAAGATATTATTTCGGTGGTCGATATAAGTTGCACATAACACCTTATAACAGCAACCCCTTGCGCCAATCTGTCCAATAGGGCGGATATACGAAACTAATATTAACAATCTAAAACAGAAATAACCAATCTAAAGGCGGTGGAATAAGCGCAGGATGCTGATAAGCTATAAGTCGATGACGAGCCTGTAAGTGCAAAGGTGACGAGATATGGTGTAGTCCGCCACCGCCCCAAAGATTGCTAACCAACAAGTCAAAGTGATTTTTCTTTTATCTAACAATCAAAACTATGTTTATAGAACTATTTGAAAAAATGATTGATGGTGACACTGTTACCATTGCAATCACAAGAAAAGATGTAGAACTTACTGTTTCTGTATTGCCTACAAAGCAACTAAAGAACATTAAGCCGCTTCATTTAACCGGAGCACCTGAAGAGCTAGACATGAATTTTGCAGCAGCAATAAATGATGTTATTAATGCTGTAAAGAAATTTGTTCCTGATGTTGTTATTCACAATGAAGACGAAGTAACTGAGTCCATTGAACAAGCAGGAACAAAAATTGAAAAGAAAAAAGCAGCTGACAAAGCTATTAAAGCTAAAATAGCAGCAAAGAAAGCTGCACCTGAAATAAAAGTTGTTGAAGCAAAAAAGACTGCGCATGAAAAGCTTGTAGCAGAAATTCAACCGCTGATCAACAATAAGCAATTTACAGATGCTATTGCTGTTATCCAAGGAGCTATTAAAACTGCAAAAGGAGAAGATGCAAAATCCATGAAGGAGTTGCTATTCAATACACAACTTGCCAAACAGAAAGAATTGCTTAACGAAGCCGAAAGTGAAAGCGACGAAGCAGCAGACGTTGTTATCCCTAAAAAGATGCAACCAAATCCTGCAGTAGCGAATGTCACACCGGTAGTCGAACCGGAAAGAACCGAAGATGAAGATGATGACATTCCTATTGTGGATGACGAAAGCAATGATGATTTTGTAGACAATTTTTAATACAGCAAACCATGGAAATAAAACAGCCAGCGCGGATATTTCGTCTTAAACACGATAACGAAACAATAGATCTGACAGATCCTAATGTTGCGTTTTCAATTAAAGATGTAGTAAATCATTACAGTGTAATGTATCCGCATATCACCAACTACAAAATCAGCAAAGAGCCTTTCTTTGAAAACGATAACCTTGTTTATGAGATTGATGATGAACTCGGAACGCACAGCTAGAAAAGCAAAAACGTTAAAATTTGACAAACGCCATCTTTATTCAGACAAGGATGGCGTTATTGTTTTTGTAAAGAAAATTGTTGTCGAGACGTCTAAAAATGAAAAAGAACCGCTATGCAAACCACAACCATATTACAGTGCTATGATCGTACGCTGAGAGTAAAGCATGTACCGGATTCTGAATTCAAATACAGAATAGCTTACGGCATTCCAAATACAAAAATGGACGATGCATTAAATGTTCTCAAAGAAGCTTTTAACATTAACGATTCTTTTCCAAAATCAAAATCAATTGAATTGGTCTACGATAAGTTAAAGAAGCTTCGACATAGCGACGATATTTGTTACATGTCTTTGGCTACCGATTTCCAGGATCAACATCAAATGATTTGCTTGAATGCAATTCCTTTCCAATCCTCTATTGAGTTTCCACTGGATCTCATTATAAAAATGTCCAAAGAGCATCCTTACCTTGGCTTATGCGCAGGCTATTGGCTTTGGTCGATAGTTCATCATTTTGACGTAGAGCCATATTCAAATATATATGGATGCGATTTGGACGGAATGATGGCTTTTATGGACAATGATTCTTATACTAAATCAGAATTAAAGGAGTTAAGGCAAAGAGCAAAAATAGAGAATCGGTCATTTAAAGCATTGACAACTTTTGCCAGGCTATGCAAAGAAAAGTATTACATCGATCGTGATTTCAGTTATCATCCATTTGTGAAATTTGTAAACAAAAGCTTAAAAGAACTTCTTTCTTACAAATGGAATGTGTTTTACAACAAAGAATCACTAATAGCTGAATTAGAGAATAAGTGTATCGTAGAATACTATAATGACAAATCAGTATGCGGATCTCTTTATGGTCTTGGATTGTCGTATATCATTTCTCACGACTATGAATATTTTCAAGGAGTCAATTGCTTCAAAGAAACCGGAACAGAGCTTACACAGCAATGTGATGAGTTCTGCGGTGTATTTGTGAAGCATTGCGATGCCGAGAGCAACAAAAAAGCTATCGATGCACTTCATCATTACACAGATATAATGTGTCAAAAGTTTTACTTTAATAATACTCAAACAGAATGGGAGAAATTGTCAAACCTGCAAAATATTTTGTCATATACGAAAATGGATACGTTGAAGGAGGGGACTTTGTTTCCCTTGAAAAAGAAAGCGTTTTCGGGCCGGCGCACATTGTTAGAAGTGCTGAGCTGATCAATGTATTGGGATCTTCTATCAGTGCAAACCTGAAGATATATTCTCATGAATTAATATCAAGAGCTGTTGTTTTAAGTGTAGCATTTGACTCAGAATATCCGAGCATTTGCTGGATGATACCTGCCGGATTTCATTTTATGAAATTCGATCCCGCCGTTAAGATCCCTGATGATAAATATTGGATGCCAACAACGCTATTCAGATTAAACGAAGAAAGCTTAGATGTTGCCGTTGCTAATGAATCTATTTGGAAAGCATTTCTGAAACCAGATTTTGAAGATTATGACGAAATCTATCAGTCTCCATATTTGAACATGCTTAACGAATACACTAATTGCATGGGAACAGCAAAGCCTGACAATAGTCATTTCACGATAAATGAGATCGTCAATGTTTGGACCGGCAATTTCTTTGGAGCAACATTCAATGCTATTCCTGACAATCTTAACATCTCTTATCAGGATTATTATTTGAAAGCTAAAACAAAAACTAAATTCAACAAAAGTGATTATGGAAAACTTAGCACAACCATTGGAAGTTTCTGCCGTTAAAGAACGCATTCATTATGTACACAATCACTTTTTGCGCGATCATCCTATTCATGTAACAGTCATTGGAGCCGGAGGAACCGGCACAATGCTGTTAAAAGAACTTGCCAGGATGCATTACACATTAAGAAGCATGGATCATCAAGGATTGCATGTAATGGTATATGATCACGACATTGTATCAGAAAGCAACATTGGCAAGCAGCTGTTCTTAAAAGAAGATGTAGGGCAAAACAAAGCTATCTGCATTGTAAATAAACTGAATCTTGCATGGGGTATAGATTGGAAAGCATTGCCTTCAAAGTTTAATTGTCATTCATTAGCCTTTAACATTGTGATTTCATGTGTTGATAGCGTTTCTGCAAGAAAAACAATTTACAATAATATCTCTGATCTTACACCAAGAGTGCCGAGTAACGCATTTACAAAACCGTACTACTGGATTGATTGCGGGAATGGTGCAGACTTTGGACAAGTGATGCTATTCACTGTTAGGCATACGGAAAACACCATTAGTTCTAAATACGAAGTAGTCAGTAATATTCCTTATCGTGGGATGTTTGATGACAAGGTAGATGCTCCTGACGAGCCCAGCTGTAGTTTAGCAATGGCATTGGGGAAACAAGATCTATTTATCAATTCAGCTATAGCGCAAGTTTGTGCTCAGATGTTCTGGCAGTTGTTTTATAAAAAGTTCATCACATACAAAGGGGTGTATCTGAATTTAGCAACAATGAATACAAGACCATTGCCTCTATAATTTTCCTATTAAACAAATTATTAAGTTTGCTTGATGAACCAATGGAACTCCAAAAAATATATGCAATCAATAACTTTAAAAAAGTTGGTAGCAATATACAAAGGCAAATGCGAGAATGATGATTCTGATCCAAAAGAATTGCAATGGATAGATGAACTGATTTATAAGAGAAGTATAAATTGTGACCTTATTCCAATGCAATACCGGAAAGACATTATTCCCGTTTTACCAACTGATCATCCAATCTTTAATGCAAAACACTTATGCGAAAAGAACCAAAATACTACAAAGAATGGCCTGATGCTAAAAACGTAAAAGCAGCATATTACGATCCAGGCGAAAAACAACTGCAAATTGAATTTGCTAGCAAAAGAACATATCAATATGAAAACATTCCATTAGAGATGTGGGAACGAATGAAAAAAGCTGAATCCGGAGGAAAGTTTTTCAATCAAGAAATCGCTGGAACAGGAATTATCTTTAAAGAAATATTTGAATAATGGCACAGCTATCTGATAAAATACTTGAAAAAGTAATTATGCAACCATCAATATTTAACAAAGAAGAATTCACTGTTGTTAAATTAGATACAGGTGAAACATTAGGAACTGTTACAGTTTCAAAAGCGGGACATTTGGCACATTCCGCTTTGGCAAACAATAAAGTTTCTTTTGGTTCTATGAAATTTGCTGTATACTTTTTGCTTAACTCAAAGAAAGAGAAAACAAAAGTTATAAAAATGATTCCTGGACAAAAAATGCTAATCGATCTACTATCATGAGCAACCAAACATTCAAAGTATTCCGTGTATACAAAGGCAGTGCACGAAGAAAAACCCTTCACAAAGGACAGACCCTAGAAGCAGCGCAAAGGCTCACATTGAGTTATAAAACGACAAAGTTCTCATCTGTTCATTATACCGCAGAATAATATGAAAAACATGTTCGTAGTGTACAAAACTGACAGCTGGCATTCTTATGCTTCGCGAGAAATTATAGGAGTCACCACAACAGTAAAAAATGCTGTTACTATATGTAAAAAGCAAGCTTATAAAGAAAACCTGTTCATCAACAAAGAACAAGAGTTCAATTTGTACAACATAAAGCAAACACAGGGTTACAACGGAGAAGGTGAATTTCATTTTGAAGAAGTACCTGTAAATACTCTTATCTGATGGCGGCTAACAATGATGTGCCACAAGAACTGAAACCATGGTTTAAGGTATTTGATCAGTTGTGCAGAAGACATGATTACATCACAGTATTTGATGATTATCTAATGATGCTTCTTAACTGGTTTGCAAATGCCGAATTCAAAGAACAATGGTTTGACCGCAAAAAAAGGTACGACGAAAAAGAGCTGATGCTTTTCAATGAATTGTATCGCGAATTGATACTAATGTTCCAAAAGGAAATTGATGCCGGAGTTAAATGGTATGATCCTTTTGGACAATTGTATCAAGCTCTTTCGTCTCGTAGCAAAGCATCAAAGCTAGGACAGTTCTTTACTCCTGAATCGCTTTGTGACATGATAGCACAAATGAATATTGACAAGAAGCGCATAGAACAGATTGTAGGAGATCCTGCATGTGGTTCCGGTAGAATGTTGCTGGCTGCGCATAGCGTCAATAGAACGAATCATTATGTAGCTCAGGACTTAGATAAAATGTGTTGCATGATGACAACTATCAATATGGCTTTACATTGTATGTCCGGAGTTGTAATACACGGAAATACATTGAGCATGGAAAACTATTCTTATTGGGCTGTAAGTCGTGTAGAAGTACAGGAAAATGTGTTCCTGCCAAAGATTAACATCATTACAAAAGAGCAATACGAAGAATGGCATGAAAAACAGCTGTTCATTTCAAAATGGATCAATCCACAACGTAAAACAGAATTCGATGAAACCAAGACAGCAGAAATTATCGAGAAAACGCTGGCTCCGATTTGTAGTGCTGGTACAGACCAAACAGCTGAACAGAATGATCATGCAAATCAACCCTTACACGTTGAAACCGTGGAGCCAGTCGCAGTACGAAAAGAGACAAAACCAAAACTAATCATTAACCCTGATAATCAGTTATCATTATTTTGAGTAAGTTGAACATGTGTACCTGCGAAAAGAGAGAGCAATTTAGCTCTCTTTTTTCTTTTATTTAAAATTATGAACATTGATATAAATTGTCAAAACAAACAATTAACTTCGCCCAGCATGAAAACATTAAGGCCATATCAAATAGAAGCAGAGAATGTTGTTTTTGCTAAATTAAAGCAAAAAATAAAACGTCAATTAGTTGTTCTTGCAACAGGAATGGGCAAAACCACCGTTGCAACAAAGATTCTTTCTAATCCACAATTTAATAAAATTCTCTGGGTAACACATACAGAAGAGCTGATTGTGCAATCTGCAAAAGCTATCATTTCTGAGGTAGGAGATGGAAAAGTTGGAATTATTAAGCAAGAGCGATTCGATCTGCATTGCAAGGTAGTTGTGGCTTCAATACAGACCTTACACCGTCGTTTAGACAAAATTGAACCTGACACCTTTGATTGTATGATTATTGATGAGGCGCACCTTGCAATGGCTCCTACATGGCTAAAAGCAGCAAATCACTTTGACTTTAAATTATTGCTAGGATTAACAGCTACACCGGACAGGCTTGATGGAATTTCTTTAGGAAATCTATTTGATGAAATTGTTATTGAAAAAGATATTGGTTTTGGCATTGACGAAGGATACCTTGTAGAGTTAGATGCAATCCGATTAAAGACCGATGTAAACCTTGACAAAGTTCGTACAACAGGCGGAGAGCTTAATAGCCGGGATTTGGAAGAGCTTGTTAATACACCGGCACGAAACAATTACATTGTTGATCGATGGTTAGTTGAAGCTAAAGGAATGAAAACGCTTGCATTTTGCGTAGATATGCAACACGCAATAGACCTTTGCTCGGCATTCAGGCAAAAAGGAATATTAGCAGATTTTGTTGTATCCGATGAATCTCTGTGTCCCGATCGTAAAGGTGTAATGGCACGATTTGCAAAAGGAGAAACAACGGTTCTTACTAATGTAATGATCCTTACAGCTGGATACGATCAGCCTGATGTAGCTTGTATCATCTGTGCTCGTCCTACAAAAAGCAAAACGATTTATCTACAACAGGTAGGAAGAGGTACACGGACAGTCTGCAATGTCAATCTTGATACCGTAGAAGAAAGACTTGAAGCTATTGCAAATTCTGCAAAGCCTAAATGTCTTATCATGGATGTGGTTGATAGCACTCGCAAGCATGAACTGATCAATACCTATACATTGGACAAAGAGAATTCTATTAAGAAGAAACTCTTTATGACGCGCAAAGACAAACAGGAAGCTTTATTCAAAATTGAACGTCAGCGCAAACTTGAACATCAGCAAGAGCAAGACGAAAAAGTAGCTCTTCGTAAGCCACCGGTAGTGAAGATTAGTAATAGTGAACGTATGAAAGAAGCAGCTACAGAAAAGCAATTGAAGTGGCTTGCAGACCTTGGGTATGATACAGTGAATGTTCAATACACGAAACGCGATTGCAGCGAACTGATCACAAATAGCAAACCTTATGATTGGCAAATCAAAGCTGTTGCTAAGCTTGGATATGACACAGCTCATTTAACTATCGGACAAGCAAAATTGATATTGGAATCAGAAGAAGCAAAGAAAGCTTCAAAAGCACAAACTGTTTTTGAAAGCAACATCATCAGCAAAGTAAAATTACCATTTCACGATATAAAATAAAATTATGGAAATTGAAAAAAAGGAAAATCAGGAACCGGAAGCAGAAGTACCAGAAGTGATATTCTCAGATGCTTTGCCTTTTCAAATTGTCGTTAATAATAAAAACAGGACTTATGAACTTGTTTTTGACAATGAAAAAGCAAGTTCTGTTCCCGGAACATTTGCAATGATGATATTGCTTCGAGAGAAGTTTCAAAACCTGTTATTGCAAGAGAAAAGCAATGTTGCACTTGTTAGTCAGGGAAAGCTTAACCCGAAGTATGTAATGTCAAAAACGCTTTACAATAAGCATTTGCATGCAATAGAGTTATTAAGCAAATACATTGAAGAGCTGGCAAAAGGAATCCGGAAAGATTATCATCGTCCAAAGACCAGCGACGGTTCTGAAAGTTTACCTATTATTGAAAATCATGACGATGTTCAACCAACCACAGAAAGCGAAGCCTAGCATTAAAGGCTCAACTACCATTGATCATCGAATCTGCGACAGCTTAAATCTTTCATTCATCGAATATGTTATCCTGGACTACATTGAGAAGCATCCGGGTAAAATCGATTTAGATAGATTTCAGCGATCAAAGGGTTTAGTATTGTCAGACCATATCTTTTTTGTCAAGATCCTCAAATTAGAAGGACTCATTGAAGGAGATGAAGAGAATCTTGATTTCAAAGTCACAAAGAAATGGACGCAGTATTTTGATACGTCAAAAGATTTCGATGAATTCTGGACTATCTTCAAAAAGAATGGTAACAAAGCTCAGGCTGTAAAAGCTTATGCAAAAGCTCGCAAAGTAGTAGACAAAGAAACGTTACACAATGCAGCTGCGCGTTATATTAAAAGCAAAGAAGGCAATCCTGTTTTTCTCCATGCTTCAACATACCTTAATCCCGAAACACGCCACTGGGAAGATATTGTTCATGTGAAAAATGATCAAGTTGCAAAAGGTGTTTTTGGTGGTAGTATTTATCAGAAAAAGAATCCAAATGCAAGGAAAGAATAAATTCGGAATAGAAGAAAGCGTAACAGTATTGTATTCAGAGCAAGCAGAATTAGCTGTTTTGGGTGCAATACTGTTAGAAGCGAAATTTGCCATGGAGAAGATATCTGATCGATTTCATTCAGAGGTGTTTTATGATAACCGGCATCAGCTTATTGCAGGTGCTATCATTGAGCTTTACAGAGCAAGGCAGACAATAGATATACTTACAGTGACTAATTTTCTTAAAAAGAAAAAAGAACTAGATTCTATTGGAGGTCCTTATTACATCACACAGATAACCAACAGGGTTTCATCCGCCAGAAGCATAGAGCAGCATTATCTGATCATGATGGAATATCATATGCGCAGACAGCTTATTGCAAAGAATACACGAACAATAAGTCATGCACAAGATCTTTCAATTGATGTTTTTGATATTATCAATTCGCATCAAACAGAGATTTCAGAAATCACAAAAAATATAATCCCTGATGAAACAGAGAATGCTTATGACCTTGTAGATGCTGCGCTAAGTGAAATTGTAGCTATTCGCAATAGCTCCGGAATGGCAGGTATAACAACAGGCTATGATTCATTGGATGCTGTAACAATGGGTTTTCAGAAAGGCAATTTGATAATACTAGCAGCTCGCCCTGGAATGGGTAAAACTGCATTGCTTTTATGTATTGCAAGAAAAATTGTTTTGAAGACAAGAAAGAAAATAGGTGTTGTTTCTTTGGAGATGACAAAAACAGAATTAGTGAAACGTCTATTTTCTATTGACACTAAAATCAAAGGACAAGAGATCAAATATGCAAAACACATTTCTGATGAAAACATAAATACGATTGCTGTTTCAGCTCAAAAATATGCTCCAAATATGATGATCAATGACAAGTCAGGGATCAACATCATTTTCATGAGAAACATTATCAGAAGAATGGTAGCACAAGGAGCTGAAATGATTTTCGTTGACTATTTACAGCTGATAAAAGGCTCCAAAGAATATCGTGGTAATCGGGAAGCTGAAATATCTGAAGTAAGCAGAGAGCTTAAAAGCCTTGCAAAAGAATTCAATGTTCCAATAATGGCATTGTCACAGCTTAGTCGTGAATCAGAAAAGCGAAAAGATAAAACTCCTATGCTTAGCGATTTGAGAGAATCAGGAGCAATCGAGCAAGATGCCGATGTGGTTATGTTTATTCACCGCCCGGAATATTATGGAGAAGAGCAAGACGAATATGGCAAAGATTTAAAAGGAATAGCAATGATCATTTTTGCAAAGCAAAGAAACGGTCCTCTGGACACAGTTTTGATGAATTTTGATGGAGAAACAACATCATTCGAAGAAGACAAATCAATAGCACCATTTTAAAAAAAAATGAAAACAGAAGAAACAATTACAGCTCCAGTGATTTTCATCACCTCTGAAAAGATGGCTCAGGATGTAATGAAAGTGCAACAGGCAAAAGAATTAATTGCAAGTTACACTGAATTATGCAAAAATCTTGAAATTGACAGCGAAGCTACGGAAGCTAAGGCATTGGAAATGCTTACAGATCTGAACAAGATTATAAAGCTTGTAGAACAAAAACACAAAATTGCAAAAGCTCCTTATCTCAAAGGAGGCAAATTTGTAGACAATGTAAAGAGTGATATGTTGGGGGATGCTATGAAAGTTATTGCAAGCGGCAAAGCGGCAATAGCGACCTATAGAGATGCTTTGAGAGTAAAGCAAGCTGAGGAAGAAGCAAAGCTGTTAGAAGAAGCCCAGGAAGCTGCAAAAGCGGAAATTCAGGATGAACAAGAAAACATTAATGACTTTGTTACACAGATCGGACTTGTAACAGCAGAGCATCACAAAGCTGTTACCGAATGTGGACTTACAAAGACCATTGATGAACTGAAAGCATGGCACATGAAATACAGCAATGCTCCAACTTCTGTATTCAACAGCAAATTAGCTCCGGACTTTTTAGCGATGCTGGAAGAGATTCAAAAACAGATGATCGCATTGAAGGATCTTCGCAAGAATTGGTTCTCTCAACCTGCAAGATCAACCGCATCATGGACAGCTATCAATCAGGAATACCTTGAAGAAGTAACACGATTGAATAAAATTGCAATGACTTCAATCGAAAGCAAACCTGAACTTACTACTGCCCAGGTCATGCTTCAAGCTGTAAAGATTGAAAGCGAAATGAAGCCAAAAGGACAGTTCAGATGGGAATGGGAAGTCAAAGAAATGGAAGCTGTTCCTGCAGAATGGATGATAATTGATCCGGAAGCTGTTCAGAATTTCATTGCAGCAAACAAAGCTGTATTGAAAAACAACCAAGTTATTAATGGTATTAAATTTGTTCAAAAAGAAGTAATCTCATTAAGATAATTATGAAAGCTATAGTTGAAAGAGTAAAAGCTGCGAAGCTAAAAAGCTATATGTCAGATAAAATAATATTTGACATGATAAGTGAGAAAATGGCTGCATCAAGTAATAAAATGTCCATGGATCGCATTATTTACACAATAGAAGCTTTTTATAAAACAGCTTTGAAACTTCAGTTAATGGAACACAAGCGCATGTGGATACAGAATATTGGGGAGTTCAAACAAACCAAAAGTGGCCGGCGCTTGTGTTACAATAAAAATCAGGAGAAGCACAGAAAAAAAGTTTTGCATAACCGTGCACGAAGCAAAAGCCAGACAGAAAAACGTCGCATGCTGAAGAAAAAAGATTTTCCTATTTCTTGAAATTGTCTATTTAAACAATTATATTTACAAAATGAAAATAAACACTAAAGGGAACAATTTCCCGCCACGACCTATTCCGGATGTAGAAACGTATCAAGCAAGGAATGTAGCCATCGCCGATCTAGGCACACACGACGAAGAGTTTAAAGGAGTAAAAAGAAAAACCAGAAAAATTTGGTTTTGCTTTGAGCTTATTGGAACAGCAGCAGTTTTCAATGAAGAAAAAGGGCCGCAACCATTTGTTGTTTCTCAAGAGCACAACACTTCTTTAGGAGGAAAATCCAATTTGAGAAGGTTTCTGCAATCCTGGTCAGGAAAGCAAATCGAAGAAATGAAAGCTATCGATGTAGACGGAAACCTTGACATTATGAAAGCTTTTGGAGGACAAGCTTGCGCTATTACTGTTATCCATAAGCTCGACAAAGTTGACAAGAAAAAGAAGTATGCAAATATCGGATCAATTACTCCGCCAATAAAAGCATTGGGACCTGTTCCAAAATCTGAGAATCCATTGATCATTTATGACATGGAAGATACAGCTACACATGGCAATTTTGAAAAGCTACCTAAATTTATTCAGGAGAAAATTTCAAAAAGCTACGAATTTCAGGATGCATCAGTAGTAGATGATTCAGATGATTTTAGCACATCTGCAACAGAAGAAGATACACCGTTCTGATCATGAAGATAAAAGTAGGAGTCCGACCGGAGATACCATTTCCGGTTGGGCTACACTTAGTTTATGTTGCCGCAATCAATTATGCCCGTAAATCATCAGGAGAATTGATTCTAAGAGACTTTGAAGGCACACCTTATCCTGTAATAGAGATAAAGTTTAAAGGTGTTGAAAACAAAGCATTGTCTTTCTCAGAGCAATTCAGCACAGATCCAAAATCTCAATGGATATGGGACAACCTTAGCCGAGCATTGAAGATTGACAACAAAACTACAAGTGTATCAGCAGAAGAAGCAAAAGAGAAACCGCTTTATATCATTGTTGCCGGAGAGGTGTTCTTTGAGAAAAACAGCAATGACTTAAAACGCAATCCTGATGGAACGATATTCTTCAAAAAGAAATTGCGATTGAAGTTCTTTGAGTATTCAGAGATTATGCGTCCACAATTGATTGGAGATCCTGCAGACGGTTCTTTGCCGTCAGGAATATTTCTGATAAATGACGATATTGACTTGAATCAGTTTGAAGCAATAAAAGATCAGCGAGATGAGTTCTGAAATTGTGCCAAAATTCTTTGGCAAAATAATCAACGGCGTACGTCACTATAACAGACCACAGCAGTACTTAGAATGGATGAAGACTCTGGAAGGTAAAGAATTTGAAGAAGTCATTACAGAGCGTTTTATTGAAGCCAGTAATGATCAGCACGGATATTACAGAGCCACGGTAAGATGGTTATGCAACGAAACAGAAATGTTTGCCGGATGGGATGAAAAAGCACTGCATAAGTATATAATGGATACTTTTGCAGGAACGACAGTAACACACGAAATAAGAAAAGCAAGCGGAGAAGTTGAAAAAAAAGACATTGTAATCACTCCAAGCGTAAGCAGTCTTTCAAGAAAAAGTATGAGCAAGCTAATTGATTCCCTTTTGAATTGGCTAGGAGACAATGAAATACATCCTCCGGAGCCAGATCAAATTGTTACTAAAAAGTTCAAAACACGAATTACAAATGAAAAACCGAAGTCTGATACGTCAGGATGAAAAAATACGATTGTTGTTAATCACAAGATTTGAAGATCTTCAGTTGACGCAAAAGGAAGTTGTAGAGGATGCTTTAAAACACAACTATACAATTCCTTCGGCTAATTTAAACCGGTATCTTAAAAACAACGAAGCTGGAGAAGGGCGCAGCTCTTTGTCAGAACAGCAAGTGATGTGGCTTTGTCAGCGTTATTGCATTGATGTAAAAATCATTGTTACGGCGGGTAGTTACAGCAACTCTAAGGCAAAAAAAAATCTGAATGGCAAAGAAAAGTAAAAAGAAGGTTGTTCAGAATCCAAAAGCTGAAAGAACAAGAAATGCAAAAACAATTACAGAATCGCAATTCTTTAACAAGATTCGGCAAGCCCTTCGAAAAGAGTTCAGATATTGGAAACCTGCAGCCATAGCAAAACAGCTCTCTTCTCGAGAATACAAAGGTCCAAACAAGCTTCAGAAAAAAGAATATCAGTGTAACATATGTAAGCATTGGTTCAAAGAAAAAGAAACTCAGGTAGACCACGTTGAAGAATGCGGATCATTGAGATGCCTGGAAGATATCGCTGGTTTTGTTGAACGCCTTACCCGTGAAAAGATCAGCGATTATCAGGTGCTTTGCAAAGATTGCCACAAAACAAAAACTCAAAATGCAAAAAAGAGCAGAAAGCCAGATCCCGATTTGCTCAGCCAGTTGGGATCTGATATCAAAGACTGATTCAATAATAAGAGTTAGTCATGTCCCAACATTGCTTTTGCCTGTAAAGTTTCTTGTCATGGACAAATCGATTGTTAATCGTGTTCTGAAAACAGCAAGGATAGGTTTAACAGAACAAAAGCAATTGGTAGTAAGTAATATCACTAATAACATAATGATCTACAATGTTTGCTTCGACAGCATCATTGGAATAAGTAATACGACCTATGAACAATACTTCAAGCAACTATACGCTGAGCAAGAGCTGGAATCAAGAACTGTTTTCTACAGAAATGCAAAAAGAGCACATTATTCTTTTGAAAGCGTTCTTAGCTAAAGAACGGGAAAGCTTTAATGTGTTCCCGGCAAAAGAATATGTATTTCATGCATACGATTTAACGCCTCCAGACAGCGTAAAAGTAATTATTGTAGGACAAGATCCATATTACAACAGAGACGTTGCTGATGGGCTTGCATTCTCCTCTGGGAAGAAGAATTTCATTACTCCCTCACTAGAAGTGATATTGGAAGAAGCATACTCCAATGAAGGTTTCTCTTTTAAAAAAGAGAACCGGTCATTCTACAAGCTTAACGAATGGGCAGAGCAAGGAGTATTACTATTAAACAGGATTCTTACTGTTCGTGAAGGCAAAGCAAAGTCGCACGAAAAAAAAGGGTGGGAAAAATTAACAGAAAAAACAATTCAGATACTTAGTCTTGACAACAAGCCGAAAGTTTTTATGTTATGGGGAAGCGATGCAATTAAGTTTGCGCCAATGATTGATGCAACAAAGCATTTAGTGTTAAAAGCTCCGCATCCGGCAGCACACTTGTACAACACAAGAGTAAACAGCGCATTTCCGGGATGTAAGCATTTTAGCAAAGCAAATAATTTTCTTAAATCAAAAGGCATAGCGCCTATAAACTGGATATTATCATGACAAAAATGGAATTTATATCATTCACATTGTTGTATCTAGCAACAATTATTACACTCTTTGTTTCATTAGCAAAAGAGAAAAAAGCGAAAAATCTAGTACATGAAGCAAATGTTTTGCTTTTAAAAAAGCTAGACGATGGTGCTAAAAAAACAGGAGATATGGTGTCAAAAATGTACTTAATGGTTTCTGTATTTGAAGAGATCGGATTATTAGAAATCAGTACAACAATGACGAACCGGCAATTTGAACTACCTGAAGCAAAAACACAAGCTATACCTGCGCTTGTAAAACAAATTACAGATAAACAGGTAAACTATCATAAAGAGCAAATTCCAGGGCCAGATGAAATGAGCTATGAAGATTCACTTTGTAAGGTGACGGCTTCAATAGGAATCATTCCTAAATTCTCAAAAGAAAAAGTAGAAAAACTAAAAAGTATCTTTGAACTTAAAACAGAACAACATAACTACTACCATGAAAACAGTACCAACTGACAATCTTAAAAATCCGTTTCAAGCGTTATTCTTTCCAAGTGGAAGAATACTTGTTAAGGTAATCGAATTCGATATCACTACAAAATCAGGAATCGGACTTGATCAGCTGAATCCAGACAACAGAATGATTGACGCACAGGTAATTTCTATCTCACAAGACATTCAAGAGCATGCTAAAAATCAAGGTTTAAGAGTTGGTGATTATGTTGTAATCGTCGACACTGCCGGACTTGTATTTAAACCGTCACGACATACAATGGTGAATCCAAAAACACCTCTTTGTATCTATCACGGAATGGACATTTACATCAAATGGAAATGTTATCCGCAAGACTATTACGATGCGGTTTCAAAAGACTTTGATGCACAAAACAACGATCTTGACACATTTGTAAAGTAATCATGACAACTACTGAAATGCAATCAAAAATTGGTTCTCAGTTAAGGATACTAAGAATCAATGCAGGCTATGTAGCCGGTGAAAAGTTTTCATTGGACAACGGACTCAATAGAACATCGTATTGGGCTTGGGAAAATGGAAGGAATATTACGATACAAAGTTTTCTCAGACTACTAGAAATTCATAATTTAACACCAGTAGAGTTCTTTAAACTAATTGAAGAACGCTCTAACAAACAATCAAATGGCAAAGACAACCAAAAAGTTGACTGCGACAGAGCATGCAGTTGAAGTATTGAAACGTGTACTTGAAAAGCAATTTTCTTATGATACGGAAATAGGATCTATTCTTAGTCCTCAGAGTACTAAAAAGCGTATTCTCCGAAACTTTAAACTTGGTATGCGAAGTAAAGCAGCCAGAGCAAAAGATCGGAAATATACCAGCAATGAGCCGTATGAAAAGCAGTATGCTAAAAAGCGGAAATCAGCTGTAATTAAATACAAAACAAAAAAGTAACAATGAAAAAACAAATTCAACGCAATCACGATGCAGGAAGACAAGGAACTGCATCAGAAAATTCAGTAGAAAATACAGCTCTAAGCTTTGGTGAAAAGGCTGTAGGATTAAGTTTCAATCCTTCAGGTAATGATGCTGTAACAAACTGCAAAAGAGCATTTGCAAGCATCATTGACAACCTTAATGCTCTAAGAAAAACAGCTGATCCACAATCTCAATTAGGCCGGTATTGCAGTACAGCAATCACTCAGGCAGAAATTGCTCAAATGTGCGCTGTAAAAGCGATTACATGGAAGGATTAAATAATCCATTTTCAATTTACTCAATCAATCATCTCCAACAAATCAAAGATCATTTGACTATTCAGTTAAAAGTAATTGACGGTACTTACGTTGGTCCAATCGATCCCAAAACAAGGATCAGAAGAAAGCCAATACCGATGCCATGGATGAAAGATAAATGGACAAAAGCCATAGAGTTGATTGATCAAGTGCTAATAAAATAGTAAAACCAAGTTTAAATTCCAACAAAAAAATGAAAAAACTACTCTTAATTTTAATTGTATCTCTATCGTTTGTTGCTTGTAGCAAAAACGATGAAGCGTGTTATGTTTTCAACACGACAACGGTCACTTCTGTTTATCCTTCAATGGCCGGTTATCCTCAAACAGCAAACTCCACAAGTGAATCGTGTGGTTTAACTCAAGACGATGCCAAACAGGTAGCTACAACATTAACATCTACCACAACATCAACACAAGGAAGTATAAGGGTAACTATCACTCAAACTTGTACTTATCATAAAAAATAAAAGTTTAGTGAAACAGTAAATATCCGATTCCAACACCAATTGCAATACCGGTCCCTAATCTGAGGCCGGTATTTTTTTTAACAGGCACATGCCACGAATCTACTCCTAATGTTTGCGTCCTTGGATTTTCATTTGTGATGCTGACTTGGAGAACCTTCGGTTGAAAGAACGCTTTGAGTCCTTTGCCGTTCCGGACAAACTCAGTTTTAATGGAATATTCGTTGTAACTAACGTATTGGAGTTTGATTGAATCAGGTCCTGCGGTGATGCTGTAGGTCTGCCACTTGTCGGTATGGACGGTTTCGTACACTGGGAGTTCCAATACTCCATCAGAATCTTCTCTAAATGTTCCTGTGCTGCTAGGCTCATTGGTTGGTAATAAAATATTCTCTTGCC
>Ga0154020_10003929_pt1 | contig 17772 bp, 19 predicted proteins | sample Klosneuvirus_201_FD_109709 | JGI IMG/M metagenome (GOLD analysis project Ga0154020, IMG submission 109709) | Active sludge microbial communities from wastewater, Klosterneuburg, Austria - Klosneuvirus_20160825_MG | ecosystem: Engineered > WWTP > Aerobic digester > Activated sludge | place...
CGGGCGCGCTCCGGCGTCATGGACCCGTCACTTCGCCTGCATGATCTGCAGACCCTTGAGGAGATTGAGCGCCTGGTTGAGCTGGTAGTCGTTCTTCGAGGCGGTCTCGAAGCGCGGCTTTTCCTCATCCTCGGGCTCGTCCTTAAGCGGCTTGACCTTGCTGGCGGGCGCCTTGGTCTGCGGCTTGGCGGCCGGGGCAGGTTCCTTGTCCTTGTCGTTCTCCAGGTGGCGCTCCAGGTCGGCCTCGCGCAGGCGCGGGCCGGAGCTGCCGTTGGCGGTCTCCTCGACCACGATGTCCGGCACGATGCCCTTGGCCTGGATGGAGCGGCCGCTCGGCGTGTAGTAGCGCGCGGTGGTGAGCTTGATGGCGGTGTTGCTGGTAAGCGGAAGGATGGTCTGCACCGAGCCCTTGCCGAAGGTCTGGGTGCCCATGACCACGGCGCGCTTGTGATCCTGCAGTGCGCCGGCGACGATCTCCGAGGCGGAGGCCGAGCCGCCGTTGACCAGCACCACCATCGGCACGGTCTTCACCCCAGGCGGCAGATCCTTGAGGAAGTCGACGCGGGTGCCGCGCAGGTAATCCTCTGGGCTGGCGACGTACTTGCGCTTGGCGTCCTCGGTGCGGCCGTCGGTGGAGGTGACCAGCACCTTGGGCGGCAGGAAGGCGGCCGAGACGCCGACGGCGCCGTGCAGCAGGCCGCCCGGGTCGTTGCGCAGGTCGAGCACCAGTCCCTTGACCGGTCCCTGTTTCCAGATCTTGCCGAGGTGGTCGGCCAGCTTGTTGGCGGTGTCTTCCTGGAACTGGGTCAGGCGCACATAGGCGAATCCCGGCTCGACCACCTTGGACTTGACGCTCTGCACCTTGATCACTTCCCGGGTGATGACGACGATGATCGGCTTGTCCTCCCCCTTGCGGGCGATGGTCAGGGTGATCTGGGTCTTGGGCTTGCCGCGCATGCGCTTGACGGCGTCGGACAGGTTCATGCCCTTCACCGGCGTGTCGTCGAGCTTGACGATCAGGTCGCCGGCCTTGATGCCGGCGCGATAGGCCGGGGTGTCCTCGATGGGGGAGATCACCTTGACGAAGCCGTCCTCCATGCCGACCTCGATGCCGAGGCCGCCGAACTCGCCCTGGGTGTTCACCTGCAGGTCCTTGAAGGCGTCGGCGTCGAGGTACTGCGAGTGCGGATCGAGGCCGGTGAGCATGCCGGAGATGGCCTGGGTGATGAGCTTCTTGTCCTCCACCGGCTCGACGTAGCCGGTCTTGATGGCATTGAAGACGTCGGCGAAGGTGCGCAGTTCCTCGATCGGCAGGGCCGAGGCCTCTTTTTGCGCGATGGCGGAAAAGTTCAGGCTGATGAAGATGCCGGCGACCAGTCCGAGGACGATGAGGCCGGCTTGCTGCAGTTTGTTGCGCATGGTTGCTCCGTTGGCGGGTCTATCTCAGGCTGACCCATTTCAGGGGGTCGAGCGGCTGACCCATATGTCTCAATTCAAAGTATAAACCCGATTCCGGGTTGCCGCCGCTGTTGCCCACCGAGGCGATCGCCTCGCCGGAACGGACCGGTTGGCCGACGGCCTTGAACAGCGATTCGTTGTTGCCATACACGGAAAGATAGCCGTCGCCATGATCGACGATGGCCAGGTTGCCGAAGCCGCGCAGCCAGTCGGCGAAGACGATGCGACCGGGGGCGATGGCCTTGACGTCGGTGCCGGCGGCGGCGCGGATGAAGACGCCCTTCCAGGTGGTGCCGCCCTCCTGGCGTGGAGTGCCGAAGCGGTTGGCAAGTTCCCCGCGCGCCGGCAGGGCCAGGCGCCCCTTGAGCTGGGCGAAGGCGTCCGTTCCGCCGGTCGCCTCGGGGGTGCGCTCGTTGCGCAGGACGGGGCCGCCGGCCTGGGGTGCGCGCCTGGGCCGGGCGACGATCCGGCCCAGGCCCTCGATCAGTTTCGACAGGCGCTTTTCGTCGCGCTTCAGCCGGTCGACCTCGCGGCGCTGCGCCTTGATGCGTTCGGCCAGGCGGGCCAGGGTGGCCTGGCGCTTTTTCTGCTGTTCGACCAGGCCGGCATGCTCCTGCTGCTGGCGTTTCTCGATCTCCGCCAGGGCCTCGCTCTTCTCCCGAGCCTGGCCGGCCAGGCGCTTCTTCTCGTCGAGGATTTCCCCCAGGTTGCGGATCAGCCCGGCCTTGGCGCGGGAGAGCAGGGCGAGGAAATGGGCGTCGCGGGCGAGCTGGTTGGGGTCGCTGCCGGAGAGCAGGTGGCTGAGGGCGTCGGTTTCGCCGGCGTAGTACTGGCGGGTGAACAGTCGGCCCAGCTGGGCCTGCTGGACGGCGATGCGACCGGAGAGCTTCTGCGACTGGGCGTTGAGCTGGCCCAGGGCGGCCTGGGCTTCGGAGCGCTCGGCGCCCAGTTCACGCAGCCTGCGGTTGGCCGCCGAGATGGCCTGTTCGGTCTCGCGCAGCTCCTCGGCCACGTCGGCGCGCGACTCCTCGGCCTTGGCGAGCCCCTTCTGCAGCGCCTGGATGCGGCCCTGCAGATCTTTCAGTTCCTCGCGCTTGACGTCGGTCGGGGCGGCGTGGGCGCCCGCCGCCAGCAAGAGGACGCAGAAAAGGAGACGGTTCAGACCTTGGCCTTGCCTTGATTGGCCACCGCCTGCATGGCGGCGGCCACGGCGGCCGGGTCGCCCAGGTAGTAGTTGCGCAGCGGCTTGAGGTCGTCGTCGAGCTCATATACCAGCGGCACCCCGGTCGGGATGTTCAGCTCGACGATGTCGGCGTCCGAGATGCCATCGAGGTATTTCACCAGGGCCCGCAGGCTGTTGCCGTGGGCGGCGACGATGACGCTCTTGCCGGCCCTGACCGAAGGGGCGATGGTCGACTGCCAGTAGGGCAGGAAGCGGGCCACGGTGTCCTTCAGGCATTCGGTCGGGGTGGCCGCAGCGGCCCGCTCGGCGGCATAGCGCGGATTGGCCAGCTGGGCGGCCAGACGCTCGTCGCCCTGCTCCAGCGGCGGCGGCGGGGTGTCGTAGGCGCGGCGCCAGACCTTGACCTGGGCCTCGCCGTACTTCTCGGCCGTCTCGGTCTTGTTGAGCCCCTGCAGGGCGCCGTAGTGGCGCTCGTTCAGCCGCCAGGAATGCTCGACCGGGATCCACATCCGGTCCATCTCGTCGAGCACGGTCCACAGGGTGCGGATGGCGCGCTTGAGCACCGAGGTGTAGGCAATGTCGAAGGCGAAGCCGGCTTCCTTGAGCAGCTGGCCGGCCTGCTTCGCTTCGGCGCGGCCCTTGTCGGTGAGGTCGACATCGGTCCAGCCCGTGAAGCGGTTTTCCTTGTTCCAGGCCGATTCGCCATGGCGCAGCAAGACGATTTTTTTCATGATTTCGGGAGGGGGCGCGTAGGAGGGAGTTAAACCGGCGTCTGGCCAGCATGAAAGTATTTTATAATATTCGCTGCAGCAATTGGACAGGCCCCGTGGACCTCATCACCGACCTCATCGACAAGCAGGAGCACATCGAGACCGCCGCCCGGGCGCTGAAGGCGATTTCGCATCCCCTGCGCCTGAAGATCCTCTGCGTCATCGGCGACCAGGAGGCCTGCGTCCAGGAGATCGTCGACGCCGTCGGCACCTCGCAGAGCAACATCTCGCAGCATCTGGCCATCCTGCGCGACAAGGGCGTGCTGCTCACCCGCAAGGATGCCAACCGGGTCTACTACCGCGTCGGCGACCAGCGCACCCTGCAGCTGATCGTGCTGATGCGCGAAGTCTTTTGCGGCGTTCCCCACTCGAAGAAATAAGCGGAGGCAGTTTGGATTTCCTCAAGGACAACCTGATGTGGGTCGGCCTTGCCGCATTCAGCGGCGGCATGTTCCTCTGGCAGACCTGGCAGGCGCGCGGCGCCGCCGTCTCGCCGATGCAGGCGACGATGATGATCAACCGCGAGGAGGCTGTCGTGGTCGACGTGCGCGAGCCGGCCGAGTATGCCGGCGGCCACATCCCGAATGCCCGCCATATCCCGCTTTCGCAGTTCGACAAGCGCCTGCCCGAGCTGGACAAGTACAAGGGACGCGCGGTCATTGTCAGCTGCGCCAGCGGCAATCGCTCCTCCTCGGCCTGCAACCGCCTGCGCCGCGCCGGCTTCGAGAAGGTGTTCAACCTCAGCGGCGGCGTTTCCGCCTGGGACCAGGCCGGCCTGCCGATCACCAAGAAATGACCGCCAAAATCCTCATGTACTCGACGGCGGTGTGCCCGTATTGCGTGCGCGCCGAGCAGCTGCTCAAAAGCAAGGGTGTCACCGAGATCGAGAAGGTGCGCGTCGACCTCGACCCGGCCCGCCGCGAGGAGATGATGCAGAAGACCGGCCGCCGCACCGTGCCGCAGATCTATATCGGCGAGCGCCACGTCGGCGGCTGCGACGAACTCTACGCCCTGGACCGCGCCGGCGAGCTGGAGCCGCTGCTGCGCGGGGCCTGATCCCTTTCCAACCGCTTTTCCATCGATTCATTGACCCGGCCTTCCATCATGTCCGAAACCGAACAGCCCGTTTTTTCCATCGAGAAGATCTTCGTCAAGGATCTCTCCCTCGAAGTCCCCAACGCCCCGCAGATCTTCCTCGACCGGGATCCGCCCCAGGTCGAGGTCGGTCTGCAGTCCGAGGCCGGCGGCCTCGGCGACGGGGTCTTCGAGGTGGTGCTGACCGTCACTGTCACCGCCCGGCTGGGCGAGAAGACGGTGTTCCTGGTCGAAGCCGCCCAGGCCGGCATCTTCCAGGTCCGCAACGTGCCGGAGGAGGAGCTGGAGCCGGTGCTGGCCATCGCCTGCCCGAACATCCTCTTCCCCTATGCGCGCGAGACGGTGTCCGACATCATCAACCGCGCCGGCTTCCAGCCGATCCTGCTGGCCCCGGTGAACTTCGAAGCCCTCTACCGCCAGCGCCTGGAGCAGCAGGCCCAGCAGCAGCCGGGCGAGATACCGATCCAGTAAGACAATGCGCCGCCTCGCCGTCCTAGGGGGACTGACTTTTCTGGCGGCGTCCGCCTGGGCGCTGGAGTACCGCTCGGTCGCCGAAGCCGGCGCGGTGATGTTCGATGCCCCCTCGCAGAAGGCCCGCCCGCTGTTCGTCGTGGCCCGCGGGACGCCGGTGGAACTGGTGGTCAGCCTCGGCGAATGGCTCAAGGTGCGCGACGCCGCCGGCGACCTTGCCTGGATGGAAAGAAAAACCCTCGCCGAACAGCGCATGCTGATCGTCACCGCCCGCAGCGCCGAAGTGCGGGCCCAGGCCGAGGCCGGCGCTGCGCTGGTGTTCGAGGCCGAGAAGGACGTGGTCCTGGAACTCCTCGAAGCCGGCCCGCCGGGCTGGGCCAGGGTGCGCCATCGCGACGGCCAGTCCGGTTTCGTCCGCGCGAACCAGGTCTGGGGTCTCTGACCGTCCCATGAGAATCGCCGTCCTCGGCGCGGGCGCATGGGGAACGGCATTGGCCATCGCCTTTTCGCGCCGTCATGAAGTGACGCTCTGGGTTCGCGACCGAGCCCAGGCGGCCGCCATGCAGGCGGGCCGCGTCAATGCCCGCTATCTCCCCGGCTGTACCCTGCCCGACAGCCTCGGCATCGGCTCGGATTTCAGCGTCGCAGGAGACAGCGAGCTGAACCTCGTCGCGACACCGCTTGCCGGCCTGCGCGCCACCCTGCGCCAGCTGCGCGCGGTGGCGCCCGCCATCCCCGTGCTGTGGGCCTGCAAGGGGCTGGAGGCGAGCAGCCAGCTGCTGCCGCATCAGATTGTCGCCGAGGAGCTGGGGCGGACGGTGCTCTGCGGGGCGCTTACCGGGCCCAGTTTCGCCGAGGAAGTGGCCCGGGGCCTGCCCACCGCCATCACCCTGGCGGCGGCCGACGGCGGGTTCGCCGGAAGCATGGCCCAGGCCCTGCACAACGCGCGGCTGCGCATCTACGCAAACCAGGACGTGGTCGGTGCCGAGGTCGGCGGCGCGCTGAAGAACGTGATGGCCATCGCCGCCGGCATTTCCGACGGCATGGGCTTCGGCCTGAATGCCCGCGCGGCATTGATCACCCGCGGCCTGGCCGAGATCAGCCGCCTCGGCATGGCCCTGGGCGGGCGGATGGAGACCTTCATGGGCCTGGCCGGCATGGGCGACCTGATCCTGACCTGCACCGGCGACCTGTCGCGCAACCGCCGCGTCGGACTGGAACTGGCGAAGGGACTGTCCCTGGAGCAGATCCTGCGCGAACTCGGCCACACCGCCGAGGGGGTCTCCAGCGCCCGCGAGGTGGCGCTGCTGGCCGGGCGCCTCGGCATCGAGATGCCGATCACCCAGGCCGTCCACAGCGTCCTCTACGAAGCCGTGCCCGCCAGCCAGGCGGTCGAGCAACTGCTCAGTCGCGACACCCGGCCGGAAGGCACTTAATCGCTCCCTGCATAGCCATTCTGTCGCCAGGCCTCGAACACCAGCACCGCCACGGCGTTGGAGAGGTTCAGGCTGCGGTTGCCTTTCACCATGGGCAGGCGCAGGCGCTGCCCGGGAGGAGCAGCGTCCAGCATCTCGGCCGGCAGGCCGCGGGTCTCCGGGCCGAAGACGAAGGCGTCGCCGGGCTGATAGCGGGGCGCGTCGAAGCGCGTCCCGCCCCGGGTGCTGACCAGGAACAGCCGGCTGCCGCGCAATGCTTCCCGGCAATCCAGCCAGTTCTCGTGCACCTTCACCTCGGCCAGATCGTGGTAATCGAGGCCGGCCCGCGCCAGATGCCGGTCCTGCAGATTGAAGCCGAGCGGCTTCACCAGATGCAGTTTTGTGCCGGTATTAGCGGTAAGGCGGATGACGTTTCCGGCATTGCCGGGGATTTCGGGCTGGAAGAGGACGACATGAAACACTTGAAAGCCTTGTGGAATAGGGGTAATTTTGCCTATGTTTTGCGATGTTACGTCGTTTTTCAGATAAACGAGTTTAACTTTATTGGGGTTTCATGGCGCGTCCGGAAAAATTTCGTTTAGGCGAAATCCTGGTCCAGCAGAATCTGCTCAGCCAGGATCAGTTGCAAGCAGCGCTGGACGAACAGAAGAAAACCGGTCGCAAGCTGGGGCGGGTTTTCGTAGACAAGGGCTTCGTCACTGAGGAACAGATTTCCGAGGCGATCGCCCGGCAGATCAACGCCCCCTATATCAACCTCAAGTATTTCAACATCAAGCCGGCCATGGTGCGCCTGCTGCCCGAAGCCCAGGCGCGGCGCTTCCGCGCCCTGGTGCTGGAGCAGCGGGACAATGCGGTCCGCGTCGGCTTCGCCGACCCGACCGACCTGTTCGCCTACGACGAGGTGGCGCGCATCCTCAAGCGCGACATCGACATCGCCGTCGTCACAGAGAGCCAGCTGCTGGAGGCCGTTGACAGGGTCTATCAGCGCACCGAGGAAATCAGCGGCCTGGCCAAGGAGCTGACGGCCGAACTGGGCGAGGGCGCGGTCGATCTCGGCGCGCTGGCCCTCACGCCCGGGCTGGAAGAGGCGCCGGTCGTCAAGCTGCTGCAGTCCGTCTTCGAGGCCGCCACCCAGGTGCGCGCCTCGGACATCCACATCGAACCGCAGGAGCGTTCCCTGGTGATCCGCTTCCGCATCGACGGGGTGATGCACGTCCAGACCGAGGCCGACATGAAGATCGCCACGGCCCTGGTGCTGCGCCTGAAGCTGATGTCGGGCCTGGACATTTCCGAGAAGCGGCTGCCGCAGGACGGGCGCTTCAACGTCAAGGTGAAAAACATCGCCATCGACGTCCGCATCTCGACCATGCCGACGCAGCATGGCGAGTCGGTGGTGATGCGCCTGCTCAACCAGGGCGCCGGCATGCTGCGGCTGGAACACCTGGGCATGCCGCCGCCCATCCTGGAGCGCCTGCGGCTGGCCGTGCATCGGTCGAGCGGCATGGTGCTGGTGACCGGCCCCACCGGCAGCGGCAAGACCACCACGCTCTACGCCGCCCTGGCCGAGATCAACACCACCGAAAAGAAGATCATCACCGTCGAGGACCCTGTCGAATACCGCCTGCCGGGCATCAACCAGGTGCAGGTCAACGACAAGATCGAGCTCAGCTTCGAGCGGGTGCTGCGCTCGGCCCTGCGCCAGGACCCGGACGTGATCCTGGTCGGCGAGATGCGCGACCAGACCACCGCCGAGATCGGCCTGCGCGCCGCCATGACTGGCCACATGGTGCTCTCCACCCTGCACACCAACGACGCCGCCAGCACCCCGATCCGTCTGCTCGACATGGGCGTGCCGCGCTACATGGTGGCGATGTCGCTGCATATCGTCATCGCCCAGCGCCTGTTGCGCACCCTCTGCGAGCGCTGCGCCCGGCCGCGGCGGCTGACGCCCCAGGAGCACGAATGGCTGCGGGTGGAGATCGGCGACGAGGTGGATCGGCACGAATACCGCGAGGGCGCCGGCTGCTCGCACTGCAACGGCACCGGCTTTCTCGGCCGCACCGGCATCTACGAGATGCTGGAGATGAGCGCGCCGGTGGTGGAGGCCGCCAACCGGGAGGATCCCGCCGAGTTCATTCGCGCCGCCCGCGAGCAGATGGCCCACCATACGCTGCGCCGGGACGCCATCCGCACCGTGATCGAAGGACGCACCACGGTGCATGAGGCCATGCGCACCACCAGCCAGTACGAGGAGTAGCCGGGCCGTGCCGCACTTCGCCTACATCGGCCGCAACGCCCAGGGCGCCCGGGTCGAGGGGGTCATGGAGAGCGCCAGCGGCGCCATCCTCGCCTCGCATCTGGCCGAAAGCGGCATTATCCCGATCCAGATTTCAGAATCGGCGCAGCCGACCGAGGCGCTGGGCAAGCAGCTGGCCCGTCTGATGGACCGGCAGAAGGCCGGCTTCCTCGACGTGCTGCTGTTCAGCCGGCAGATGCACACCCTGATGAAGGCCGGCGTGCCGATCATGCGCGCCCTGGCCGGACTGCAGGAGTCGGCCATGAACCGCGCCTTCGCCGCCGTCATCAAGGATCTGCGCGAGGCGCTCGATTCCGGCCGCGAGCTGTCGCAGGCCCTGGCCCGCAATCCGAAGGTCTTCGGCCCGTTCTATGTCGCGATGATCCGCGTCGGCGAGACCACCGGCAGGCTGGAGGAGGTCTTCCTCAGGCTGTTCCACCATCTCGAGTTCCAGAAGTTCATGAAGGACCAGGTCAAGGCGGCATTGCGCTACCCGATGTTCGTGATGCTGGCGATGGCCATCGCCCTGGTGATCATCAACCTCTTCGTCATTCCGGCCTTCGCCAAGGTGTTCAAGAACCTCAACACCGAGCTGCCGCTGATGACCAGGGTTCTGATCGGCTTTTCCGACTTCACCCTGGCCTGGTGGCCGGCCATCCTGCTGGGCCTGGCCGCCGCGGTGGTCGGCTTCAGGAGCTTCGTCGGGACGGCCGAAGGACGGCGCACCTGGGACCGCCTCAAGCTGAAGATTCCGGTGGCCGGCAAGATCATCCGCAAGGCGACGCTGGCCCGCTTTGCCCGCAGCTTCGCCCTGGCCTTGAAGAGCGGGGTGCCGATCGTGCAGAGCCTGAGCCTGGTCGGGCAGGTGGTGGAGAACGAGTTCGTCTCCAGGAAGCTCGAGGACATGCGGATGGGCGTCGAGCGCGGCGAGAGCGTGCTGCGCACGGCCATCGCGTCGGCCATCTTCACTCCCGTGGTGCTGCAGATGGTGATGGTCGGCGAGGAGTCCGGCTCGCTCGACGACATGATGGAAGAGATCGCCGACATGTACCAGCGGGAAGTGGAATACGAACTGAAGACCCTGTCCTCGCAGATCGAGCCGATCATGATCCTGATCCTCGGCGTGCTGGTATTGATCCTCGCCCTGGGCGTGTTCCTGCCGATGTGGGACCTGGGCAAGGCGATGATCAAGTAATCGGTCGGATGACCGCAAATCGACATCCGTGACGAGGAACCGACAAGGCTGGCGGCCGGCGGCCGGCGGGGTGCGGCAGTGGCGTGAATTAATTCACGCGCGGCGATACGGCGGGATTAGCCTGCTGGAACTGGTCGTGGCGCTGGCGGTGCTGTCGGTGCTGGGCTATTTCCTGCTGAAGGGGATCGCTTATGTCCAGGAAGCGGCGGAACAGACGGCGATGGAGCGCACGGTTTCCGCCCTCGAATTCGGCCTGCGCTACGAGGCGGCGAGCCGGGTGGCCGGCGGTAGGCAGCGGGACAAGGCAGAGCTGGCGCGACTGAATCCGATGCAATGGCTGGCGCGGCCGCCCGAGAATTACCTCGGCGAGCTGCAGCAGGCACCCGACGGCGCCAAGGCGCGCGGCAGCTGGTATTTCGATCCGGAGAAGCGGGAAGTGGTGTACCGGTTGCGGTTCGACGAACATTTCCGCCCCGCCCGCAAGGGCTCGGCCGAACTGCGCTGGCAGGTGGTGGTCGAGGGGCCGGAAGCGACCGGCGGTGCCGCCCTGAGGCTGCTTACGCCCTACGAATGGTTTTGATTCTTGGCATGGAGTGTGCTTTTATATCCACAAGGGCCCGATCGAGGCCATAACTTACTAGACGGAGCGTGTATGAAAAAACTCAAAGGTTTCACCCTGATCGAACTGGTGGTGGTGATCACCATCCTCGGCATCCTGGCCGCGGTGGCGCTGCCCCGCTTCACCAACCTGACCCGCGATGCCCGGATTGCCAAGCTGAATGCGGCGCGCGGCGCGGTGAACGCTTCCGCTGCGCTGATCCACGGGACTTTTCTGGCACGGGGCGGTGTAGTCGATACCGTCGCTTGCGCGGCGCCAGGATTCGGACCGAACCCGGCCAACAACACGACCAACATTTGCACGGAATCCGGCCGAGTCTCCATCGTTAACGGCTATCCGACGGCCGATCTGGCCGGCATCGTCTCGTCCGCCGGTCTGACCAGCATTTTCCCCGCGACTGGTCTCGATCTGGCAGCCAACGGGTTTGCGATTGTTGGCGGCGGCGGCGGCGCCGGCGCCGTGCTGACCATCCAGGTCACCGGGAACGTGCCGGCGACCTGCTTCTTTACGTATACCGCGCCCGCTGCAGCGGGAACCGCCGCCGCCGTCAGCGCGACGACCGTGACCGGCTGCTGATGCGCATCCGGGCCGGCAGGCCGCCGGCCCGGGACCTTGCCCAGTGTCACGCCGTATGAAACATGACGGTGCGAAGCGACTCCATTCAGGCTTCACCACGGTCGAGCTGATCACGGTCATCGTCGTGCTCGGCATCCTGGCCGCCCTGGGCATGCCGCGCCTGACCGCCCGCAATGTCTTCGACGAGCGGGGTTATTTCGACCAGGTCCGCAGCGCCCTGCGCTACGCCCAGAAGACCGCCGTGGCCAAGCGCCGCGAAGTGTGCGTGACGCTTGCCGCCGGCAGCGTTGCGCTGACCTATAATCCGGCGCCGGGAGCGGTGGCCGGCTGCGGCGGATTCGCCGCCGTGAATTTGCCCGGTACGACCGATCCCTATGCCCTGCCGGCGCCGGCGGGAGTGGCCATCGCGCCGCCCGCGGTTCCCGTCTTCAAGTTCAATGCCCTGGGCCAGCCGGTGACGCCTGCCGGCGTCTTGCTGCCGGCCCAGGTGGTCACGGTGACGGGCACGGCGGCCTTTGCCATGACCGTTGCCGCCAATACCGGCTATGTCTTCTGAGGGCCTCGCCGCAAGAGCCGCCGGAGCCCAGCGCGGCGCGACGCTGATCGAAGCAATTCTGTTCATCGTCATCGTCGGGGTGGCGGTCGGCACGGTGCTGGCCGTCTTTGTCGGCACCAGCCGGCAGAGCGGCGAGCCGATGATCCGCAAGCAGGCGCTGGCCATCGCCGAATCGCTGCTCGAGGAAGTGCGCCTGATGCCCTTCACCTTCTGCGACCCGGACGATGCCAACGTGGCGACGGCGACCGGCGCCTTCATCGGCCCGACCGGCTGCGCGACGACCCTCGAGGGGCCCGGCATCGAGGGCGGCGAAGCGCGCGGCGCGCCGCTGACCCCGCTCGACAACGTCAGCGATTACGCTGGCCTGGTCCTGGCGACCGCCAGCGACATCACCGGGACGGCCTATCCCGGCTACAGCGCCACCATCGTCCTTGCCGCGCCGGCCCTGGGAGCGGGGCCCAACGCCGTGCCGGCCAGCGAGAGCTGGCTGATCACCGTGAATGTCATCGGCCCGGCCGGCATCGCCGTGCAGATCGAAGGCATCAGGACCCGCCATGCGCCCAACCTCTGAGCGCGGCTTCACGCTGATCGAGCTGATCGTTGCCCTCACCCTGACCGGCATCCTGGCGGCGGTGATGGCGGTATTCCTGCGCGTGCCCTTTTCCGGCTACCAGGACGTGACCCGCCGGGCCACCCTGACCGACATCGCCGACACGGCCCTGCGGCGCATGTCGCGGGACATCCGCAATGCCCTGCCCAACAGCGTGCGGGTGACCAACCCCGCGGTCGGCGTCTTCTATCTGGAGTTCCTCGACGTCAGAACCAGCGGCCGCTATCGCAGCCAGCCGAGCGGCGGGGCGATGAGTTGCCCGGTCGGCGGCTGGGGCGCCGGCTTCAATGACACGTTCGAGTTCGGGGTCGGCGTCAGCGACACCTGCCTGCGCACCCTGGGGGCGACGCCGTACCTGGCCGCCATCGTGCCCGGCAGCGATTTCCTGGTGGTCAGCAATCTCGGCGTCGGGGTGGCCGGCGGCGACGCCTATGCCAGCGGCCCTGCCAGCGGCGGCAACAAGAGCCTGATCGCGGCAACGGTTGCCGGCGGCGGCCCGGCGCCCGAGGATACGATCAGCTTCGCCGCCAACAGTTTCGTCCTCGATTCGCCAAGCGCCCGCTTCTACGTCGTCTCCGGCCCGGTGACCTACCAATGCAACACCGCGACCGGCACCCTGACCCGCCACGACGGCTATCCGATCGCCGCGGTGCAACCGGCGCCATTGCCGGCGGCAGGCAACAACCTGGCGACGGGCGTGACGGGATGCGCCATCACCTACGCGCCGGGCATTACCTCGCGCTCCGGCCTGGTCACCCTCACCCTGACGCTGTCGCAAGCCGACCCGCAGACCGGCCAGCTCGAATCGGTGACCCTGATGAGCCAGGTGCATGTGAGCCATACGCCATGAGATCGCCGCGAATCAAAAGTCGGTCTGCGCAACACGGCGTTTCGATCGTCACCGCCATCGTCCTGATCGTCATCCTGGCAGCGCTGGCGGCCTACTCTGTCACGGTGTTCCAGTCGCAGCAGAGCGCCGCGGCGCTCGACGTGCTGGGCGTGCGGGCCTACCAGGCGGCCCAGGCCGGGCTCGAGTGGGGCAGCTGGAACGTCCTGCGCAACCCGCCGCGGCCGGCGCCGCCGGCGCCCGACGTGCCGCCGGCTTGCCCGCCTTCGCCGACCACACTGGCGATGCCGGTCGGCACCACGCTGGCGGCATTCACCGTCACGGTGACCTGCGGCGTGACCAGCCACAGCGAGGCCGGCGAAACGGTTACCTTGTACACTTTCACCTCGACCGCCTGCAACCTGGCCGGGCCCGGCGGCTGCCCGAATCCGGCGGCGCCGGCCAACGAGTACGTCGAGCGGCAGGTGCAGGCCAGAGTGGAGCGACGATGACGATGAGGCGGGCGATCCGGCTGTTCGTGTTCCTGGGGCTCCCGGGTTTTGCCGCGGGCACCTGGGCGGCCACCTGCACCTCGCTGGGCAGCGGCAACTGGAACAATGCCGCCACCTGGAGTTGCGCCGCCGTGCCGCTGGCGGGCGACGACGTGGTGATCGCCAACGGGCATACGGTCACGGTGAACACCGCCGCGGTATGCCGCGACGTGACCATCAACAATGGCAATGCCGACTCGACCCTCGTCATTGCCGGCGCCAATTCGCTGACGGCCTCGCGCGATATCACCATCAACGCCAACACCGCCGGCCGGGTCAAGCTGCTCGACGTCGCGGGCGGCACGCTCAGCGTCGGGCGCAACCTGACCCTGGCCAGCACCGGCAACAACCGCATTGCCCGGCTGGCCATCGGCGCTGGCACGGCGACGATTGCCGGAAACCTGACCGCCAACAACCAGCCGAACCGCGAGCAGGTGGTATTTTCCGCGGCCGGCGTCCTGCGGATCGGCGGCAACTTCACCAATGGCGGCACCCTGACCGCGGGCAGCGGCACGGTTACCTACAACGGCGGCGGCGCCCAGAACATCGGCGCCTACACCTACAACCACCTGACGGTCGCCAAGGCCGGCGGCACGGCCACCTTCGGCGGCAACGTGACGCTGGTGGGCAATTTCACCCACGATGGCGGCTTCAACGGCATCACCGGCAACCGCACCGCCACCTTCGCTGGCGCGGCGGCCCAGACTATCGGCGGCACTGCGGCGAGCTCGTCCTTCTATCGCATCGATCTCAACAACGCCAACGGCCTGACGATCAACCACAACGTCACGGTCTCGAACCGCTTGCGCTTCCTCAACGGCCGGGTCACCACCGGCGCCAATCTGCTTTCAGTCGGCATCAGCAATGCCTCCTCCGGGACCATTGCCGGGAGCAACGCCAACCGATTCGTGGTCGGCAACCTGGCGCGCTGGATCAGGACGGCCGGCGGCAGCGTGGCCTACGATTTTCCCGTCGGCAGCTTGACCAGGGCCTTGGCCAACCTGCGCTTTCGCGCAGTAACGACCGGCAACTATGTCCGGGTCGCGACTGTGGCTGGCGACCACCCGCAAATCGCCACCTCCGGGATCAATCCCGCGCTCAGCGTCAACCGCTACTGGACGGTGGCGAATCTTGGGGTTGTTTTCAACGTGGCGGCCCCCCAGCGGCGAATGATATTCAACTGGGTGGCGGCGGACCGGGACGGGGGCAGCAATCCAAACGCCTATGTCGCCAAGCGATATTCCGGAGGCGCCTGGTCCGATACCGATCTGGCGCCCGGTCGCACCGCGACGTCGATAACGCTCAATCCCTACCTCGAGTTCGGCGATTTCGCCATTGGCGAGCCGCTGACCGTCGTCGTTCCCGGCGGCTTCAACGCCTTCGAGACGGCCACCCCGCCTGGCATCGCCGGCGTGATCCATACCAAGGCCGCCGGCAGCAACATCGACCTGGCGATCGTGGCACTCAACGCCGCCAAGACCGCCGTCGAGACCTTGTTCACCGGCGACGTGAAAATCGAGCTGCTAGATGCCTCGAACAATGCCGGCGCACTCGACGCCAATGGCTGCCGGCCGAGCTGGACCCCCTTGCCGGTGTTCGTGCCGCCGACGCTGACTTTCGCGCTGGCCGACCTCGGCCGCAAGAACGTGACGCTGACCGAGAGCAACGCATGGCGCGAAGTCAGGGTGCGGATGACCTACCCGGCGCTCGGCGCGCCGCTGGCGATCGGCTGCTCGACCGACAATTTCGCCATCCGGCCGGCGGCGCTCGGCATGGCCGTGACCGACTCCGACTGGCAGACCGCCGGCATCGCCCGAACGCTCAACAATGCCGCCTTCCCCGGCGGCACAGTGCACAAGGCCGGCCAGCCCTTCACGATCACGGTCACCGGCTACAACGCGTTGAGTGTTGTTACCAGCAATTACGACGGCAGCCCGACCGCCAATCTCGCCGGATTCGTGCTGCCGCCGCTTGGCGCCTGCCCGACGTGCTCGGTCAGCGTCGGCGCATTCTCCGGTGCGGGCGGGACGGTCACATCGAGTACGGCCACTTACAGCGAGGTCGGCGTCTTCCAGCTGCAGATGGCCGACGACAGTTGGGCGGCGGTCGATGCCGCCGACGGCTCGACGGCGGCGGAACGGACGGCCTATTCCGTCATCACTACGGTCGGCCGCTTCGTGCCCGATCATTTCGAGCTGACCGCCGGGGCGGTGACCGCCGCCTGCACCACCGGCGCGCCGGCCTTCACCTATATGGGCCAGCCTTTCCAGAGCCTGGCGGCGACCGTGCAGGCGCAGAACGCCTCGAACGCGGTGACGGTCAATTACAACAGCCCGGGCTATGCGCCGGGCACGCTGGCGACGCTGGCCTGGCAGGCCGAAAATGCCAACAACGGCATCGATTTGTCGGTCCGAATGAATGTCACCGCGCCTTCTCCCCTCTGGAGCAACGGCGTCTATTCGCTCAGCTCGGCAGCGGCGAGCTTCCGCCGAGCCTCGCCGGACAATCCGGACGGACCTTATGACAGCCTGCAATTGGGTCTGCGATTGACGGATCCCGATGCGGTGGCGCTGAACGGCCTCGACATGAATGCGGCGACGGCGGGCGCATGCCTGCCCTGCAACGCCAAGGCCGTAGGCGCCGCCACCAGCGTGCGTTTCGGCCGGCTGCGGCTGTCCAACGCCGTCGGTTCGGAACTGCGGCCGCTGATCGTCCCGGTCAGCGCCCAGTACTGGAACGGCACCGGCTTCTCCACCAATTTCGCCGATTACCAGTTGGCCGTGCCCTGCACCTCGCTGGCCGGCCTGGTTTCGCTGGGCAACTTCCAGGGCAATCTGAATGCCGGCGAAACGCTCCCGCTGCTCACCGGCGTGCTCGGCGCCACCAACCACCTCAGTCTGTCGATTCCGGGCTTGGGCAATCAGGGCAGCGTCGATGTCCGCGTCAATCTCGGCGGCATGACCTGGCTGCGCGGCCGCTGGGACGACACCTCGAATCCCGACGCAGACGCCACGACCCTTTATGACGATGATCCGGCTGCCCGCGCGACCTTCGGCATCCATCGCGATTCAATGATTTATCGGCGCGAAATCGCCCCTTGAGCCGGATTTCGAAAAAAACCCTTCCAGGCGATTGACAAGAGGAACGAAAACCTTTAGTTTCCGTTAGTTATATGGATAACTTAACGTGAAATGAGAATTTTCGGTTCCGCCAAACGGAACGGCTGGCTTGCCGTTGCGACCCGTGACGGGGTGGTGGACGTTGCTCATATTCATGCCGGTGCCGGCGGACGCCCCGAAGTGACCGTGTGCGGAAGCTTCAGAAAAGAGGGCGCCGAGCTTCAAACCTACATCAGGCTGCGCAAGGAGTTCTCACTCGATCGCTATCGCGCCACCACCAGCCTGCGATTCGGCGAATATCAGTTCCTGCAGGTGGAGCCGCCGGAAGTTTCGCCGGAAGAACTGAAGGAGGCCATGCGCTGGCGCATCAAGGATCTGGTGGACTTCCCGGTCGACCGGGCAACCTTGGACGTGCTGGAGGTGCCGGCCGAGGGAGACGGCGGCGCCCGGCGCCGCAACCTGTTCGTGGTCTGCGCACCCAACGATCTGCTCGGCAAGCGGATTCAGCTTTTCCAGGCCGCCAAGCTGGATCTCGAAGCCATCGACATCCCTGAAACCGTGCAGCGCAATGTCGCGGCCTTGTTCGAGCCCGCAGGCCGAGGCGTTGCCATGCTCGGATTCACGGCGGAAGGGGGCTTGCTGACCTTCACCTTCCGCGGCGATCTGCATGCCTCGCGCCGGCTGGAGATCACCCTCGATCAGCTGCTGAATGCCGATACCGAGCAGCGGCAGGCCCTGTTCGACCGCATCGTCCTCGAGCTGCAGCGCTCGATAGATGCCTTCGAGCACCAGCACCACCATGTCAGCCTGGCGAAGCTGATGGTGATGCCGCTGCCCGAGGAGATCGGCCTGGCCGCCTATCTTGGCCAGAACCTTTATGTCGCGGTCGAGGCAGCCGATCTGGGAAGCGTCATGGATCTCATCAAAGTGCCCGAGCTCCGCAATCCGGGTCGTCAGGCGCAATGCTTTCATCTGCTCGGCGCGGCGTTGCGCAATTTCGAGGTGCGTCGA
>Ga0154020_10003930_pt1 | contig 17770 bp, 11 predicted proteins | sample Klosneuvirus_201_FD_109709 | JGI IMG/M metagenome (GOLD analysis project Ga0154020, IMG submission 109709) | Active sludge microbial communities from wastewater, Klosterneuburg, Austria - Klosneuvirus_20160825_MG | ecosystem: Engineered > WWTP > Aerobic digester > Activated sludge | place...
AAAACCACCCTCGCTATGAACAAACGTGCCATTTTCCTGCTGCTCATCACTGTTTTGGCATTTTGCTCCTGTCACAAAGAAGAGCAACCATTGCGTGTTCGTTATCAAAACCTTAGCGGGCAGTACCTCAAGGCAATTCAGGTTGTCAACTATAGTGGTGATACCTTTAATCTGGAGGATTTGGCTCCAGGAGATTGTTCCGATTACGTGTATATAGACGAAGTGACCATTTACAATGGACGTATACCTGGACAATCCATGAACGGCCTGACAAAGGACGGCAGGTTTGAGGCATCCATGTTTTTCGATTGTCTGACTGGATTCGAGATAGAAAATCTCACCAAGGGTGATTTGACCTTTGGAATAAAACCGTCTTGGTTCAATTTTTCTACAATTCCGAGCAATACGACCCATCTGATGCTGGAAATGAAAGTAGAGGCTGTATGGCCCTTGAATTCGCCTGGGTGCCAGAGATTTACTCATTTGAATGTAGGGCCATGCGGTTGCCCTCTGTGTCAATGAACACCGCCAAAACGGAATACCGGATGCGTCTTGTTTGTTCGTTTGAAAAAAAATATCGGGATTGCTTGCGGGCGACCCTGCTCGCGGTTTTCGTTTTTGGAGCGTTTGGTTGTTTGACGGCACAGGTGGAAGAACCGGCAACCGGCGAACTGCTGGAGAATTTTTTCCGCGACAACGAGCAGGCTTCCGAATCGGATGTCCTGATGTTTCTCGAATACCTCGAAAACCTGCGCCAGCGTCCGCTTGACCTGAACCGCACAACCCGGGAAGAGTTGTTCGCCATGCGGCTGCTCAACGAAATCCAGATTGAAAATTTCCTGCGCTACCGGGAGCAGTTTGGGCCCTTGCTAAATACGTACGAACTACAGGCTATTCCTGCTTGGGAACTGCCCGACATCCGGCGCATCCTGCAGTTTGCAGGCGTCAATACCGGTTTGGACACACGCAATATTTCCCTGTGGCGCGGACTGGCTGAGGGCGAAAACGAGCTGCTGCTGCGCTGGGGACGCCCCGATCCGCCCATTTACAACACCGCCACCGCCGAGGGTGCGCCTAATATTTGGGCCTTGCGCTACCGCCATACGTTCGACAACCGCTTGCGCTTTGGGTTTACGGCTGAAAACGACGCCGGCGAAGCATTTTTCCGTGGCAGCAACAAACACGGATTCGATTTTTACAGCGCACACTTTTTTTTGCAAAACGCCGGTCCGACGCTGCAAACTCTTGCCTTGGGTGACTACTCCGCCCGTATGGGACAAGGTTTGATGCTACAAACCCGCTTTGCTGCCGGAAAAACTGCTGAAACCACCACTATCGCCCGCGGGGGTGGGCGCATCGGTCCGTACGCCGCGTTTGGCGAAGCATTTTTTCTGCGCGGTGCAGCCGCTACAATCAACCTCGGGAAAAACTGGGAACTCACTGCGCTGGTCTCCTATCGCCGCCGTGACGGCAACATCATTACCCCCACAGACACGACTGATCAGGAGTTTGCCGATGTGGCGTTCACTGCACTGCAACTGTCCGGCCTGCACCGTACTCCGTCCGAAATTGAGGACGAAAATGCCATTCAGGAATGGGTGGGCGGCATTTCCGCTACACGCAAATGGCGAAACGGGCAAGTTTCGGTCAATGGACTGCACCTGCGCTACGACAAACCCTGGCAGCCGGCTCTTGCCCCGTACCGGCGTTTTGTTTTTCAGGGCGACCGGCTTAGCGGGGCCAGCGTGGACTACTTCTGGCGGCAGCGGAACTGGTATGTCTTCGGTGAAATTGCCCGCAGCGATAACGGCGGAATGGCGGCGCTCAACGGCGTGCTCTTCGCAGCCGACCGCCGCGTGACCCTGGCAGTGCTACACCGCAGTCTTGGGCGCGACTACCAGTCGGTGTATGCCGCTCCGTTTGCCGAAACATCCGGCGCCGCCAATGAAGATGGGGTGTATGTCGGCGCCGATATTCGTTTTGGGCGGACCTGGCAAATCAATGCCTATGCGGATGTCTGGAAACACCCGTGGTTGCGCTTTGGCGTGAACGCGCCCTCGCGTGGCAGCGAGTATCTGGGCAGGATCATCTGGAATCCCAAGCGCGGTGTGTCTGTGTATGCCTTGTGGTTTTTGGAAGTCAAGGAACGCAATGGCACCGGCGAAAACGCGGGAGGGTTGGTGGAAAACCGCCGAAGCCGGTTGCGCGTACATGCGAGTTACAAGGTCGGCTCAGGCGTGGAATTGCGCAGCCGGATCGAGTGGACGGGATTCGAGGCGCTACCTCAACCGCATTCCAAGGGGTATTTGGCGTATCAGGAGGCCGTGGTTAGGCCATTGGGGTCACCCGTTTCCGGCACGCTTCGATTTGTTATTTTCGATACGCAAGACTACGATGCTCGGGTGTATACGTTTGAAAACGACTTGTTTGCGGCTATCAGCATCCCTGGATTCGCCGGTCGGGGTTCCAGGTATTTTATCAACCTGAACTGGCGGGTCAATGATTGGTTTCGCCTGGAAGGGCGGCTGGAACAAACAATCCAACGCATAGCTGCCAGCGATTCGGGACAAACCGGGCGTTTCACCGAATGGAAATTGCAAGCCCGATTCAAGTTCTAAAATGGCTGTTGGCCATTTGCCGTTGGCTGCCGATTAAGCGTACACCGCCAAAGTCAAGCATCTCACACCAATAGCCAACGGCTAACAGCCAACGGCTAACAGCCAACGGCTAACAGCCAATAGCCAACAGCCAATAGCAAATAACTGTTGACCGCTTCGACCCCGGCTATCTCCGGTATTTTTCCTTTGATGGCTTCGGCGATACCGGCGCGCAAGGTCATGGCCGACATGGCGCAGGTCTCGCACATGCCCATCCAGCGAATTTTAACGTGCAAATCGTCAGTCACATCCACCAATTCTACGTCGCCGCCGTCCACCTGAAGGTGCGGGCGTATCGAGCCTAAAGCATCCTCGATGCGCTGAAGCAGAATCTCTTTCGCGTTTTCTTGCATTTTCTGTGTTATTTTCCGCAAAGGTATAGGCCCGGCGGCGAAAAGCAGTGCATTAGCGCTTCAACTTATCCCGAAACTTCTCCCTGAATTTTTTCACCTTGGGACCGACGACGTACACGCAATAGGACTGCGCCGGGTTGTCGCGGTAGTAATTCTGATGGTATTCTTCTGCCTTGTAAAACTTGTCGAGCGGGCTGATCTCGGTCACGATCGGATCAGCCCACAATTCGGCGGCAGCCGTTTTTGCTGCTTCAGCGGAGGCCATTTGCGCTGCATTGTGGTAAAAAATTACCGATCGGTACTGGGTACCTGCGTCGTTGCCCTGGCGGTTGAGTGTGGTGGGGTCATGCGTGGTAAAAAACACCTCGAGGATTTCCTCGAATGTGACGATGGCTGGGTCATAAGTGATTTGGGCTACTTCGGCATGGCCGGTAGTGCCGGTACAAATTTCCCGGTACGTAGGGTTGTCGATACGACCACCGGAGTAGCCGCTTTCTACTTTCAGCACCCCGTTCAATTCCTGATAAACAGCTTCGACGCACCAGAAGCAACCGCCTCCAAGCGTAGCCACTTCAGTTTTTCCGCTACCCGAGGGCGTCGGCTCGGTCGGCATGGTTGGTTGATTCAGCAACATGGAATTGTCTTTTTTGGGTGCTTCCTGCGCAAAATGGCAAGACGCACCGATCAGTGAAATAGAGAAAAGCAAAATGGTTTGTTTCATGGCGCAAATCCTTTTGGTGCGTATAACAGCAGGAGCGCTGCCAGTGTTTCTTGTCATTCAAGTTCATAAAAACAGAAGTCGCCCGGCCGACAACTTCCAGCCTATCTTTGCTGCCTTTCGCACTTCTTAAATCGTACTTTGTAAAACAATGTTCCTCCATCGCCCACTCATTCTTGCTTCCAAAAGCCCGCGTCGCAGCCAATTGTTGCGCGAAGCCGGTTTTGATTTCAACGTTCACGGCCTTGATGTGGACGAGAGTTTCCCACCCGAAATGCCGGTGGAAGACGTGGCTGAGTATCTGGCCCGGCGCAAGGCGCTGGCGGGCAGGCACCTTGTGCTGAATCGGGAAATCCTGCTCTCTGCTGATTCCGTCGTAATTCTGGACGGCAAAATTTACAACAAACCGGAAGACCACGAAGATGCGTTTCGCATGATCCGGCTGTTGTCTGGTCGGCAGCACACGGTCATTACCGGCGTTTGCCTGCTCGGCGCCGAACAGGAACACTCTTTTTCCGACCGTTCCGAGGTTCTTTTTGAACACTTGACCGACGATGAAATTGACTACTACATCCGCACTTGCAAACCCTTTGACAAGGCTGGGGCTTATGGTGTTCAGGAATGGATCGGCTTGTGCAAGATTCGCCGCATCGAGGGCTCGTACGCCAACGTGATGGGGCTGCCTGTGCACAGAGTTTATGCTGAATTGCAGCACTTTCGCTAAACACACTGATATTTTTTCACCGCAGAGGCGCGGAGACGCTGTGGTGTTGCCAATCAAATTTTTTTAAAAAACCCTGTGTGTCTGCATCTCTGCGGTGAATATGACAATTGGCGCACTATTTTTGTCCCCGCAAATGCGGAACAACCCTCCCCTGCGAATAAAAAATGACAGAACAACCCGCTCCCAAACTTAATGTTCGTTTGCCCTTGCTCCTTGCCACTGTGCTGGCCGTGGGCATGTTCATTGGACAGAAACTGCCCCGCTACGAAAATCATTTGTGGTACACACCGGACGCCTACCGTTCATCCCATGCGATGGGCACACTGGACGAAATACTCCGGTATGTAGAAGCCAAGTATGTGGATTCGGTAGATACGAAAGTGCTGCAAGACGGCGCTATTGCCCATTTACTCGAACAGTTGGATCCGCACTCCGTGTACATCACTCCGGAAGAACTTGAGCACGAAGAAGAAGTGCTGAACGGCAATTTTGAAGGGATCGGTATCGAGTTTTTGCTGCTTGATGATACGATTCAAGTGATTTCACCCTTGGCCGGCGGGCCGTCCGAAGCGGTGGGGGTTCTTGCCGGCGACAAAATTGTGACTATCGAGGATTCGCTTGTTGCCGGGGTTGGCATCTCAAACACCGACATTTTTCGAAAACTCCGGGGCCCACAAGGCTCAAAGGTGCGGCTGGGAATACGCAGGGGAAAGGAAACCAAACTCCTACAACTCACGATCACCCGTGATGTGATCCCCGTTAAAAGTGTGGATGTCGCTTATATGCTTGACAAGGAGACCGGCTACATCAAAATCAATCGGTTTAGCGCGCCGACCTACCAGGAATTCATGGAAGAACTGCGTCGGCTGGTGGAAGAAAAGAATATGAAAAGCCTCGTACTTGATCTGCGTGGCAACCCGGGCGGGTACCTCAACGAAGCGACCGACCTGCTCAGCCAACTTTTCCCGGAAGGTAAATTGCTGGTGTACACGGAAGGGCGCAGCGAAGAACGCCAAGACTACAAAAGCAACGGACGGGCACGGTTTAATATCCAAAATGTGGCTGTGCTGGTGGACGAAGGTTCCGCGTCGGCAAGCGAGATCGTCGCCGGCGCCATACAGGACCACGACCGGGGCTGGGTCATCGGACGGCGCACGTTTGGCAAGGGCCTTGTGCAGGTTCAGTATCCACTCAGCGATGGCGGCGGCCTCCGACTGACCATCTCCCGGTATTACACCCCCAGCGGACGCAGTATCCAGCGAGCGTACAAGGATCAGGAAGATTATGCCCATGAAGCCGAACGCCGACTCCAAAACGGCGAACTCGCCGATGCTTCCAAAATTCAGCAAGCCGACTCCACCAAATATTACACGGGCATGGGGCGGGTGGTATTTGGTGGCGGCGGCATCACGCCGGATGTATTTATCCCCCTGGATACCTCGTTCCAGAATGATTATTTCCTGACGGCTTTGCAGTTTTTACCCCAGTTTGCGTCGCGGTGGATGGAAAAACAAAACAAATCGGCACTACCCGGTACTTCGGAGCAATTCACTCAGCAATTTAAAATTACAGATTCGATGTTCGCCGATCTGGTCGCCTTCGTGGACACGCAAGGCCATCCCGCAGACACCGACCAAATCGCCCGGTGCAAACCTGAACTGAGTCTTATGCTAAAAGCCCGTATTGCCAAACTGTTGTTTCAGGAGGAAGGCCAGTACCGGACGCTCAACGACGACGATCCGGCTGTGGAAAAAGCCCTTCAAGTATTGCGTAGCGGTATACCTGTAGCGAAGAAGTAGGCTGTTGGCTGTTAGCAATTGGTATTCCTGAGCGTTATGCACAATTATCGCGGTGTACTCTTATTCGGAAGCCAACGGCCAACGGCTAAAAGCCAACAGCCAACTACGGCCAAACCAATGCAGCCAGCCGCTTCGTACCCGTTTCATCCGTGATAACCAACTGGTAATATCCCGGATGCAAGCCCTGAATTTCCGTAAGGGTCAGCACCGTAAGTGTATTGGAGCGCCATTCCACGACTTTATTTTTCACAGGATGACCGAGGCAATCCACGAGGTCTAGTTGGACCGGCGCCAGGTCCACATTTCCCAATAGCAAAAATGATAACTCCTTCAGGTCTCGGTCAAACGCAAAAAAACCGTCCCGGGCATTGTTGAACCCATTTTTGTTCAAATATCCGCCCAGCGTGAGCCACGCCCCTGCCATGTCGGGCAGGCCGTAGCCGCGTAGTGTATCCGGGGCATCCGCCTGGTCGGCGCCGGCAAAAACAGCATCCAGAATCTCTGTGGCCGTTTTTTCGGGGAAGGCACTCCACAGGCCGGCCAATGCTCCGGCTAACATGGGCGATGCAATGGAGGTGCCGTTGGAAATTTCGAGTTCCGCGCCGGTTGCACCAGCCACCACCACCATGGCTCCCGGCGCTACAAGGTCCGGCTTGATACGTCCGTCGGCAGTAGGCCCTTGTGAACTGAATGAAGCCCGCTCGCCGTTGAATTCTACTGCCCCGACGGACAATACTCCCGGTGCATCGGACGGCACTCCGATGTATGTCCAGGCCTCATCGCCGGCGTTGCCGGCACTGTTGCAAATGATCATGCCTTTGGTGGCGGCAATGGCTGCCCCACGCGAACCTATGGCCGTGCGTCCGTCCAAAACCCCGTATGTATGGCTCAGGGTGGTGTCGTTGAACACCGTATAGCCCAGTGAGGCGTTGATAATGTCGGCCCCGATGCTGTCGGCCCATTCAGCCGCTGCAATCCAGTTGGCTTCTTCGATTGGAAATTCGCCTCCTGTGTCTTCGGTTTTAAGTAAAAAGTACGTCGCTTCCGGGGCTGTCCCGACAAAATACCCGGGCAGGTTACCGGCCATGACCGACAAAACCGAGGTGCCGTGAGCAGCACTTTCAAAGACACCGCCGTCCCGTTCCACGAAGTCCCAGCCTTCATAAAGTTTACCCTGAATGGCCACACTGTCAAAAAGCGAAATCGTGTCGGCATCGGTAAAGCCGCCATCCATGACCGCCACCCAAATCCCGTTGCCTTTACTACCCACGGCATGCAGCAGCGGAACACCGAGCAGGCTGTTTTGAAGGGAGGCAAAACCTGCGACAGAAGCGCCTTGTCCAATCGGCACTTCTTCCAGTGGCACACGCTTTTTCGGCGGGCGGTTGGGCGGGTTTTTAACCGGGATATCCGGCCCGACGTACTGCACCTTCCGAACAAACGGCAACTTGATCAGTCGTTTTGCCGTAGCGCTGTCAGCAATGACGGCTGCTGCATTGAGCCAGCGTGAGGTGTTGTGCAGCACGGCGCCTTCGGCCCGTAATACCTGCAAATACTCGGGATTTACAGGAAGGTCATTTTCGTCAACAGAAATCCCCGCACGAGCGCGGCGTTCCAATGCACGTGCCGACAAAAACTCTGCCGGACTGCAGGTGCAAAACGGGCTGTTGTTTTTGTCTGAAAACTCGACCCACCATTTGACGCGCACAGGCTGTTGGGAAAAAATCGGGAGCCAGCAAACAGCGGCAAACAAAACGGCAATCACTTTTTTCATCATTTTTTTTCAGGCATCTACTTTGGGTAGCAAGCGGAAAGCCAACTGCAAATTGCCAATGGCCAATTCAATACATCCGCACCAGATCAAACTCTACGCGCCGGTTTTGCGCACGCCCCTTGGCAGTATTATTGCCGGCAATGGGTTTAGTTTTCCCGAATCCTTTAGCCGTAAGGCGCTCCGCTTCGACGCCCAGTTCAACGAGTTTTTCCATACATCTGTTTGCGCGCCGGTTGGAAAGTTCCATATTTTTTTTGGCCTTGCCCTGGCTGTCCGTGTGGCCCGAGATCGTCACTCGATAGTTCGGAAAGTCCTGCAAGATTTCCGCAACCCGCTCCACCACGGGAATAGATTCGGGCAAAAGCACATCCTTGCCTGTCTCGAACTGGATTTTTTTGCCCTCGGTATTCAGTAGTTTTTTGGTTTCTTTCTTCAACTCCGGACAGCCTTTGTTGGCCAAGGTTCCGGCTGATTTCGGGCACCGGTCTTCCGCATCCTCAATGCCGTCGCCGTCGGTGTCGGGACAGCCCTGAAACCTGGCAAGCCCATGCTTCTGCGGACATTTGTCCTCCGAATCCTGAATGCCGTCGCCGTCGGTGTCCGGACAACCCACGAAGGCAAAAAGTCCTTTTTCAGCGGGACAATTGTCCGCTACATCCGGCAGACCATCGGCGTCGTTGTCCGGGCAACCAAGGAATTGTAGCGGTCCGGCTTGCTCCGGGCAACCGTCAACAAGGTCGGCGATGTTGTCCCCGTCGGCATCCGGACAGCCGTCCGGCGTTATTTTCCCGCCTGCATCGGGACAGTGATCGTGCCGGTCGGCAATACCGTCGCCATCGCGGTCGGGACACCCGTCGAGGTGGTGCAATCCTGCCTCTGTCGGGCATTTGTCTTCGATATCGGGGATCAAATCGCCATCCTGATCCGGGCAACCGCAGGCCGGCACTGGTCCGACAACGTCCGGGCAATGGTCAAAACTATCCCGCACGGTATCTCCGTCTGCATCCGGACAACCGTGGGCCGACAACACTCCAGGTACGTCGGGGCAATCATCTTCGGTGTCAATGAAGCCGTCGCCATCGGCATCGGGGCAACCGGCGAGCTTGCGCGGGCCCGGTGCGAGCGGGCACTTATCGCGGCGGTTTGGAATCCAGTCGCGGTCGGTGTCCACGTAGCGAATGCGGTGCGAAAGCGTGATGCCTGCGAAAGCGTACCAGTCGCGGTTGTCGGTTATGCCGGATATGTTCACCCCGTCGAGGCGGTCGGTGTTGGTCGGGCGCAGGCCCAGTTCAAAGCCGATGAGCCAATAGCGGCTGATGTCCCACTTGAAGCCGCCGCCGAAGTTTAACACCAGGGTCGGCGGATCGGAGGGTGCGCTTTTGTCGGCTAAAATGCGTTCGACGGATACGCTTGGGTTTAGTTCAGGGGCGTCGTTGTAGTCTGTTTTCGGTTTGAAAAAAGTATAGCCTGCTCCGGCAAACAAATAGGGCGCGAAGATTTTTCGGAACCGCCAGCCATTGCGCCGGCGGGCGCCGAAAATGTCCCATTCAAGCAAAAGGCCGGCTTCGTGAAAATCAGTGGTAAATTTAAACGCCCGTTCGGAGCGCCAGTATGGCTCGGTGAAATGCGACTCGTCGCCCGCGATTTTTCCGCCGAGGTAGTTGAACCGCACTGCGAAGGCCGGTCCGATGTGGCGGCGCACCAGAAAGCCGTAGCCAATTTCCCGGGTTTTGTAGTCGAAATACGATTCTTCATTCACATCGCCGGCGTAGGCGGTAAAGCCGCCGGAGATGCCTATTTCCCAGGTGGTTTGGGAAAAAAGTAGCGAAGGAGCCGCAAGAAGCAGCCAGAGGAAACCGAGTTGTTTCATCCTGAAAACCGAAGGTGAATAGATTATATAAAAATTACCCGCCAAAAGTACATATCATCTGTCCATGCTTGCATACACACACCCGATTCCTAACAAACTAATCCGCGTTTTGTAGGACACTTTCCAGTTTGGCGGACGGCATTTTTCCTACTTTTGCCCGCTTTTCGCAACGGCTGTTGCGACAGGCAAGTTTTTTTCCGACAGGATTTACAAGATTTACAGGATTTATCAAGTATGCGACTAAAAACCTTGGAAATCAAAGGTTTCAAATCTTTTGCCAACGAAACCGTCATCCATTTCAACTCGGATGTGACGGGGGTGGTAGGCCCCAACGGGTCGGGTAAAAGCAACGTGGTGGATGCCGTGCGCTGGGTGCTGGGAGAGCAAAAGAGTAAAGAATTGCGCCTCGACAAGATGACCAGTATCATTTTCAACGGCACCAAAAAACGCAAGGAAGGCCAGGTGGCCCAGGTGTCGCTTACGTTCGAAAACTCCAAAAACATCCTGCCCACTGAGTTCCAGACCGTCACTATCAGCCGCATGTTGTACCGCAGCGGCGAGAGCGAATACCGGCTCAATGGCGTGCCCTGCCGCCTGAAGGATATCACGTCACTGTTTTTAGACACCGGAATCGGCGCCGATTCGTACGCCATCATTGCGCTCAACATGGTGGAAGACTTGCTCAGCGACCGAGAACAGGCCCGCCGCCGCATGTTCGAACAAGCCGCCGGCGTGAGCAAATACAAGGCCCGAAAGCACGAAACCCAACTCAAACTCGAAGCCACCAGCGCCGACCTCGACCGGGTGGAGGATTTGCTCTACGAGATTGAAGATCAACTGAAAAAACTGGAGAAGCAGGCCCTGCGCACCAAAAAATTCTACGAACTCAAAGACGAGTACAAGGGCCTCAGCATCGAACTGGCGGTACAAAACCTCGCCCGGCACCGGAAAGACTACAAGGAACTCGAAAGCCAAATCCAGCGCGAAGAAGACAACTACCGCGGCACCGAGGCAAAGGCCCGCCAACTCGAAGCCGAAATTGAAGCGCTGCGCAAAACCCACACCGACAAGGAAACATCCCTGAGCGAACAGCAGCAAGAGGTGAACCGACTCACCGGGCGCATCCGAGGCAAGGAAAATGAAAAAAATATGCTGGCGCAAAAACGCTCCTTTGTGGAGCAGGACGCCACCCGCCTCGACGACCAGATCGCTCGTGCCGCCGATACCATGCGCCGCCTCGAAGGCGAAATTGAAGGGTACCAGACCGACCTCAACTACGAAAAACGCGTGGAGGCCGATCTCGAAGCCGAACTCGAACAGGCCAAGCAAGCCCTCGAAAAAGTCCGCACCGACCACAACCTGCTCAAGGGCAACCTCGACGAATTTGTGCGCGAGCAGCAGGCCGTTGAGCGCATTCTGGTGGATTTGGAAAAACAAAAAGCCGTTCAGCAAAACCAGATCGAAAACCTGCGCCGCGACGTGGAACGCACCCTCGCCGACGTGGCCATGCGCCGCACCGAAATGCAGGGGCTGGAAATCAAAATCGCCGAACTGGACCGAGGCGTTCAGGGTCAGGCGGACAAAATCGTCAAACTCGATACCGCAGAGGAAAAACGCCGGACCGACATTGCCGCCACCGAACGCGACATCGAGGCCATGACCAAAAAATTAGCCGATCACAACCGCATCCTCGACGCCAAACGCAACGAATACAAACTCACCAAAAGCATGGTGGAAAGCCTCGAAGGTTTTCCGGAAAGCATCAAATTCCTCAGCCAGCAAAAAGACTGGGCAAAAAACTGCCCCCTGCTCAGCGACTTGATTTATGTGCGCGAAGAGTACCGGGTCATTATCGAAAACTACCTCGAGCCCTACCTGAACTACTACGTGGCGCCCAATGCTGCCGCTGCCGTGGAGGCAATTCAATTGCTCGGCAGGAGCCAAAAAGGCCGCGCCAATTTTTTCCTGCTCGACGCTTTTGCCCAATACGAGCCACTTCTCGTACTGATGCCGGCAGGTCGGCAGGCCATTGACCTCGTGGAGGTGGATCCGCAGTACCGCGCACTCGTGGCGTATTTGCTCGAAAATGTGCTGATCGTGGACGAGGATATGCTCAGCCTTCCCGTCCGCAGCGCCGATTCCGACGGCGGCGGGCCGGTTTTACTGTCCAAATCCGGCACGTTCGTGCGCCGGCGGTTCAGCCTCAGCGGCGGTTCGGTCGGACTTTTTGAAGGAAAGAAAATCGGCCGTAAGAAAAACCTCGAAATCCTCGATGTGGACATCCGCAAACTCGAGACTGCCGAAACAGATTTCAACAACCGTCTCGGCACCCTTCGGGCACACTTGTCAAGCCTGAAAAACGCCGACCAGACGGTGATGCTCACGCGCGAACGGGAAGTGCTCGGTCGGCTGCAAAGCGAACAGGCCGGCTTGCGCGCCCGCCTGGACAACATCGCCACGTTTGTCCAGAACTTCGACGCCAAGGCTGTCGAGAGCGGCGACCTCATCCAGCAACTCGAAGCCAGCAACATTGCCATCGAAACGCAACTGAAAGAACGTCAGGCCGAAGCAGCCAAACTGCGCGACCGCCTGAGCAATGCCGACGGGTCGTTCCGCGAGGTAGCCGAGCAACTCAGCCGCAACAGCCACGAGTACAACCAGAAAAACATTGAGTTCATCCGCCAGCAAAACAAAGTGAACGGATTTCAGCAGGAACTCGCATTTCGCGAAAAAAACCTCGCCGAACTGCGCACCCAAACCCAGCAAAACCAGGCGACCAAAACCAAAAACATAGAAGAACTGGCCTTCGTCACCGCCGAAATTACCCGTATCGAAACCGATCTGACGGCAGGTTATGCAGAGAAAAAGGCCCAGGAGGCTACCCTGAGTGCTGCTGAGCAGATTTATTTCAAAGCCCGCAACGAAATCCACGAACGCGACAATCTCCTGCGCGAACTCTACCGCAAGCAGCAGGATTTGCAAGGCGGCATCAACCGACTCAAAGACAAATTTACCGACGTCAAGTTCGAGATCACGGCTATCGGCGAGCGCCTTCGTGCCGAGTTTGGCATCTCCGTCAACGAGGTCATCAACAACGAACCCGACTCGAAGTACAACCGAGAAGCGCTCGAAATCGAGGTCAACAACCTCAAGCGCCGCCTCGACAACTACGGCGAAATCAACCCCCTGGCCATCGAGGCCTACAACGAAATCAAGGAGCGCTACGACAGCATCGCCGGCCAGCGCGACGACATCCTCGCCGCCAAGGAAAACCTGCTGCAAACCATGAAGGAAATTGAGGAAACTGCCACTCAGCGCTTCCTCGAATCGTTTGAGCAGGTGCGCATTAACTTCATTCGGGTGTTCCGTACGCTCTTCACGGAAGACGACTCCGCGGACCTGCTACTCTCCAATCCCGGCAACCCGCTGGAATCGGACATCAACATCATTGCCAAACCCAAAGGCAAGCGCCCGCAGACCATCGCACAGTTATCGGGCGGGGAAAAAACGCTCACGGCTACGGCTCTGCTCTTCGCGTTGTACCTGCTCAAGCCCGCGCCGTTCTGCATCTTCGACGAGGTGGACGCCCCACTGGACGATGCCAATATTGAGAAATTCAACCGCATCATCCGGGAGTTTTCCAAGGACTCGCAGTTCATCGTCGTCACCCACAACAAGGCCACCATGGCTGCCGTGGACACCATCTACGGCGTGTACATGCCCGAGCAGGGCGTGAGCGCCGTGGCGCCGGTGGATTTCCGGAAATTGAGCCACGAGGCAATGGTGTTTGAGGCGGGGTGAGGCGCGAAGAGGTTTACTTTGCGAAATGCAAAAGAGAAATATTACTTTTAGCACCTACAATAGCCAAAGAAGTGGCAACGGTATTGATTAATAAGGAACTAACAGAAAAAACTAGAGCCGGACTCCGAGCTCGTTACGAACATCGTATTCGACAAAAACTTGCCGGTCGTGAGCCTGTAAATTTGAAAATAACCCCGACCTCATTTGGCACGTCAGATGAGGGCGCAGATAACTTTGTTACAATTCCTGCTGACAAAGTGCCCGCCGATTTGCTAGAACTTTTTCAGACGGCTCGTGGGCGTATGTTGCTAATTGGTGAACCAGGGGCCGGGAAAACAACATTACTTCTTCAACTTGCATTAGCACTTTTAGAACGCGGTGATAAAAATAATGTACTTTCAGTAGAGTCATCAGGTATTGTCCTGCCTGTGTTGGTAAACCTCGCTACATGGCATGCTGATTATTCAACCTTGGACAATTGGCTCCAACGCGTTTTACCGTCTGGACTGGGAGTGCCCAAGACCATATTCGAAAAAATCTACCACAACGCCAGTTTTATTTTCCTTTTCGACGGTCTTGATGAAGTTGCGGAGCAGGAGCGTGCCTCATGTCTTCAGGCCATTGGATATTTTGGTGCAAATATTCAACACCAGTTTGTCCTTTCATCGCGAATTAGGGAATACAAGACGACACTGGATGCGCCTGTTTATCTCGAGGTAGAAGTGCTTCCGCTTTCCCCAGAACAGGTGGTGGATAATCTCACGGCATACTGCTTTTTACAACCCGAAGCCAAACCCTTATTGAATGCCTTGAAGACGGATTCGCTCTTACATCAAGCTATCGAAAGCCCATTTTATCTAAATACGGCTCAATTACTTTTTGCAAGCGGGCGCAAATACTCAGAAATGGGTTTTGCCGCCACCAATGTAGCCGGACGACAAAGAGAACTGGTTGAAAGATTTGTTGAGGATGCTTTATTCCGAAAATTGAAGCGGGAGTATCAAAAGGAGGAAGCACGAAAATGGTTGACATTCCTTTCTAAGAATATGGACGAAAGTGGGAAAGTGCAATTTGAGTTAGCGGATATGCAGCCAAGAGATAACCCAATCTATAGGTTCATTTTATGTCTCATTGTGGGTATAACTCCATTTGTTCTCTCTGAACCGATATTGATAATAGCATCATTATTTCAAGGAATTGTCCCAACGTGGGAGCTAATTATGCCGCTTATTGGAGGGGTATTTCTGGGTATATTTATCTGGTTGTTGGAAATCATGGATGACTGGATAATAACAACGTACAGCCCTGGTTTCAAAGATTACATTAATTGGAGAACCAGTATGGGCAAATCGCGTTGGTTTAAGTCCCCAATATCTACAACGGATATTAGAATATGGAGTTTGAGAAAAGTTACTTACAGCCTTGTGTATTCTGGAATTATGGTAATAGGATTGGTAGTTCTGTCGCTTTTTCCATATTTTTTAAAACAATCCTTCATATTGACAAATACCGAAGTCAGATTGGCATTGTATGCAGGGGGCATACTTTGGATATTTGTATTTCTTTTAGGCGGTATCACGGGAATGTGGTTTTGGGAAGACCGTTACTTACAAATCTCGAGTCCATACCAGAGATTCTGGGCATCATTAAAGAACCTTAACCCTTCGATATTGAAACACTTTGCATATCGGCTTGCACTTTCGTACGAAGGGCACTTTCCATTGCATCTCGTCCGGTTTCTAAATGAAATGTCACGCCGTCATTTACTTGAGTTCGACGGCGACTTAAATACGGAGACAGGCGGTGGTTCGTGGCGCTGGCGGCATCGAATTATTCAGGAGTATTTTTTGGAAGCACCCCACAAAAATTAGCCCTACAACTTCCCTATTTTCAAAAACACCCCTTCCAAATGGTCGAAATCACCATCGGTAGTAAGTAGTTGTGCTCCGAGGATGGAGGCGGTTGAAGCGATCCAGAGATCGTTTTTACCCATATTTCGGGCAGACTGACCAAGGCGATGAGCGGGGTGTTTGCCTTGGCTGAAAGCATCTATTTCAGCATATCGGTCGAGTATGTCTTCCGACCAAATATCAATCGGGTTGAGCATGTCCAGCAATGAAGCCAATTGTTGCAGCCGTTTTGTCCCCCACTTAGACTGAATCGCGATGGACTTTATCTCTCCAATCGAAACTACGCAAATCCATATTTCGTTGGCCGTGTCGAACGGGTTGAACTGTTGTTCTACCCGATGCATCACCTCCGACTCGCGCAGGTAATGAATGACAATGTTCGTGTCAAACTGATAAATCATTTGCCCAACATCGCAAGTAGTTCTTCAACTGGCTCCTTCACATTTATCTCCCGTACAAGGCGCATGAAGGCCTGTTTGTCATGCCCTTTGAAATTGCGCGCACGCTTTACCGACTCAGGATCAAATTTTTTGGGCAAGGGCTTCCTGTATTTCCGCAGGCGTTCTTGTCGCACGCGTATGTGCTGGAGGGTTTCCTCCAATTCAAGCAAATCCTGCTCGTCCCGGATTTGCGAGACTTCCTGGATCAGTTCGAGTTTGCGTTCAGCCAAGTCAAGCATGATATACCTCCTTTTTTGATGAGTAGTTTGCAAAGGTAAGCAGCAAGTGTGCCATTTCGCTGTGTCTTGTTTTGAAATGCCTTTTCATCTCTTTGTTAAACCCACACCAGCGAATAACCTGCCGCTACTACATTTCCGTTAATCCCTTTTCGCTCACAATCCAAAACCGGTTACATGAAAAAAGCGCCTTTACTCACCACCCTTTTTCTCCTATTATCTCTCCTACCGCTATTCGCTCAGCCCATTGCTTTTTCTCCCCGGGGCGTGGGTGGTGGCGGCGCCCTGTTTTTTCCTGCCATCAACCCGGCCAACGACAATGAATTTTATGTCAGTTGCGACATGAGCCAGTTGTTTCACAGCACGGATTTTGGAAACGGGTACCAGCAGGTTCATTTCAAGGCCTTGCAGGTGTTCAATCGCTCCACCTACGAATTCACCAACAATCCCAATATCGCGTACAGCATTTACAACGACGGGAACGAAGGATACCCGGTAAAAACTGCCGATGGCGGTCAACTCTGGTCACCCCTGGCGGGTTACAATGCGGGCGTGTACGGCGCGGTGTTCAAACTCGTGGCCAACTACGACAAACCGAATCAATTGCTGATCAATGCCTACGGCGACATCCTGTTTTCCGACAACGGAGGCCAGTCGTTTTCCCTGGTCAAACACACCGTCAACAACGGCGCCGGGCTTGTCATGGGTGGCGTATTCTGGGAAGGCAACAATATCTACATCGGTACCAATGAAGGCCTGATCACCTCCTCTAACAGTGGCGCTTCTTTCACGGTAAAAGCCACTACGGGAATCCCTGCCGGACAAGTAATCTGGAGTTTCGCGGGAGCAAAAGCCGGGGCCACTACCCGGTTTGTTTGCATTGCCGCTGATCAAAGCGACGTGTACAACGGCATTGCCCCCTACGAGTACTATAACTTAGCCAAGGGAGTCTATGCTATGGATAACGCCGATGGTACCTGGGTATCGAAATCGGCAGGTATCAATTTTTCAAATGATTTTGTCATGTATGCGGCTATGGCCCGCAACAACATCGGAGTGATCTACCTCGGCGGCAACGATAATAGTCTCAGCGCACCACTGGTGCTTAAATCTGTAGATGGCGGCGGCAGTTGGACCAAGGTTTTCAAGAGTGCCAACAACGCCAATATCGCCACGGGCTGGAGCGGTTTCCAGGGAGACAAAAACTGGAGCTGGGGCGAAACCTGTTTCGGCATCACCGTGGCGCCGAACAATGCCAACAAGGTTATGTTCGGTGATTTCGGTTTTGTACACCTGACTGCCGACGGCGGCACATCCTGGAAACAGGCTTATGTCCAAAATAGCGACCAACACCCCGCTGGAAGTCCCACGCCGAAGAAACTCACGTACCATAGCATCGGCCTGGAAAACACCACCTGCTGGCAAATCTACTGGATCAACGCCACTACCATGATGGGTTGTTTCAGCGATATCGGCGGTGTCCGCAGC
>Ga0154020_10003932_pt1 | contig 17769 bp, 11 predicted proteins | sample Klosneuvirus_201_FD_109709 | JGI IMG/M metagenome (GOLD analysis project Ga0154020, IMG submission 109709) | Active sludge microbial communities from wastewater, Klosterneuburg, Austria - Klosneuvirus_20160825_MG | ecosystem: Engineered > WWTP > Aerobic digester > Activated sludge | place...
GAGCAAGGCGTGGTTCGATGCACACCTCGCGGCCACCGAAGCAGCGATGCTCGCGCAGCTCGCCGATGCGATGCCGCGACTCGATCGCCTCGTGCGTTCGCTCGCGTGGATGTCCGCGTACACGATGGTGGTGCCGCGCGGCGCGTACGCCGAGCGATGGATGGGCGTGCGGCGTCCTCATCGCGCGGTGACGCCGCTCCGCGGGGCCGAGGGGAGCGAGGGGCAGCTCGTGTTGCTCGATGCGGACGGAACGCTCGCGCTGTCGTTGTCGCCGTTCTTTCAGCTCGCTGCGCCCGCGCCGGGACACGCACTCGAAGTGTTCGTTCTCGACGGTGCTAATCGCGACGGCGCGCGCATGGTGTCGCTGCCGACCGGCTTCGAGCGGACCGACGAGCCGCTATGGGCATGGCTCCGCGAACGCACGGGCATCGATGCCGACGAGCGCGAGCAGCAGGCGGATCAGAAGCCACCTTATCGCGGCCTCGCGACGTTCACGCGCGAGGATGCGGAGCAGTTCGTCGGTCGCGAGCAAGAGACCGAGGCATTCACGAATCGCCTGCGCATCACGCCGCTGCTCGTCGTCGTCGGAGCCTCCGGCGCGGGCAAGAGCTCGTTCGTGCAAGCCGGCGTGGTGCCGGCGCTCGGCGCGGGCTGGACCACGATCATCGCGCGACCCGGTGCATCGCCGATCTCCATGCTGGTCGCGACGGTGCGCCAGGCGATCGCCGGCGACGAAGATCTCGCGGGCGACGGGCTCGGCAAGGCGCTGCGTGGGTGGACGGATCGCGAGAAGCGATCGGTGCTCGTGTACATCGATCAGTTCGAGGAGCTGTTCACGCTGTGTCACGACGCGGCAGAGCGCGAACGCTACGTGCAGATGCTCGTGCGGGCGGCGCGTTCGGCCGACGATGCGATCCGCGTCGTGCTCACCGTGCGCGATGACTTCTTGCTGCGCTGCCAACAGGTCGAGGCGCTGCGCGAGCGGCTCGTGCACGGTCTGCAATTGCTCGCGACGCCGACGCAATCGGATCTCGAGCGAATCCTCGTCGAGCCCGCGCGTCGCACGGGCTATCAATTCGAAGATCCCGAGCTGCCGCAAGAGATGGTCGGCGCGGTCGCCGAGATGGCCGCGGCGCTGCCACTGCTCTCGTTCACCGCGGCGCAGATGTGGGATCTGCGCGATCGCCATCACCACCGACTGACCCGCAAAGCGTACGAGACGCTCGGTGGCGTCGGCGGTGCGCTGGCGCAACACGCGGAGCGCGTATTCGGACAGATGTCCCACGACGAGCAGCGCCTCGTACGCGTCGGGTTCCGGAACCTCGTCACTGCCGATGGCACGCGCGCGGTGCTCACACGCGCGGAGCTCCTCGAGGTCCTCGGCGAGCCACGGACGGCGGAGTCGGTGATCGAGAAGCTGATCACCGCTCGCCTCCTGACCGCGTCCGAAGGCGTCGGCGGCGTCGATCGCGTGGAGGTGGTTCACGAAGCGCTGCTGTCGGCCTGGCCACGTCTGATCGAGTGGCGCCGCGAAGATGCCGAGGGTGCGCGGCTGCGCGATCAGCTGCGCGCCGCCGCTCGACAATGGGACGAGCGCGGCCGTCCGCGCGGTCTTCTGTGGCGCGACGAAGCGTTGACCGAGTACCAGCTGTGGCGCGTGCGTCACGGCGGCCAGCTGATGGCCGTCGAGCTCGAGTTCGGCGATGCGAGCGCGCGCGAAGCGTTGCGTGGCCGGCGCCTACGCAACATCGCGGTGGGCACGATCCTCGGCATCCTCGTCGTCGGTATGGTCGTCGCGCTCGTCCTCTATCGCGACGCGGAGTCGCAACGCGTGCGCGCGGCGAGCAACGAGAAGCGCGCGGTCACCAACGAGACGCGCGCGAACGAGCTCGTGGTGTCGGGCTACCTCAACCAAGGACAACGCGCCGCGATCGCGGGCGATGCGAATCAAGCGCTCGTCTACTTCGAGGCTGCGAAGCGCGGTGGCGCGACCGGGCTGGTCCTCGATCTCCCGCTCGCGCAGGTTCGTCGCGCGATGAGCTCCGAGCGCGCGATCTATCGCGGCCACGAGGGCAAGGTCCTCGCGATCGTCTCTCTTCCCGACGGCAAGACATTCGCGACCGGTGGCGCCGATCACGCGCTCGTACTGTGGAGCATCGAGAGCACCACACCGCTCGCACGCTTCACGGAGAGCGCGCAGAGCGTGAACGTCGTCGCGGCATCGCCCGATGGCAAGTGGATCGCAGCTGGCGCGGGCGATGGTCACGTGCGCGTGTACGACGTCGCTGCGAAGAAGCTCGTGCACGACTGGGCGCTGTCCGAAACGGCGATCTTCTTCGTCGGATTCACGCCCGATAGCCAGCGCGTCGTCTCGTTCGCCGACGATCAACAAGTCGGTGTGTGGGCCGCGAGCACCGGCGCTGTCGTGAAGCGGTTCAAGGCAGACGGCGACACGGCAGGGCTCGGCACGATGTCGCCCGACGGCACGCTCGTCGCGATTCCGAGCTACGACCACTACACGCGGCTATGGAACGTCGCGACCGGGACGCTCGTTCATTCGCTCGGTCCGCACGAGGACACTGCGTGGGTCGCCGCGTTCTCCCCCGATCAAAAGATCCTCGCGACCGCGAGCTGGGACAAGTCCGTCAAGCTGTGGAACACGCAGACGGGCGCGCTGATCGCCACGCTCGTGGGTCACTCGGGTTCCCTCGAGGTCGTGTCGTGGCGGCCCGACGGGGCGATGCTCGCGAGCGGCGGACGCGACGGTGCCGTGCGCGTGTGGGATCGCAGCGGCCACCTCAAAGCGACACTCGCGTGCGGTCGCGGTGCCGTGCATGACGTTCGCTGGGCAGCGGATCCAGATCGCGCGCTCGTGATGTGCGGCGATACGTCGATGTTGTTCGACGTGCGTGTGGGCCTCCCGCTGTTTCGAAAACAAGCGACCGGCGCGGACGTGTTCGCAGCGCGGTTTCTCGCGAACGGCGAGGTGCTGACCGCCGAAGCGGATGGTACCGCGCGACGGTGGATGCCGAGCCTCGCGACCGGCATCGCCATCGATGGCCACGACAAAGAGATCAATCGCTTCGATCCGTGCAACCGCGGCGAGTCGCTGCTGAGCGTGGGCGTGGATCACACCGCGAAGCTGTGGTCGCGCGATGGCCGGATCGTCTGGCAGAGCAGTCCCGAGATTCAGGTCGCCGATGCCACCTGTGGATCCGACGCGGACACGCTGTTCGTCTCGCGCACCGATGGAACGCTGTGGCGGATCGCGGGCACCGCTGCGACGCAGGTAGCGATCACGCCACCGCTCGCGCCCGATGCGGTGATCTCGATCTCGCCCGACGGAACACGCATGGCGATCGTCGATGCCGATCACCGCGCGCGCGTGCTCGTGCTCGCCGACGGCAGCGTTCGTGAAAGCACGCCAGCGTCGTTCAAACGAACGTGGGAGCCCAAGCTGCATTGGGCAGTGGACGGATCCGCGTTCGCCATTGCCTCCGACGCGGGTGCGGTTGTCTGGGATGGCACGACCGCGGCACGTCGCTTCGAGATCCCGCCGCCGGGCGGTCTCCTTCGTCGCATCACGATCGACGCCGCGAGCAACAGCGTGTTCGTCACCGGGTTCGCGCCGGGTGTGACGCAGCACTCGCTGCGCGACGGGACGCGGATCGCGCAGTTCGCGAGCGAGGGCTTCGCGTGGAACACGGTGGTGATCGACGGAAAGCTCTACGCGGGCTTCGACGATGCGAGCGTCGTGGAATACGACATCGGCGCAGGCACGATGATTCGCTCGCTCGGATCATTCGGCGGCGACGTGCACTCGCTCGCCGACGCTGGCAACGGTCTGCTCTGGGTGGGCGCGGGCAATCGCACGCTCTCCCTCGTCGATCGCCAGACGCGAGCGGTGTTGGTCCGGACCGACATACCGACCGAGGCAGTGTTCCTCGTCGCCCACGGCAGTGATGCCGCCGCGATCGCGGGCCTCAGTGGCTCGCTCGCCTTTACCCAGGTGGCACGCGATGCCGTCGAGCTGTCACGACTCGAGCTCGAGGTGCGCTGCCGGACCGCGTTCGCTCTCGAGAACGGTGCGCTCGTTCCGCGCAGGCCCGACGTCGCCGCGTGCGAACGACTGCGCTGAGAGCTACTTCTTGCTGCCCGGTCCGCCCATGCCTTCGTAGAGACGGTCCCACGGTCGACCACAGCTCTCGCAGTCGCTCCACGAGGTCGGCGACTGCCAATGACAGAAGTTGCACTCGTAGTAGCCGTGGCACGTGCCACGCCCGCCGCTCGCTTTGGCGAGCGCGGTGTTGTCGAGTGATGCAGAACGAAGTGGCCTGGCGGGTTTCTTCATGGGACCTCCATCGTCCGAATCAACTGACGATCATCGCCTCTTGGTAGACCCCATTGACTCGGCCACAGCCACACCCGATCACGGGATCAAAGCTCTGACCACAGCAGGGACAGTAACTCCACCCGGTGGATGACGTGTCTCCGCAGTCGAGGCACTCGAAGTATCCGTGGGCGATACCACGACCACCATGGGCCTTCTGCAAGCCCGCGTTGTCGAGCGGACGGGCGCGGAGCGGGTTGCTCGGTTTAGCTGGTTTTTTCATAGCGACCGAACTCCTCCCGGACCGTTGTAGGAGACGGCCTGTGAATAGCCGCGTCCACAACTCGGACAGTTGATCCAACCCTCAGCGGTCTGCAGATGGCAGTACGAGCACTCGACGTACCCCTTCACGATGCCTCGTCCACCGGACGCCTTCGCGAGCTTCGCTTGATCGAGTCCGCGTGGCCGAAGTCTGGTGGCTGACGGTTTCTTCATGAGTGGACGAACGTGGAGCAGGAACCGATCCAGTTCGAGGAGTTGTAAGCACTCGGGATCCCGCACGCCGATCTGCGACCGATCCGCGACTGCTGATCCAATTGTGCAGGTGGGGGTTCACAATCTGTAAAGGCCGGGTATGGCGATGTCCCACCCATCGATCACCCCGTCGATCATGCGATGTATGACGGATGATGCTGCGCCTTTCTCCGCACGTGATGCCGCAGATCCGGCAAGGACTGCACGATCTGACGCCGCAGAACCTGTCCAACGGAACCGCGCGCGTTCGCTACGCCCACACGCTGATCGGCATGGTGAAGAGCCTCGTCACGCACGGCGCCACGATGGAAGCGAAGCGATTTCGCGACGAGTCGATGTTCGGCCCACGCATCATGGACTGGACCGAAGGCGACGACGGCAAGGTCACCGTCGAGCCGTTGCCGGAGCTCGAGAACGCACTCGGCTTCTCGCACGAGCAGATCGGCGTGTTGTTTCGCGACGGACGGATTCGCGACGACAGCGCGATGACGTACCTGCCGACGGGCGAAGGCACCGCCGCGTTCGCGGATCTGCTGATGCGACTCCATCGCGGCATCGACCGCGCGGAGCTGCTCGAACGCGCCGAGGCCCACGACATCGGCTTCGACGAAGAGCTGCTCGACGATCTGATCGCGCGTGGCGTGATCGAGACCGGTGACGTGGCACCACCCGCGCACGACAGCGCCACCGGCATCGCGTGGCTCGGACACGCGTACGTGCGCGTCGCGACGCCGTCGGCGAGCGTGTGGTTCGATCCGTTTCCCGCGCCGCGACTCGCGTGGACCGAGAGCGAGCGCACGTCGATGTTCCCCGACACCGTGCCGGACAAGTTTCTCCTCGACAACTACGGGCCCGACGCGAAGCACGTCACGCAGGACGAGCTGTCGATCCCCGACGCCGTGTTCGTCACGCATCAAGACACCGACCACGTGGATCTCGGTGCACTCGCGCTGTTGCCACCCACGGTGCCGATCTACGTGCCGGCCTCGGATCCCAAGCTGCCGTGGCAGCTCGACTTGGTCGCCGCGATCCGCACCGTCCTCGGCGAATCACGCGACGTGCGCGTCATGACGCACGGCGAGTCCGTGGCGATCGGGGAGATCCGAGTCACCGCGTTTCCGTTCATCGGCGAATTCCCGGCGTCGTTGCCGCACGCGTGGAATTGCTATCTCGTCGAGCTGCCAGATCAGGTCTGGGCACTGTGCGCGGACTCGGCGGTCACGGAGCAACACGTGCAGTGGCTACGTGCGCGCCGCGGGACCGATGCGCGTCCGTTCGGCATCATGGTCAACGGCATCGTCGCGCACTCGGAGATGCACGGGTATCGCGACACCTCCATCGAGGCGGCGAGCTTCTCGCGCCTCTACTCGTGGTACTTGCCGCCGATCCGCGCGTTCGAGCCGGTGGCGGCGTGCGGACTTCCTCTGGACGTCTTGCGGCGGTTGGTGAAGGAGACCGGGCTGACGCAGGTGGTTCTCTACGCGCACGGGAACCTGCCGTGGTACCGGCTCGAAGGGACGTACTTGCATCACAGCCATGTCGGGTCGCACACGCTCGAAGCGTTCGAGCGCATGGAGCAAATGGCGGTCAGCGCGGGGGCGCGGGTGCTGCGGCTGCAGCACGCGAAGCCGCACGTGGCTGCTCCGGTCTCTGCATTTCCTCGTCGGTGATCGCGGCCGAGTCGCGCATCTTGATCCCGTAGTGCGGGAGGATCTCGCCGGTCGCTGCTTCGAGCTGCGTCTGCGTGATCGCGTAGCTCGCCGCGAGCGTGGCATGGCGAAGCCGTGCGTTCTCGAGCTCGGTCTGCCGCCGGACGATCTCGTTCGCGGTCGACTTGCCGAGCTCGAACTTGCGCTGCTCGGCCTCGACGTTCTGCTGCGCGAGCGCGATCTCCTTCTCGCCGAGCACGAGCGTGAGCTGGCTCGTTCGTGCTTCGTACGCGAGGCGCACGACATCGGCCGCGATCGCTTCGCGCTGCGCGTACACGTCGAATCGCGCCCTCGCGACCGTGGTGCGGTTCGCCGCGTGGATTCCCTTGACCGTGTTGCGTCCGAACGGGAGCTCGAAGGCGACGACCGCGGAGATCGAGTAGGTGTCACCGTCGAGATCGCCGTACGCGGCGCCGACGCTCGATCCCGCGCCGGTGATCCCGCCCTCGACGGTGAGATCGAGGCGCGGCAGCAGATTGCGCTCGGACGCATCGGCCACCGCGCGCGCCGCGCGCAGCTCGGCCATCGCAGCGCCGAGCTCGTCGCTCGCCGCGAGTGCGCGCGACAACAGATCGCTCGTGTCGACGGCGAGGGGCGCCGCCGTGGGCAACGGAGCGGTGCGGATCGCGAGCGCGCTCGCGGTGATCTCGAGGCCGACGATGCGGCGCAGATCCAGCGAGCGCAGCACGATGTCGCGCTCGGCCGACAGGATGTCGATCTGCTGCGCCGCGATCTGTTGCTCGAACGGTGTCTGCTCGCTCTTCGCGAGTGCACCCGTCTTGAGGCCGCGTTCGATCGCGGCGAGCTGCTTCTTCGCCGCGTCGAGGCTGGCCTTGCGAACCTCGAGCTCGCGCCACGCGAGTGCGAGCTGCCAGTACGCCGCGACGACATTGGCCACGAACGAGCGGGCGTTCGCCGTGCGCCGGATCAGCGCCGCGTCGCGCCGGTGCATCGCGGAGCGGATCGCTGCCTTCTCGACCGCCGGACCGAACCCGGCGAGGAGCGGCTGCGCGAGGCGAAGCGTGAGGTCGGCGGTCCGCCCGCTCGACGTGAGGCCACTGCCGACCGTCGTCAGTAGCTCGAGGGTGCCGTTCGTCGGGAGGAGCCGGCGCAGGGAGGCCGTCGCCGAGCCCGTGTTCGCGCTGACGAGGTCGCCGGAGATCGGCGAGAGGGCACGGCCGCGCCCGACGGCCGCGTCGATCGCGAGCGTGAGATCCTCGGCTCCCTCGGCGGTGCGGAGGTTCGCGCGAGCGAGCTCGGCGTCGAACGCGGCGGCCTGCAGCTCGGGGGCGGCGCGGACCGCGGCGCGCATCAGATCGTCGAGGGCAAGCTGCTCTGCAGCGTCGATGGGCTCGTCGGCATGGACCGGCCGGGTCGACACCACGACGAGAATTGCCACGAGATAGCCGTACAGGCGCATAGCTGTTACCGTAACCGTTGGATGAGTGAGTGGGACGAGTCAGCCACTCAGATCAGAGGATTTGCGTTTGATGGGGCCGATCGGATTTTGATCGCCGATGCCTCCCGTGCTCGTTGCGAGTGGTTACGCGGCGCGCTCGGCGACGACGTCCGGGTCGAGCAGAGCGATAACTCGCGCCGCGTGTTCGAGCGGCTCACCGCCGATCCCCCGAAGATCCTCGTCGTCGGGACGGAGCTGGTCGATGTCTCGGGAACGGTGCTCCTCGCGCACGCCGCGCGCCACCAGCTGATCGGTCCGCACAAGGGACCCACGGTGTTCCTGATCGCGGACTCGCAGATCGACACGCCGAACGTCGACGAGCAGGTCATCCCGATCTTCTACCGGCTCACGCCCGAGCTCCAGCCCGAGCGCGTTCGCGAGCTGTTCCAGTTCGCGTTCTCGCGCCAGGAACAGACGAGCATCGAGGCGCCCGCGTACGACCAGGCGCGTACCCGGCAGATCATCGAGCACGCGAAGCGCTTCGGCGTGCAGACCGAGATCAAAGGCGCGGCCGCGGTGGCCGAAGCTGCGGTGATCGACGTGTGCCGCGCCGATCGCGCGCGCGTCCTCTACTTCGACGAAGAGAGCGGCACGTTGTGGTGCGAGACCAAGGACGGCTCCGACGAGTCGCAAGCATCCGCCGGTCTCTCGGGGTTCGTCGTACGCACGGGAATGCCGCTCGCGCTCGAGCGCGCGAATCAGGACCCCACCTATCGCGCGATGGTCGACGACCCCGCGGGAACGGGCAACGAGCGGCTCGCACTGCAGCCCGTGCGCGATCGCGATCAGAACATCCACGCGGTGCTCGTCGCGGTGCGCGAGCCGAATAGTCCACCGTTCTCCCCCGAGGATCAGCGGTTGCTTCTCGGAGTGGCCGAGGCGTGGGGCCCGTACATCCATCAGCTCGCGGTCGAGGCCGACGCGGCGGATGCGCGCGATCGGCGGCGTGGTCAGACATCGAGTGGCGAGATCTTCCGGCAGGAAGCGATCGCGCACATGGTCAAGCGCGGACACGAAGGCGACGTCGTCCGCGTGAACGCGGCGTGGGTCTCGAGCGCGTATTGGATCGTGCTGCTCGCTCTCGTCGCGGCCGGCGTGTTCGGCTACTTCGTACACATCCACCAGTACAGCGAGGGACCGTCGGTGGTGCGCGTGACCGGGCGCAGCGAAGTGATCTCGTTCGATGGTGGAACGGTCACCGGCGTCGAGGTTCTGAACGGCCAGGACGTGAAAGCAGGGCAGGTCATCGCGCGCCTCCACGACACCGAGCAAGCGGTTCGCCTGCGCGGCCTCGAAGCAGAGTTCGAGCGCAAGCTCGTCGCGTATCTGCAGACGCCCGCGGATCCGAACGTTCGCCAAGCGCTCGGTCAGGTGGTCTCCGATCGCGAGAGCGCGGTCGCCGGCGTCAACGCCCGCGTTATCCGCGCGCCACACGATGGACGCGTGAAGGACATCCGCGTCGTCAAGAATCAGCGCGTGCAACCGGGCGGTGTGATCGCCTCGGTCGCGCGCACCGACCAGCCCGAAGGGCTCTCGGTGATCGCGTTCTTGCCCGGCTCCGATCGACCGCGCCTTCACGCGAAGCAGAAGCTCCGGCTGACCCTGCCGAGCTATCGCAACGTGCACTTCGACATGGAGGTGTACGCCATCTCGAGCGAGGTGCTCGGCGCGAAGGAGGCATCGGCGCGCTACCTCGGCGAGCGGCTCGGCGACTCCGTCGGCGTCGCCGGTACCGTCGTCGTCGTCGAGGGACGTCTCACGAGCGCGAAGTTCGAAGCAGAGGGCGAGAGCTTCGAGCTGCACGACGGCATGACCGGGCGCGCCGAGGTCCAACTCGAGTCGCGCTCGGTGATCGAGACCATCTTGCCGGGGATCGATCTGTGAGCGACGACACCCACCGCGATCGCAACGAGGCGAGCAACACGACGCCCGAGGATCTGTTTCCGTCGCTGCAACGCCTGGCGCATGCGCAGCGGCGCGGTCGCGTGCCGTTCGTGCAGCAGACCGAGGCGGCGGATTGCGGTTCTGCGTGCCTCGCGATGGTGCTCAAGTATCAGGGCCGCGACGTCTCGCTCGACGAAGTGCGCGAGGCGATCGGCAGCGGCCGCGACGGCGCCGACGCCGCGGCGATCGTGCGCGGCTCCGAGTGGTTCGGGATGCGCGGTCGCGGGCTCTCCCTCGACGTGGAGATGCTGAAGTTCTTGCCCCGCGGCTCGATCCTGCACTGGGAGTTCTCGCACTTCGTCGTCCTCGATCGGATCACGAAGAAGGGTGCCGAGATCGTCGACCCCGCACGCGGTCCTCGCGTGATCCCCGAGAAGCAGCTGCGCGAGTCGTTCACCGGCGTCGCGCTCGTGTTCGAGCCGACCGAGAAGTTCGAGAAGCGGAAGTCCGGCGACGGCCGGCTCAGTTGGTACGTCAAGCAGCTATTCGGTCAGCGCCGACTGCTCGCGCGGATCATGGTGACCTCGCTGCTCTTGCGCGTGTTCGCGCTGGCGCTGCCGCTGTTGACGGCGATGGTCGTCGATCGCGTGGTACCGCGCGGCGACGCGCAGCTGTTGCTCGTCATCGCCACCGGTGTCGGCGGCATGCTGTTGTTCCAAGCGCTGACGTCACTCATCCGCGCGCATCTGTTCTTGCAGCTTCGCACCAACCTCGACACGCGGCTCACGCTCGGCTTCGTCGATTACCTCGCGCGATTACCGTTCGAGTTCTTCCAGCGTCGGTCCGCCGGCGACTTGATGATGCGCGTCAACAACAACTCGACGATTCGCGAGCTGTTGACGTCGAACACGCTGTCCGCGTTGCTCGACGGTGTTCTCGTCATCGCATACCTCGGCCTCATCATCGTGATGCAGCCGATGATGGCGGCGATCGTCGGCGGGCTCGCGTTCGTCCAGATCACCGTGTTCCTGCTGTCTCGCCGTCCGTATCGCGAGCTGCAGGCGCGCGCGCTCGACGCGCAGGCCCGGTCGCAGTCGTATCTCGTCGAGCTGTTCGCCGGCATGGCCACGCTCAAGGCGTGCGCCGCGGAGGGCCGCGCCGTCGAGCGCTGGTCGAATCTGTACATCGACGAGCTCAACGTCTCGCTCGAGCGCGGTCGCATCTCCGCGCTCGTCGATGGTGTCGTCGGTCTGCTCGCGTCGGCATCTCCGGTGATCATCCTCGTCGTCGGCGCGCTTGCCGTGATGCAAGGCCACCTGTCGCTCGGTGGCATGCTCGCGATCAACTCGATCGCGATGGGCGTGCTCACGCCGCTCCAGAGCCTCGTGTCGAGCGCGCTGCAGTTGCAGCTCATCGGCGGCTACATGGATCGCATCGACGACGTGCTGTCGCAGGATCCCGAGCAAGCCGGAGAGCATGCGGCACGTGCACCGAAGCTGACGGGTCGCATCACGCTGCAGAATGTCTCGTTCCGGTACTCCGATCGCGGTCCGCTCGTCGTTCGCGACGTGAGCATCGATCTCAAGGCGGGCATGTCGGTCGCGATCGTCGGTCGCTCGGGCTGCGGCAAGTCCACGCTCGCGAGCTTGATCGCCGGGCTGTACCGTCCCGTCGAAGGACGCATCCTGTACGACGGTCACGATCTCGCGCGCCTCGAGCTGAAGTCGCTGCGGCGCCAGCTCGGCACCGTGTTCCAGCACCCCTACGTGTTCGCGGGTTCCGTGCGCAACAACATCGCTCTCACCGATCCGTCGCTGTCGCTCGATCGCGTGATCGCCGCGGCCCGTGTCGCGCAGATCCACGAGGACATCGATCTGATGCCGATGGGGTACGAGACGCTCCTCGCCGACGGTGGCTCGTCGCTGTCCGGTGGCCAGCGCCAGCGCCTCGCGATCGCGCGCGCACTGGTCCATCGCCCGGCCGTGCTCGTCCTCGACGAAGCGACGAGCGCGCTCGATGCCGAGACCGAGGCTCGCGTGATGGAGAACCTCACGCGCATGAGCTGCACGCGGATCATCCTCGCGCACCGGCTGTCGACGATCGCGAACGCGGATGTGATCCTCGTGATGAGCCACGGCGAGGTCGTAGAGAGCGGCACGCACGCCGAGCTGCTAGCGCGCAACGGTCACTATCGCCGCTTGTTCGCGGCGCAGCTCGGCCACGAGCAGAAGGTGGACGAGTCGTGAAGCGCGTCGCCATCGTGCTCGCCCTCGTCGCGTGTCGCGAGTCACCGCGCACGCACACCAACGAGCCCACGCCCGAGCCCCTCGCCGAGCAATCGAAGAACAACGTCGCCGAGCCCGAAGGTCCGACGGGATACATCGGCGTGCTGACTCCGAAGGCACAGGCCGAGGTGGTCGCGCCGTTCGCGACGACGGTGAAGGAGCTCACGGTTCCGCTCGGCGAGCACGTCGAGGAAGGTGCGAAGCTCGCGCTGCTCGACGACACGCCGATCCGCGAGCTCCTCGCGAAGAGCAGCGCGGATCTCAAGGGTGCGCAGGCCTCGCAGTCCGCGGCCGCGTCCGCCGCGGCCACCCAACGCAAGGCATTGCGTGCGGGTGTGGCATCGAAGGCCAGCGTGACCGCTGCGGAGTACGCACTGAGCGAAGCATCGGCCCGCGTGCAGGGCGCGAAGGCGGCGCACGAAGCGATCAAGGCGAAGCTGACCAAGACCACGCTGCTCGCTCCGATCGCGGGCAAGGTCGCGCTGCACTTCGCGAAGGTCGGCGCGCAGGTCGGGGAGGGCGCGCCCGTGGTTCGCGTGATCTCGTCCGACGAGCTGTTCGTGAAGTTCGCGATCCCGACCGATCAGACCGACAAGATCGCCGTGGGCTCGAAGCTCGACATCCGCATCGACACGCACGGCCAAGAGCTCACGACCCACGGTGTGGTGACCACGATCGCGCCGGAGCTCGATCCGATCGCCCAGATGATCTTCGCGGAAGCCGAGCTCAGCGATCCACCGTCGACGTTGCAGGCCGGCCTCGTGTGCCGGATCCAGGTCGCGAAGCCGAAGTGACTAGCGCTTCCGCGGGCGGCGCACTTCGTACTTCTCGATCCGATTGATCAGCGTGCGCCGCGATACACCGAGCATGCGCGCGGCGTGGGTTTGATTGCCGCCACACGCTTCGAGCGCGGCCATCAGCTTCTGGTACTCGTCGTTCGCTTCGGCCGGAGGCGCCGCCGCCTGGAGGGGAATCGGCTGCGAGATCGACGCGGTCTGGAACGTCGAGCGCATCTTCTCGAGCGGAAGATCCTCGATGTCGATCACGTTGCGCGTCGCGAGGACCATCGCGCGCTCGATGACGTTGCGCAGCTCGCGCACGTTGCCGGGCCACGCGTACGAGCGCAGTTGCTCGAGCGCGGCCGGCGTGAGCCGGGGCACGGGGCGTCCGTACTTCGCCGCCGTGCGCAGCAAGAACCGCTTCGCGAGCGGCTCGATCTCGCTCGTACGCTCGCGCAGCGGCGGGATGATCAGCGACATCGCGTTGAGGCGATACAGCAGATCCAAGCGGAAGTTTCCGCGCTCGACCTCGACGTCGAGATCGCGATTCGTCGCCGACACGATGCGCACGTCGATCGTTCGCGGCGTCAGCCCACCGACGCGCATCAGCTTGCCTTCGTCGAGCACGCGCAACAGCTTCGCCTGCGTCGACGCGTGCATCTCGCCGATCTCGTCGAGGAACACGACGCCGCCGTCCGCCACCTCGAGCAGGCCTTGCTTCGTGGTGGTGGCGCCGGTGAACGCGCCGCGCTCGTGCCCGAAGAGCTCGCTCTCGAGGAGCGACTCGCTGAGCGCCGCACAGTTGAGCCGCAGGAACGGCTTGTCCGCGCGCGTCGAGCGCCGATGGATCTGCTCGGCGATGATCTCTTTACCGACGCCGGTCTCGCCCTGCAGCAGCACCGAGATATCCGCCTGCGCGACCCGCGCGACGAGATCGTGCAGCGCGCTCATGCGCTCGTCGGCGATCACGAGGTCGCCCGGATCGACCTGCTCGATGACGATGCCGTGCGCGTTCGCGCGCGCGCGCGCGGCCAGCGCGTTTGGCTCGCGACCGTCGCGCGGATACCACGCCGTGCCGATCTTCGCGCGGATGCCGCGGTGCGAGAGCGCGGATTCGAGGCGCTCGGTCACGCGCACGGCATGCGCCGGATCCGTGTCGAGCAGGATCATCTCGATCTCGCCGGGGCCATACGACGCGACGATGTCGCCGTCGCGCAGCGCACCCATGATCGAGGGCTCGATATCCACGCCGGCATCGTCGGCGACGAGGTGCACGAGCATGAACGTGCTATCGCGCCGGAGCCCGCGCGCGCACTCTTCTTCGAGCCGGTTCTCGAAGTACTCGTGCGATCGCCGCCGGCGCGTACGCAACTGCTTGGTCCGGCGCTGGACGAGAACGGTCACCGATCCGAGCCGCACGGCCTGGCCGATCTGGATCTCGATCTTCACGTTGGGCGCGACGCGCTCGTCGCGCACCCACGTCCCGTTTGCACTCCCCACGTCCTCGATCGAGAGCTTGTCCGCGAGGTGCAGCGTCGCGTGCTCGCGCGAGATCGATTGATCGTCGATCCGGACGTCCGCGTCGGTGGCGCGGCCGATCGACGCGACGCCGTAGCTCGGCAGCGGCTCGGTCGCGAGCACACCATCACCGACGACGAGCAGAAACAGCTGTTCGCCCGTGGTGCCGTGCTCGTCGCGCGTCGTCGCCGACAGATCCTGCGGTGTGGGAGTTGCCCCTTCGGTCTTCGCGCGCATCTGGCTATGCGGTCTCTGCTCGCGGGATACGGATGGCGCGGCCGACCTCGGTGTTCACGAGCGTGAGCGCCTCGTTCGAGAGGAGCTCTGCGATGACGTCGTCGATGGGAATGATCGGCTCCGCGCCGACCGCCTCCGCGAACAACGACGCCATCGTCACGTCCGCGAGGCTCTGTGCGCCACGATCGACGGCCGCATCGAAGCCTTCCTCGAAGGCCTGACCGAACACGCTCACCGCACCGTCGAAGATCTCGGCCTGCAGCTCCATCGCCGCGTACGCCGAGCTGACCGCACCGATGTCGCCGAGCGCCGCTGCTTCGAGCAGCACCGAGCCATCGTCGAGCGGATGCACGGTCATGTTGTGGCGACCGGCGATGTCGTCGATCTTCACGGGGGCACGTGGTGTCGCGCCCTTCTCGGCGGGCGGAACACTGACGAGGACGAAGCACTTCGCGCCCGGCTGACTTCCGGATCCCTTCTTCGCGAGGATCTCGGTCTTGCGCTGCTCGGGCTGGCCGGTGCGCCGGATCGGTCCGCGCGCGATCGCCGGCAGCAACCGCCGCAGCGTCGCCGCGACCTCGGCCCCGGATGCAGGACGATCGACCACGCGCTTGCGCAGGAGCGTGTGGATGTAATCGGCGACCTCGAGGGACAGCTCCGGGCACAGCGCTTCGAGTCGCTCGGGCTCGTGCAGCAGAGCCTTCGCGCGAATCGCTTCCGGCGTCCGTCCGGCGAACGCCTTGCGGCCCGACATCGCTTCGTACAGCACGCAGCCGAGCGCCCACACGTCCGCGGCCGGCGTGATCGAGACCGATCCGCGCGCCTGCTCCGGTGCCATGTACGACGGAGTCCCGACGAGAACACCCGCACGCGTGAGCACGCCGGCATCCGCCTCCATGCGCGCGATGCCGAAGTCGACGAGCTTCACGCGATCCGGATCACCCGCATCCAAGATGATGTTCGCTGGCTTCACGTCGCGATGCACGATGCCGTGCGCGTGCGCCGCCGCGAGCGCATCCGCGACGCCGATCGCGACCTTCACCGCGTCGTCCGCCGTGGCGCCGATCGTCGACAGCTGGGTCGAGAGCGTGATGCCATCGACCCACTCCTGGACCAGGAACCGCACGCCATCCGGCGATGCGCCGTGGCTCACGTAGCGCACGATGTTCGGGTGATGGAGCCCGGCGAGCACCGATGCCTCGCGCTCGAAGCGGACCTGGTCCGACGGGCTGTCGAGGGACAGCACCTTGATCGCGACCATCTGGCCCGTCTTCAGGTCACGGCCGCGCCAAACGGATCCCATTCCGCCGCGTGCCGCTTCGATGAGTAGCTCGAACCGGTCGACGAGGACCCTGCCCACCACACCATCATATCCCGAATATGGTACGGGGATTCATGACGCGCCTCGTCGCTCTCTGCGCCATCGTGCTTGCCGCCTGCGCCAGCGATGGGGATAGCCCGTCCCTACCCGACGACCTCGATGTCATCGCGACAACCCCGGCGAGCGGGACCATCGCCGGCACGCCGTTCACCCTCGGGACTCGCTTCATGAACGTTTCGGGCGGCGATCTCTACGTCGACCTCCTGCCGGAAGCCGCGGCCGACTGCACCCTCGACGAGACCGACGGTCGATACCCATTCATCATCTTCTTCGTACCCCCGGCCGCCGGCCGCTACGACCTGGACTTCGGCACGCAGACCGTCACGTTCGTCGATGCGCCGAGCAACAACTTGATCGTCTCGGCAGGCGTGATCCAGATCGATTCCGTGACCGCGGACACCGTGACCGGTGGCCTCCACGTGTTCGACGCGGAGTTTGGCGAGATCAACGGCCGCTTCGATGGCCAGCTCTGCTTCTCGAACTAGTGACAGCCGCCCGGCACGGGCTCGAGCACCCTGCGGTACTGGCGGTTCTTGTCGAGCGTGTACGTCGACTGCGTCGGCTTCGGACGAATGCACGCGAGCTCGTTGTCGATGTCGCGCTGCTCGGTCGCGAGCAGATCGAGCGCTTTGCCTTTGCCGCGCACGAGCTCGAACGTGACGCTGATGCCGACGCCGGTCGGGCCATGCCAGTCCACGACCTCGCGCAGGATGCGAGGAAACCGCACGTCCGCACGAACCAGCGACACGATCGCGAGCTCGCTTCGACGCTCCGTTCCCGTGACGTCCTTCATCGTGTAGCTCTTCGTCGTGACCTTCGAGGTCTTGGCGGTTCGCACGAGCAGGGCGGGCCACGCACGGCGCACGGGCTTCTTGTCGAGCGACGTGTACCAGCGATCGCGCGGCATCCGGATCGGAGTGGTCGGTAGTGCTCCGGGCGTCGCGAGATCGACCAGGCCGAGCAACTCGACCTCGTCGTTGCCGAGCGACACCGTGTTGCCGGTGCACTGCTGGGATGTGCAGCGCAGCAGGATCACCTCGGAGGACTGCCACTCTTTCTTCGCGCCGTGCTTGTAGCGCCCGAGCAGCGCGTGCTGGTAGTGCGAGCCCGCCGGGAGATCGAACCCGCTGACCGTCACGATGTCCGCCTGGTCGATGCCCATCATCGCGGCGAACGTGTCTTCGAAGTAGCCGGCTTCGGCAGTGGCGTGCGTCGCGAGCACCACGGAGACGGCAAGGAGCCACGGGCGAGCCATGTCGCTATGAACGCGCGACGGTGCACGCCGCGCTATCGAGGCGAGGACAACGATATCGGACATATCGAGCGCCGGCATACGTGAGCCCGGTCGCGAGAAGCGGCGCGTGGGCTAGATCTCGCTCGACATCTGCCACAGCGAGAACGCCGTCTCGGCTCCGCCGGCGACGAGCTCCTCGTACAGCGCGTGGTTGCCCTCGACATGGAGCCGCGTGTAGTCGTGCTCCGGCCGTGCGTACGCGTGACACGCGCGAAGCAACACGCCGGCGAGCCCAGGGCGCGCTGTGGCGATCGGAGCGGCACCGGGGTAGCCCGGCAGGAACGCCGCGAACGCATCGATCGCGCTCGTCGCGCTCGTCTCGCTCGTCGCGCCCGTCGTCCCCGTCTCGCCCGTCTCGC
>Ga0154020_10003933_pt1 | contig 17767 bp, 14 predicted proteins | sample Klosneuvirus_201_FD_109709 | JGI IMG/M metagenome (GOLD analysis project Ga0154020, IMG submission 109709) | Active sludge microbial communities from wastewater, Klosterneuburg, Austria - Klosneuvirus_20160825_MG | ecosystem: Engineered > WWTP > Aerobic digester > Activated sludge | place...
CTTGGTGGCGCCGGCATAGAACTCGACCTTGGCCACGGAGCCGTCTGTGTCGCTGGCGCTGGCGGCCAGCGCGATGGTGGCCGGAGCGGTGTAGGTGGTGCCCGGTGCCGGTGAGGTCAGGCTTACGCTGGGCGGGGTGTTGGGCGGCGCGGTGACGGTGACGGCGACGGACGAGGAGGTGGAGGTGGCGCCGGCGTTGTCGGTGGCCACGGCGGTGAGGCTGTAGGAGCCGGCGGGCACGGACGACCAGTTGACGGCGTAAGGGGCGGTCGTGTCTTCGCCGATCTTGGTGGCGCCGGCATAGAACTCGACCTTGGTGACGGAGCCGTCTGTGTCGCTGGCGCTGGCGGCCAGCGCGATGGTGGCCGGGGCGGTGTAGGTGGCGCCCGGTGCCGGCGAGGTCAGGCTCACGCTGGGCGGGGTGTTGGGCGGGGCAGCGCCGGTGAGCTTCAGGGCCCAGATGTCCGAGCGTTGACCGACCCCGGTCGTGGCGCCGCCAAAGATGATCGTCTGGCGCGTGACCGGGTTGTAGGCGATCTGCCCGAGGCGTCTCGGCGCCGGGGCGCTGGCCGGTGCGAGCTGGGTCCAGGTGTTGCTGGGGTAGTGGTAGACCCACGTGTCGTTGGTCTCGCTGCCGCCGGCGCCACCGCCGAACAGCACGACGACGCCATGTTCGTCGTCGTAGGCCATCAGATGCTGCGCCCGTGGCGTGGGCGCCGTGGTCGGGTTCATGTTGACCCAGGTGTTCGTCGACAGTCGGTAGGCCCAGGTCTGACCGTTGACGGTGCCTTCCGGGCAGGCAGTGTCGAATGCGTAGGAGCAGATGCCGCCGAACAGGATGAAGACGTCGTTGGCCTTGTCATAGACGAACGAGTTGAGCAACTCGCGCCGGTGCGCCGGTGCGCCGCCTGCGGGCACTGGCAGTTGCGTCCACTTCTTCGTGCGCACGTCGAGCTTCCAGACGCTGCGGTCGGAGCCCATGCTGAGGCCGCCCCAAAGGGCGAACGCCTCACCGCTCACCGAGTAGTCGACGGCTGGGGCAATTCGCGCCTGGGTGGGAATGGGACCGATGTTGCCGGGCGGCGTGTTCTGGCCCACCCAGACCTGGGTGTTCGGATCGAAGTACCAGATGCCGGCACCGGACGTTGCATACAGGCGATACGTGCTGCCAGCGGTCAACGACGCGAGCGGGGTGGCCAGGGTGAGCGTGTGCGTGCCGGCGTTGTAGCCGCTGACCTTGGCTGTGCCGTCAGCGTTGTTGATGAACCAGTCGGTGTAGTAGCCGTCCACGCTGGAAGCCAGCGCGGGGTCGACAATAGTGGTCGGCCCCGTCCCGGCACCGGCTGTACGGGTCGGGCCGAGGCCGATGCAGCGGTAGCCGCTGGCGGCCCCGAACGCCCAGTAGAGGCGATTGACCGGGTCGTACTTGAAGCTGGTGTCGTCGGTGCCGTTGGGCTTGCTGTAGCCTTCGTTCCCGGGACAGTGAGTGTGCGGGTCCAGCAGGGTCCACGAACCGGTTTCGGTCTTGTACGACCAGATGTCGTTGTCGTAGAGGTTGGGGCCATTGCCCCCGAACAGCACGATCTCGGCCCGGACGGGATCCCAGGTCATTTCCGTCCACGCCCGTCCACCTGGCCCGGCGGGTGTGGCCACGCCCGCGTTCGGCAACTCGGACCAGGCAGCGGTGAGCACCGGGGCCGCAACCGGCTGGGCCGATCGCGACGCGCTTGCCTTGCGGACCGTGCTGGTGTCGGCATCGGGGCCGTCCCCGCCGCCGCAGGAGGTGAGAAGGGCCAGCGCCGTGATGGCGCCGGCCGCGGACCGGAAGATGTGCGCACGCATGGCCGGAATCATCCCGCACCTCGGGTCGCATGCGGCCGCGGCGGCCCCCCTCACTCGCGGGTGAAGCGTGGCGCAGCGCGTGACGATTTGTTCGCAGAGGCGGCTTGACTCTGGCAAACGGCGGTTGTGAACCAGGTGAGGCTCATGCCTGTCGCCGCCGCAGGTGGTGGGCCATACGCCGCCACTCCGTGGCAATCGGGTGACGCAGCGCCATGCTGGCGCCGATGAACACAACGCCGCCAACCCCAGCTGCTGCCAGCGGAGTCCACAATGGCGCGGCTGCCCCGCTGGTGGCGAACAATGCCGCTGGCACCAGTGTCGTGATTCCGGCCAGTGCTGCACTGTGGGCCAGCGTGCCACCCAGCCCGCTGCCGCCCAGGCCCGGCTGACGCAGCGTGTAGAACAGCCACAAGCCAGTGTTGAGCGACTGCGCCAGCAGCAGCCCCACGGCGGTGCCGATGAGCCCATGCAAGCATCCGGCGGCAGCGCCAGCCACCGTGACGGCCGATGTGGCCAGGCTCAGACGCAGTTGCAGCCCCACAGCGCCCATGGCGGTGAGCAGCACCGGGCACACCACTGCCGGCAAGGCCATCATGGCTACTGCGCACAACACGCGCGCCACATCCACCGATGCCGACCACTGCGACCCGTAGAGAAGGCGCACCGTCGGCTCGGCCAGCAACGCGAGGCCTGCAAAGAACGCCCAACCGATGGCGCACAGGTACGACAGTGCGCGCAGGTACAGCCAGCGCAGGTCGCCGCCCTCGCGGACCGTGCGTGCGAACAGGGGCTGCGCGACCACCAGTGCAGCGTCAAGCATCAGTCTGTTGAACATCTGCGCCAGGCCGTTGGCGCGCGAGTAGAAGCCAGCAGCGGCCATGCCCTGGAGCTTGCCCAGCAGCAGCTCGGGCGCGCCATCGGCCGCTGTGCGCACAATGCCGGCGAGCGACAACCGGCTGCCGAACGCGAGCACGCGTCGCAGCTCACGGCGGCCAGGCCACCAGGGCAATTCGGCACTGCGGTAGAGGGTGGCCACTGCGGCGTTGGCCAGCGTCCCGGCCAGGCTGCCCAGTGCCAGGCTGATCGGACCCCAGCCGGCCCACGCCAGGCCGATCGAAATTGCAGCGTTGGTCGCCGCAGCGGTGACGCGCATGACGGCCAGCGCCTCGAAGCGCATGTGGCGCATCAGCCAGGCATAGGTCATCGAGCCGAAGGGATTGACGGCGAAATTCACCGCCACCACTGCCATGATGGGCAGCATGCGATCCTCGCCGTAGAAGCGGGATACCGGCCAGGCTGCGGCGGCCACCGCCACCGCGAAGACCAGACCGGTAAGCAACTGAACCGTCCAGGTGGCCCGGATGCGGTCGGGGGTGAGTTCACGCTCCTGGACGAGATACTGCCCCGACCCAAGGTCGCGCAAGGTGGTCGTGAACGATATCAAGACCATCGTCACCGAGAAGACACCAATCTCGGCTGGGGTCAGCAGGCGGGCGATCGCCATCGACGACGCGATGGCGATCGCCAGTGCGGCGTAGCGATCGATGTATGAGAAGACGAGCGCGCGCCGGGTTGACATGGGTCAGTCCGGGCGCCGGGCGCGGGCCAGCAGTTCGGCCAGGGCCTGCGCACGACCGGCACGGGACGCCCGGCGCACGGCCTCTGCGCGCGGCAATGCCAACGGTTGTTCTCGGTCGAGCATCTGCTTCAAGGTGTTCGCGATGTCCTGTGCATCATCCAGGCGGGCGTGCAGCTCGACGCCGGCGTCGCGCAGCACACCGGCCGTGTCGCCCACTGGGTCGGACAGGCATACGATGGGCCGCCCGGCGCGCAGGTACTCATAGACCTTGGCGGGAACCTGTGCGTTGCAGTTGGACGCCTGCATCGCCAGCAGCGCGTCGGCCCGAAGCATCTCCTGCAGCGCAGCCCGATAGGGCACCGGCGGTGCGATCTCGATGTAGTCGGACACGCCGTGCTCGGCGGCCAGTTGCCTGAGCAGGGCATCCTGCACCGCCGCGCGGAACCGCACACGCAGGCTGCCCGGTCGGATGACACCCTGCTGCGCCAGGCTCGCCAGGGCTGCCATCAGTTGAGTGGGGTCGCGCTCGGACGGGTACACGATGCCACTGTGCAGCAGCGTGAAGCAGCCTGGTTGCAGAGATGTCCGATCTGGCGTCGCCGACTCGGCTTCGGCAAAGCTGGGTTCGTCGAAACCGTTCTCGATGACGACGATGCGATCGGCGCAGTGTGGGTAGCGCTGTCGGTACTCGGCGGCGGCGCCCGGCGTCGTGAACACGCTGAAGCGGGCCGACTCGATGGCATGGCGCTCGATGCGCAGGAAGTGCCGATGGGTCACCGGATCGGACGGGTAGCCGTCCTGCGCCATCGGGTCGCGGAAGTCGGCAATCCACGGCAGGCCCGTTCGCTGGTGCAGTGCATGCCCGATCAGGTGGGCAGTGGCGATCGGGTAGGTGGACCACAGGACGTCCGGCTGGTAGGTGCGCACCAATCGCAGGCCCTGGCGGACGCCATCGAATCGCCATGTCACCCACCGGTCCGGCCTCGCCATTGCCCCGATGTAGCGACCGCGGAAGCACAGGTGGCGAGCTGTGTCGAGCGCGAAAGCGCGCCTCACCACCGTGCCCGCTGGTATGTCAGCGTCCATGTCCGGACTGGTGCGTTCATAGGCGCGCACATCGGCGCTGAGCACCATGGGCTCCCATCCCAGTGCGGGCAGGTGCTGCACGAAGCGCAGGGTGCGCTGGATGCCGCTGCTGCCGGCCAGCGGCGGGAAGTGGTAGGCCACCATGAGGACGCGCGGCGGATTCACGGCTGGAGGCTCCTCGCACCACGCAGCGGCGCTCGATCGGGATTTGGCAACACGCTGCGAACCACGTCGATGAAGCGCCGGGCCTGGTGTTCGATCGAAAAGGGCGCCATCACGGTCGCCCGCGCGGCCAAACCGAGTTCGTGGCGGTGGTCGGGATCGCGCAAGCGGGTCAAGGCGTCGAGCCACTCGGCGCGACTCTGCGCCAGGTAGCCGTTGCGCCCGGACTCGACGAGACGTGCGTAGGCCGGAATAGGCGTGGCCACGACCGGCAGGGCCGCCGACATCGCGAGCGTAAGCCGGTTGTCGGACTTGGTGAGCCAGGGGGGCAGTGGAAACAGGGGCGGCTCCATTCGGTTGTCGATGGTGCTGGGTATGAGGGCGATGTCGGCGCGCAGCAGTTCGTCATAGACCGACTCTGGCCCCCAGGGGATGCGACGTATGCCCGGTGAAAGCGCGAACGCCAGGCAGTTGATCCACACCTCGCGTGGCTGGGGCGGGTTCAACAGCACGCGCAGGGCGCCCAGCGGCGCTTCGCTGGCTTCCCCTGGGCAGTAGCGCCCGACGACGTGAACGTTCAGCCAGTTTGGCGGCCATTTCAGCTGAGGCAGATGCCGCAGTCGCGCAGAGGACACCAGCACGCTGCGCAACGGTCGGGTCCGGCTGCCGCGATCCGGGCGCACTGCAGCGCGCAGCAGGTCGGGCCGTTCGATGCCGTCGTGGACCACATGGACCCGCGGCTGCAACGCAGCCGGATAGAGCGAGCGCAGCAGATCGGTGACCACGATGGTGGCATCGGTCGCGTCGGCCATCTCGGCGTCGACGAGGTCGCACACCAGGTAGATCGTCGCCAGGCCAGCTTCCCGCAGGCGCCGAGCCAGCATCAGTGCCTGCTGGCCATGCACTTTCTGGAAGACGATGCACTGGATGCCGCTGCGCCGCAGCTCCTGCGGATCCAGCGACAAGGCCGGACGCTCGGTCGGCGTGGCCGGCTCGTGGCACACAACCGGTTCCAGCCCCGCACGCCTCAGGTGCTCGAACAGGTTCAGCGCGGCAATGCGCGTGCTGGGCATGGGATTGGCGCGGTTGGACAACAGCACGAATCCCAGGCCGATCGACCCGCCCGGAACCCCGGTCATGACGGGTGCGGCCGCGCGCGCAACGAGACCTGGTAAGTGAGGAACTCGCGCACTGGTGCCCACTCGCGCATGCCCAGGGGCAGGCGGTTCAACCACCGGTTTGCGCGACCGCCACCCTGGTCGCCCCAGCGCAGCGAGAGGATCCGGTCGTCCGGCGCATAGCCGCAATCAGCCAACAGGGCCTCGGCGTCGCACAGCGTGAACCAGCGCAGATGCGTCCGGTCGAAGAGCCCGCGGGCCCTGCGCGGAAACCGACCGCGCACGAAGATGGCCACAAGCGCCGACAGATGCCGGACATTGGGCAGCGAGAGCACGACGCAGCCGTCGCGAGTCAGACGCGACCGCGCTGCGATCAGGTGGCGGGCCGGGTCTGCCAGGTGCTCGAGGACGTCGGCGAACACGATGCAGTCGTAGCGTGCATCGGCGTTCCAGCGTGTCCAGTCGAGTCGATCGAGATCGGTGTGCGTGACATGCGACAGCCGCTGCGCCGCTTGGCGGGCCATCTCTTCGTCAAGCTCGATGCCATCGACCAGGCAACCCGGCCGATCGTGCATCAGCGATAGCCCCAGCGCACCATTGCTGCACCCCACGTCGAGCACGCGGCGCGCACCCTTCGGCACCAGCGCGCAGACGTCCGGGCGCGTGGTCGTGTAGGCCTGCAGTTGCTGCAGGCGCTCCGCGGTTTGGGGCGTGGCGGGAAGGTCCATGGGGTCGGTCGGTTGGATCACTCCCCGGTTGCGGAAACCGCTTCAGGTTTGGGCGTCCCGTTTGCGCGCGCCTGCCGGCGCCTCTGCGCGAGGCGAGCCACCCACTCCCAACGGTAGCAGGTCAGGTGGTACAGCGTACGTCGGTGCTCAGTGAGCTTGGTATGCCAGTCCATCACGCGGCCGAAGTACTCGATACGCTGGACCTCCTGGCTGGCGAACAGGGCCTGGAGCTCTTCCTCGCGCAACAGGGACGCGGGTGACAGCGCACGGATCGACTCGTCGTAGGTCGTCTTCAGCACGATCAGGATGCCAGCATGGAGCAGGCACAGATTCATGGCGACCGTGCGATCGTCGAACAGGTACTCGTAGACGCGGGCCTCACCGGCGCGGGCCGACTCCTCCAGAAGGCGCCGGTAGAAGCGGCCCTGAGAGTTGTCGGGATGAATGGCTGTGCCGCTGCCGGCCTTCCAGCCGGCACTCTCGAGTGCACCATATCGGGCCAGCGCTGCCGCCATGTCGGATTCGGCCTGCCAGACGCGCATCTCGGTGCGCACGCCGTCGGTGCCCAGCTTGTTGCGCTGCTTGCGCAAGTTCTGCCGAAGGTTCTTGCCGCGCGCCGCCCAGTACGCGTCGAAGGTGCCCTCGATGTCGAGCCACGCGGTGTCGATGTAGTCGTCACAGCGATGGCGGGGTGTGTCCTCGGGCCGGACCGCCGCCCGTGGATCGATCTGGGTGATCGACAGCGCCAGGCACAAGCCGGGGATGCTGCGAAGCAGTGAATCGCCGATCGCCCGAAGATCCAGATCGGGGCTTGCAACCCAGGCGCCCAGGGGAAGCTGGGAGGGCTGGAAGGTGCGCCATTGCAGGTGCCCTTGAGGCTCGATCACGAGCATCGCCACCACTTGGCCCTGACTGCGTGCAGCGACGAGCTTCTCGCGACCGCTGCCGAACACGTCCAGGCCTGTGCGCACGGCCCGTGCCGACAAAATGACCACGTCCCCGCGCAGCCCGTTCAGTCGGTCCCACTCGCGGGCGGTGTCTGCGACTGCCAGCGCCGCGGCGGCGTCGCCCAGGGTCCAGTTCAGAGGTGGCGGTTCGACTTCGGTGGTGGTCATGCGGGGTTCATTCCTGAAGCAACGTGTGCAAGGTGTCGACGACACGGTCCACGTCATCGTCAGCCAGGTCCTGGTGGCATAGCAATTGGAGAACGTGGTGGCTCCAACGCGGTCCGAAATCCGAAGGGTCTTCCGGCGTTCCCGGCCAGATGCGGTCCCATCGGAAGACGGGCGCCTCGATCGCCCTCAGGCGTCGATAAACCCGGTCGGCGTCGTCTACCCAGAGCGGATACACGTATGGGGCAGCGTGCGGTGGCAGTGCGGCAAGCGCCTGCTGGCGGGGCGAGCGATCACTGAAGGCCTGTGCGTAGCGTGTGTAGTGTTGCCGCCGTCGCGAAACGACGCGTTCGCGTGGCAGCGCGCCGGTCATCCATTGGGACACCCACAAGGGTCGGGCGCTTGCACGTCCCATATCGCATCCGCGCATCATTGCAGCTGCGTCAGCCGGCGGCATGTCGGCCTGGGATGGCCTGGCCGGATGCAGGCTTCCGCGTCTCCAGCGGATGATGCCGCCCAACGGCCCATTCAGTCCGGGCAATCGCCCATGTCGAACGCCGAGTTCCAGCACATCGGCCACTCCTTTGAGTTGTTCAGCAAGGCTGCGTGGTTGCAGTGCCAAATCGGACAGTGCACGCGTCGCCGATGCCAGGACACCCGCTTCCGGCACAGGCAGAAACTTCGACAGGCTGGCGGTGGCGTAGTCGCCCCAGTGTCCAACGGGTCGCTCGCCGGCCCGGCCAAAGAGGCAATGCGCGCAGTCCTCGATCAGGGCCACGCCCTGGGTGTCGCACCAGTGTCGAACGCCAGCCAGCGATCGTGGCAGCCCAAAGTAGTGCGCCACGATCATCGCGAGCGGTCGCTCGCCACTGGACTGCGCCAGTTGCTTCAGGTCAGGCAGCCCTGACTCGTCCAGAGCGTAGAACAAGGGGCGGCAACCAGCCAGCAGAACCGGTGCCACCATGGTGGGGCAATGGTAGGTCGGCACCAGGACGCATGCGCCCTGGGCCGGTGTCAGCTCACCAAGCGCAAGGTAGAGCGCCGCACGCCCACTCGTGGTGAGGACGGCGTGTGGCAGGTCGTCCACCGCCGGCAGTCCGGGCGCGCGCGGACCAGCGAAGTTGTCCCAGCCCAGTACCGGGCCGCGGGGCAGTCGCAGCGGTGCGGGCACCGTGTCGTGGCGCGCAATGGGCACGACCCGGGCGGTCCGTTCGACTTCCATCAGGAGTTCGACTCAGGGTTAGCGCGCAGCGCCGGACGCACCGCCGTCGGCTTGCGAAGCAGCGCCAGCGGCCGCAGGCTCGGCACCCGTCGACGCTGGGCTTGCCGGCGCCGACGCCGCCTTTGCGCCGGCTTGCGACATGGTCGGCTCCGACCAGCGTCCAGCCGCGACCAGCCGCTCGCGCAGGTCGGAACGAGTGAACCCGAACGCCATCGCCCGATGGGCTTGGCGCAGGGCTCGTTCGTGGTCGCGCATCTCGAAGTACACCAGGCCGACGTTGTAGTGGGTGAACCCGTTGTCGCCCGCGCCTTCGGCAACGAACTCCAGGTGCTGCTTCGCAGCGTCGGTGCGGCCCTGTCGCCCGAGGTAGCCTGCGTAGATCATGCGCACGGTGTAGTCGTCGGCACGGAACCGGATCGCCCGGTCGAACCAGCAGTCCACCGAGTAGCGCATCTCAGGCGGTACGGGTGTCTTGGCGGTTTCGGCGAGCTTGACCATGGCGAGCAGCGCTCGGTGGTGATTGGGAAACGCGCGCAGTGTGTAGTCGATGTCACTGCCGGGCCGTCGGGCCGTCGCGCCCCGGATCAGAGCCTCGACCTGTGGCGTGAAATGCGCGCTCTCCACGAGATACAGCGGCTGCCCCCGCGCGGTCCGGTAGTCGTGGGGACCGAACGAATTGGCCAGGTCCCCACAGCCGGGCGCTGCGGGTTGGGCATGGACGACCCCACAGGCCAGGGCCAGAGCGGCCGCCAGGCTCGTCGCGACCGCACCAGACCGCCGCGGTTTGCAGGAAGCGGTTCGCAAAGCGGGACGGGGTAGGCATGGTGTGCGAAGGATGGGCATGGCGTCACGCGGGAATGGTGGGAAGCGCGCGGTCGATCCAATCGGCCGTGCTTTCGAGCACCCAGGCCTTGGCCGAACCGGCCGAAAACGTATGGTCCGCCGTTTCGAGCGACAGGGTGGTGACCGATGGTCGCTGCATCAGGGCGGACCAGCGGGCGTCGTGGCGTACATGATCGACAAACTCCTTTGCGGTGTAGTCGTTGCCGCTGAGCATCACGAGGGCCGGGCCCCCGAACCGCTCCCAGCCCTCGGCCATCCGCTGTTGGAAGGGTACCGCCACCTCTGGGCTGCGTTCAAAGGGCCCAGCCATGCGCCGCAGCGAGGCCCCCAGCTCCTTGAGCGCATGAAAGCCGACCTGACCACTGGCCAGCTTGCGCCAGAACTCGGGCTGCAGGAGACGGTCCCGATAGTAGTGCCGCACCCGTGTGCGCGCTTCACCTTGTTCGGATCGTACCCAGGGATTGACCAGCCCCAATGCCTGGACCCGTTCATCCCACCGGCGTGCCCCGTACATCAGCGCAGCCGAGGCGCCGTCGCACAAACCCCACAACACGAACCGTTTCAGGTTGGGGCAGGCACGCTGGGCGGCGTCCACGGCGGCACGCAAGTCATCGTCGAGTTGCTCGAATCCCCGCCAGGCGCCCGGGCTGTCGCCCATGCCGCGCACGTCGAACCGCAGGGCGGTGATGCCGCGGCATGCGAGGTGCCGCGCCAGTTGCACGAACAGCCGATGGCTGCCGGCACGGTACTGCGGGCCGCCGACCACGATGATCACGCAGCGGTCGTCGCCACCGCCGCCGGCCGGCGTGGTGAGCACACCCAGCAGTGGCTGGCCGTTGACCTCGAAGACGAGGGCGGCCTCCGCAGGGCCGGAAACCGGGCCCTGCGCCGCAGCGCGACCCGCCGCCGGCTGGTCGCAGCCCGGGCGCGCTGCTGGGGCAGGCCCGCCGTGATCCGCCGCAGGCGTCGCCAACGACGGCACATCGCCAGGCCGATCTTCCAGCATCGCCACCGTCGCCCCGATCAGCGCCGGCGCGTCCTCGATCTCGGTGGTTTGCCAGAAGGCCGGACCCGGCACGACCTGACCGACGCAGGGCACGCCCGCAGCCTGCCAGCGTTCGATGCAACCCGCGATGGCCGGGCTGGTCGGCGGCAGCGTGCCGTCGGCTTGCACAGCCTGCACCTCGAGGAAGAGCGCCCTGCGCGCTCGCGGCGGGGGTGACAGCGAGGCCGCTTCCAGGTCGGGCGCCAGTGCTGCGCCCAACGTGTAGCCCGCCACCTCGACGCTTAGGCCCCGCGCCAACGCCGTGCGCAGTTCGGCCGCGCCACGCTGCTGCGCGCCCTGCAGCATCGCCGCCACGGTCTTCAGGCGCAGGAACTGGGCCAGCGGCTGCTTGCCGGACGTGTTCGGGTGCCAGAACAGGAACTGGCAGTCCTCGTCCAGGTGGCGCGCGGCCTCGACGGCGACCAGCGCTCCGACGCGATGACCCCACAGCCACAACGGCAGGTCATGCCCGTGGCGCTGGCGCAGCCAATGCACGCCGAGTCGAACGTCGTCGAGCCAGTCGGACCATCGCGCATCGCCCAGGTCACCGCTGCTGTCGCCACAGCCCAGAAGATCGATCTGCAGCACCGCGTGACCGGCCTCGGCCAGCGCGCGCGCAGCCAGCGCGGCCATGCGGCGCGACTTGTTCATTTCCTCGGCGAAGGCGTGCACGAACAGCACCACGCTGCGCGGCGACGCCGCCGGCGCATGGTGGATGGCCAGGCGCTGGCCCCCCGCTGCCTGGATGAAGAACGCGGCTGGCGCCGGCATCGTCGCGGCTGGGTTCAGTCCAGCTTGGCAGCCACCAGATCCACCAGGGCGCCGACTGTGGCGAAGTTGTCTCCGACGATTTCATCGTCGTCGATCACGATGTCCAGGCGTTCCTGAATCAACGTGATGAGTCCGACCACGGCCATTGAATCCAGCATCGTGCCCAGCGATGTGTCACGCGTGAAAGCCGCGGCGCGCCCGCCCAGGCTCAGCACTTCGTCTACGGCCCGAAGCACTTCCTGCTGAACATTCATCGATCACTCCCGGCCCGCTTGGGCCACCTGCGAAACCCGCGGATTCTAGGTGGCACCCCATCGCGCAGCCCCACCCTGGATGGGGGCGACACGGGCCCACAGCGCAACAACGTCACGTTTTGGGCATGGGGTGGCGCGCGGGGGCTGTGCCATACTTTTTTTCCACTTCCGGCCCGCGGCTGCGCGGGACGCCTGCGCATGTCCGGCCCATCGCCCCGCCACCCCGTCGAGTCGACCCTCCTGCACGAGCTCATCGCCACGGCTGCACAACGTACGCCGCAGGCTCCGGCTCTCACGCAAGGTGGCCAGACGCTCGACTACGCCAGCCTGCATGCACAGGTGGCCGCGTTCGGCCATGGGCTGCTCGAGTTGGGTCTGCAGCGCGGCGAGCGGGTAGCGATCTATCTCGAAAAGCGCGTGGAAACCGTGGTGGCGAGCTTCGGCGCGCCGGCCGCCGGTGGCGTGTTCGTGCCGCTGAATCCCCTGCTCAAGCCCGAGCAGGTGGGGTTCATCCTGGCCGATTGCGATGTGCGCGTGCTGGTGACATCGGCCCAACGGCTGGCGCTGTTGTCCGACACGCTGCCGCAGTGCCCGGCATTGCGGCATGTCATCGTTACCGACGGCGCGCCAGCCCCCTGGCCTGGCGCTCCCGCGATCACGGCCTGGGCCGACGCGCTGTCGGCGCCGGTGCGCGCCGGCCACCGCGTGATCGACACCGACGTCACTGCCATTCTGTACACCTCAGGCTCCACCGGGCGCCCCAAGGGCGTGGTGCTGTCGCACCGCAACATGGTGGCCGGGGCCAAGAGCGTGGCGTCCTACCTGGGCAACCATGCCGGGGATACCTTGCTCGCCGCACTGCCGCTGAGCTTCGATGCCGGATTCAGCCAGCTCACCACGGCCTTCCACGCCGGCGCGCGCGTCGTGCTGCTGAACTACCTGTTGCCGCGCGACGTGCTGCGTGCGCTCGAACGCGAGCGCGTGACCGGGCTGACCGCGGTCCCGCCGCTGTACATCCAACTGGCCCAGCTCGAATGGCCGGCAGGCCTGGACCAGCACCTGCGCTATTTTGCCAACACCGGTGGGCGCATGCCGCGCGACACCCTGCAGGCGCTGCGCCAGCGCGTGCCCAGGACGCAGCCGTACCTGATGTACGGGCTGACCGAGGCCTTCCGCTCGACCTACCTGCCGCCCGAGGAGGTCGACCGGCGGCCGGACTCCATCGGCAAGGCCATCCCCAACGCCGAGATCCTGGTGTTGCGCGAAGACGGCACCGAGTGCGCGCCCGACGAGCCCGGCGAACTCGTGCATCGCGGGCCGCTCGTGGGGCAGGGCTACTGGAACGACCCCGAGAAGACGGCCGAGCGCTACCGCTTGCTGCCGCCGGGCATCGGCGGTCGGCTGCAGGGGCTGCAGTTGCCGGAGTACGCCGTGTACTCGGGCGACACCGTGCGGCGCGATGCCGAGGGCTACCTGTACTTCATCGGCCGGCGCGACGAAATGATGAAGACCTCGGGCTATCGCGTGAGCCCGACCGAGGTCGAGGAAGTGATTTATGCCAGCCGGCAGGTCGGCGAGTGCGCGGCCTTCGGTGTCGACCATCCCATGCTCGGACAGGCGATCCAGGTCATCGTCACGCCGGTGGCCGGCGCATTCGAGGTCGATGTGGCCGCGCTGATGGCCCACTGCAAGCAGCACATGCCCATCTACATGGTGCCGCATGGCATCGAAGTGGTCGCCGGCCCGCTGCCACGCAACCCGAACGGCAAGATCGACCGCAAGCTGCTGGCCACCCAATGGGTAGAGCCTGATTGATCACCCGCCGAACCCCGGCTGAACATCCGAACCTGCTGCCCGGACATCCCGTGACCAACGTTGTACCGCCCCCGCGTGTTCCCGCGCATGCCCCGATCACCGCGTTCGCCGCTCGCGAGGGCGAGTTGCTTGTCGGTGGCATCGCGCTCACCCGTCTGGCCGCTCGCGTCGGCCGGACACCGTTCTACGCCTACGACCGCGCCGCGCTCAGCGAGCGTGTGCAGTCGCTGCGCTCGGCGCTGCCTGAGGGCATCGAGCTGCATTACGCGATGAAGGCCAACCCGATGCCTGCGCTGGTGGCCCACATGGCCGGGCTGGTCGGCGGCATCGATGTCGCCTCGGCGGGCGAACTGAAGGTGGCGCTGGACGCCGGGGCCGACCCGCAGCACGTCAGCTTCGCCGGTCCGGGCAAGCGCGACGGCGAGTTGCACCAGGCCGTGGCCGCTGGCGTGCTGGTCAACATCGAGTCGTTCCGCGAGGTCGATGTGCTGGCCCACGCCGCGCAATCGTTGGGCGTGCCCGCGCGCGCCGCGGTGCGCGTGAACCCCGACTTCGAGCTCAAGGGCTCGGGCATGAAGATGGGTGGCGGACCCAAGCCGTTCGGGGTCGATGCCGACCAGGTGCCCGTGCTGCTCGAGCGCATCGGCCAAGCCGGCCTGACGTTCGAGGGTTTTCATCTGTTTGCCGGTTCGCAGAACCTGCACTGCGAGGCGATCTGCGACGCGCAACAGAAGTCCTTTGACCTGGCGTTGCGACTAGCCGCGCACGCCCCGGGGCCCGTGCGCTTTCTCAATTTGGGTGGCGGTTTCGGGATTCCCTATTTCCCGGGTGAGCAGCCGCTGGATGTCGCGCCGATCGCCGGCAACCTGGCTCAGTTGCAGCAGCGTGCAGCGCGCGAGCTGCCGCAGGCCACGCTGGTCATCGAACTCGGTCGCTACCTGGTGGGCGAGGCCGGCATCTATGTCGCACGCGTCGTCGACCGCAAGGTCTCGCGCGGCCAGGTGTTCCTGGTCACCGACGGCGGCCTGCACCATCACCTGTCGGCATCGGGCAACTTCGGGCAGGTGCTGCGCAAGAACTACCCGCTGGCGATCGGCAACCGGATGGATGCCGCCGAGCGCGAGGTGGTCACTGTCGTCGGTCCCCTGTGCACGCCGCTGGATCTACTGGGCGATCGGGTGGAATTGCCGGCCGCACAGGTGGGCGATCTGGTGGTGGTGTTCCAGTCGGGTGCCTATGGTGCAACAGCCAGCCCGCAGGCTTTCCTCGGGCATCCGGGTTGCCTCGAGGTTCTGGTTTAGCACCCGCTGGTGTCGGTCCAGGGCCTGCCCAGGCACCCGGGTCGCGGTGATGACGCCGTTCGCGGATACAGGCAGACTTCAACAGGCGAGGCGATCGAAGTTCCTGCCTCGGGCAGAGTAGGTTGATCATGCAGTGGTGGTGGAAGTCGTGGCGCGGGCCAATGCCGCGCGGTGCCGCAGCGCGTTGCGCCGGTGTCCTGTTCGTGGGTTTGGGCTGTGCCGCGTCCGCGTTGGCGCAGCCCGGCAGTGGTGTTGGAGCGGCCGGTCGTCAGGCCGCAGCCTCGGGTCCGGCCGATGCCGGGACCCCAGCCCCTGTGGTATCGACGGGACAGCGATCGCTGGATCTGTTGCTGCGCGCCCAACTGCCGGCTGCATCGGGCAGCGCAGCGGCCAGCGCGCCCGCCGCAACCGCATCGGCGGCGGTTGTCCCTGCGACGCCGGCGGCGACCGTCGAAGCACCCGCGCCAACCATGCGCGAGTCCCTGCAGCGTGAGGCGGCCGAGTTCGCGGCGGCGCAGAAGCAGGCCGAGGCTCAGCCCGAAGGCGAACCACTGCCGACACCGATGCGAGACGACCAGTCCCGACGTGAGCAAACGGCCGACCATGAGGCCTTGCGCTCGGCCGTCGACAAGCTCGGCCTGCGCTCGACGCTGTGGTGGTTGCGCGAGAACCGGGATTGGCTGTTCACCTTGATCGTGTTGGGCGTTGCCGCCGGCCTCGCAGTCACCGCATGGCGGCGCAGCCGTGGCGTGCTGGCCGATCACCGCAGGCGCAAGCGGCAGGAGCGTCGGCGCGCCGAGCGGGCCCTGGCCGAGCAGGCGGCGGCGCCAGTGCCCAGCCGCAGCTCGCACCGTACGGGCGAGTCCGCACGGCGTCGGGATCCAGTTGCGGCGGTCGACGCTGCAAGTCATCATCGGTCGGATGGTTCGCGGCGCCGACGTTCGCACCGCAGCAGCGCCGCATTGCGGCCGCATCGCGCGACTCGCTGACCCAGGTGTGCCAATCTACCGATTCGGGGGGCGTTTTCACCCCCGGATCGCGGGGGCGGCGGGGGGTGTGCCCTGCAGCCCCCCTCCCTACAATGACTCGCACCAAGGTGCCAGAACCCGGAGCCCCGTCATGGACGCCCAACAACCAGGCGATCAACAAGAGCCGGCCGCGTCGGTCGACCCGACCGAGCTGCAGGCTTCGCGCCGACGCATGCTGCGGCGCAGCCTCACGATCGCCGCGCCTGCCGTCGTCACGATGGCCAGTACGTCGGTGATGGGTTCAACCGGCCCGCTGTGTGTGCCGGCATCGTCGTTTGCGTCGATCAATGCCGGCACCAGCCGCAAGCCGCAGTCGGGCAACCCCTGCGCAGGCCTTTCGCCCGGTGGTTGGAAAAACCGCGACGCCACCCAGTGGCCGAGCCCGTACAAGCCCACCGACCTGTTCAAGGATCGTTTCACCCGGCTGGGGCCCTACTCGGCAACCGATACCCTGCTGTCGGTGTTGAGCATGGGCGGTGGCGATGACCTGGAATTGGGCCGCCACATCGTGGCCACCGTGCTCAACGCCCAGGCGGGCCTGATTCCCGCCACCATCTTCACCGCCGCGGGTGCCGTCGCGCTCTGGGACGGCTATGTTCAGGCGGGCAGCAAGTTCTACCCGAGCTCGCCCGCCATGACGCCGGTCTGGGGGCATGCCGAGGTCACGGCCTGGCTCAAGGCCATGATGGTCTGACTGCCCGTCGCGGTCCGCCGACCCTCCATGCCTGAGCCGCGCCTGGCGCTACCCGCCGGGCTGGCCGTGCGCGAGTTCGATGACGACGGTGTCGTCTACGATCCGCGCCATGCTCGCACACACCTGTTGGGCGCCGCTGCGGTGCTCGCCTTGACGCTATTGCGTGACGCCGCCGCGCCGATGGCGCGGCGCGACCTGATCACCGCCATCGTGGGCGAGGAGTTGCCCACGGATGCGCCCGTGCGAAATGCAGCCGAGTCCGCAGTGCAGGAACTCATCGATCTCGGGCTGGTCGACTGGGTGGCGGCGTGAAGCTGGGGGCGCTGGGCGAGGCGGAACTGCGCCAACAACTGCATGCCGGAACGCTGCGCCTGCGGACCGGACCCTTCGTGTCGTGCATCCGCTCCGACCTCGACGAGGTGGCCGAGGGCGTCGCGCTGCACTATGCCGAGCATGAGCTGGGCGAGCCCGACGGGTATGCGGACTTCCTTGTGGGTGTCGAGCGCCACCGCCAATTGCGCAGCGGCCTGCGGCCACAGGTGATCTTCCGCTTCGACGCCGACCATCCGTTCAACCCACTGCCGGGCGATCAGGGCTTTCCCATGCTCGAGTGGGGCTTGAACTGGTGCGTTTCCGGCCTCTGTCACCAGTACCTCACCTTGCACGCTGCAGTGCTCGAGCGCAACGGTCGCGCGCTCATCCTGCCCGCGCCCTCGGGCTCGGGCAAGAGCACCTTGTGTGCGGGGCTGGTGTTCAGCGGCTGGCGATTGCTATCCGACGAACTGGCGCTCATCGACCCGACCAGCGGATGGGTGACGCCGCTGCCGCGGCCGGTCAGCCTGAAGAACGCATCGATCGAGGTGATACGCCGCTTTGCGCCCCAGGTTCAGTTCGGGCGCCTGGTGCACGAGACGCAGAAGGGCGTGGTCGGCCACTTCAAGCCACCGATCGACGCGGTCCAGCGGGGCGCCGAACGGGCGCGGCCGGCCTGGCTGGTGCTGCCGCGCTATCAGAGCGACGCCGCACCCCGCTTCACTGCACTGGGTCGCGGCCGGATGTTCATGCGCCTGCTCGACAACGCCTTCAACTACCACGTGCACGGCCGCGTCGGGTTCGATCGCCTGGGTGAGCTGGTGGAGCAGTGCGACTACCTGGAGTTCACCTACA